>Ga0194060_10001631_pt1 | contig 16075 bp, 11 predicted proteins | sample SepL225m_MetaG_FD_163427 | JGI IMG/M metagenome (GOLD analysis project Ga0194060, IMG submission 163427) | Anoxic zone freshwater microbial communities from boreal shield lake in IISD Experimental Lakes Area, Ontario, Canada - Sep2016-L222-5m | ecosystem: Environmental > Aquatic > Freshwater >...
GATTTTAAAGGCCTCCATTTTAACGGCCCCAATGATTTATGGATTAGTAATACAGGAGGAATTTATTTTACAGATCCTTTTTATTCACGTGATTATTGGACACGAAAAATGCCTGAAATACAAGCTGAGAATGTATATTATGTACAAAAAAATAAAGCACCTATTTTAGTTGCCAATCAATTAATGAAACCTAATGGTATAATAGGATCTGCCGATGGTAAATTTTTATATATAGCAGATATTAAGGCCAATAAAACTTATCGATATACCATTGCAGCAGATGGAACTTTGCATTCGCAAACACTTTTTGTAGATCGTGGTTCTGATGGAATGACTATTGATGATAGCGGAAATATCTATCTAACAGGTAAAGGTGTTTTTGTTTATAATTCAAATGCTGAATTAATTGAACAAATTAAAGTACCCGAAAATTGGACTGCCAATGTTACTTTCGGTGGAAAAGATAATCACACACTATTTATAACTGCTTCAAAGTCAGTATATACACTGCAAATGAAGGTTAAAGGAGTAAAGAAATAGTAGTATTTAAATTATTAAAAAAAATATAGCACTTAATTCTTGTGATTTTAAAGCCTTATTATTGCTTTAAAGAATTTATAATTTTATATATGAAAAAAGCAGCCAACCTACTATCACTTGCCATATTTTTTTTAATGGTATTTTTTTCAAATACAGTAATTGCACAAATAGGCAAACAATTTCCTTCGGAGAAAAAAATAGTAAAAGATCCTATTACTGGAACGATGCTAACATTTTTAACGAGTACTCCCAACGGTGTTTCAAAAATCTATCAAACACATACGCAATGGACTGCAGACGGCAACTGGTTGGTATTTCGTTCGAGCCGAGCAAAGAATGAAGCATTGGCTGTTAATGAAACATCAGGTGAAATCATGCAAATTACCGAAGGTGGTTATACAGGAATGCTTTGTGTAGCTAGAAAATCTATGAAGCTTTATTTTATGCGCAATGCTTCAAAAGATACTTCTATCAAAAGAAATCAGCCAATGGAAATTGTAGAAGTTGATTTAGAAAAATTGTTTAGTGATAGTAAAGCAGGTACACTGCAAACAGCTTCAGTATACCAAAGAGTATGTGGCCTTATTGCAGCAGAAATAGGGGCAGGAAGCGATATGGCACTTGATGCAGAAGAAGGTTTCGTTTATTTTAGAGTAGGTGCTGTTGAGGCTGCAAAGCATTTATTACCCAATACTAAAATTGAAAAATCTTTTGGACCACGTAAAATGGGCGCAGGCCCTGCAGGTTTAATGAGTATGGATATTCATTCAGGCGAATTAAAATACATCATATCAGTTCCTTTTCAAATAGGACATGTACAAACCAATCCTTGGGTAAAAGGTGAAATTGTTTTTTGTTGGGAAACAGGTGGAAAATCACCACAACGCACTTGGGTAGTATCTGCCGATGGAACAGGTTTGCGTCCACTTTACCCAGAATCGGACTATGAATGGGTAACACATGAAGCGGTGATTACTCAAAACGAAGTAGCCATTGCCATTATGGGGCATAGAAAAGTGCCAGGCACAGATAATATGGCATTAGCAGGTACGCCAGTTAGCGGCAGTAATCCTGGTCAAGAAACGGAATGGGGTCCTTCAGGTACCAGAGAAAAACCTACCGGTTTGGGTATTGTGAATTTACGAACTAGAGAAATGACTATCATAGGTCAAACACCAAGTGGCAGCGGGCTTTGGCATGTAAATGGTTCACCCGACGGACGCTGGGCAGTAGGCGATGATTTTAAGCGTAATATTTATTTAATAGATAGAAAAACGCGCGAAATGATTTTGTTGTCTGCAGGTCATAAAGAAACTGCAGCCGATCATCCGCATCCAACCTTTAGTGCAGATAGTAAAAAAATAGAAATTCAGTCGGCAATGATTTCGGCAGATAATCGGTCTATGAATATTTGTATTATTCCTGTGCCTGAAGGCTGGTTGAAAAGAGGGAATTAATACCTCGAATGACTCATCTTTTAAAAAAACGCTTCGAAATTGAAGCGTTTTTTATTTATTACGACACAGAGTCAGAGTCATTTTTTACATTGTAACTGACATTAAGTTATTCTATGTTTAGGTGTAATTCTCAAAATCAATAACAAACCTCTACTACTACATAAAAAAGTTAGTTATACTACATTAAATAGGTGTAGTTACTACAAGATGTTTTTATAAATATTTTATTTTTAGCAATAAAATAAACAACCCACAGTTTATGTCCTCCCCAATAAAACTATTTATCCTGTTATTACTATGTACTAGTGTAAGCCAGGCGCAACTATCGGTTGCTAATTCAGAGACGATTAAAGTAACTAGTATCGATGAACTTTTCTTACAAGAAGAGCTTGTAAATAATGGTACCATTACTAACCTAACACTCAATGGAAGTAATGCTTTTAACATTAGTGGAACAGGAACAATCAACAACTTAGTCTTTAACAAAACAGCAGGTACTGCAACAGGAATTGCAGGTATGCAAACCATTACAGGTTTGCTAACACCCACAGCAGGTACACTAGCTGCTGCAGGATATTTTACGCTAAAAAGTGATGTAAGTGCTACAGCATATGCTACAAGTGGCGCAGCAACCATTAGCGGATTAAATATACAGCACTATTTAACTAGTACCCAAAGGGGTTGGCGTGTAGTTGGTAATCCCTTTACTACAAACGTGTCGTTGGCTAGTTTAGCAACAGCAAGTAATATTGATATTACTTATACAGGTGTACAAAATAGTTATGGCGCAACTTCAGGAGCCTCATCACAAACTTATTCAGCATCAAACAATACCTGGACGGCCATTAGTTCTGGCGGCAACTGGACAGCACAAACCCCCATTGCTTTATTTATTAGGGGAACAAAAGGCGAGGGTATTACAGGTTCAGGAGCTGGTTGGGTATCAGGAACAAATTATGTTGGCGGTGGCGGAACACCAAGTACAGTTACCTTAAGTGCACAAGGCATTTTAAATGTAGCAGCAGCAAACATTATTATTGCAGCCAATAAACCCAATATTGTAACCAATCCATTTGGTGCACCCATTAGTTTAACAACTGTTATGGCTGCTAATTCAGGATTGTCGGCACCCATAGGTTATTACTCACCTGTTAAAGGATCAACAGATGTTAAAGTAAAATCAGGCGGATACGAAACAGCCACACCTAGTGGTGGATCAGATATTGTTATTCCTCCAATGGGATCCTTTGTGGTAACATCAACTGGTTCAACAAGCTTGTCTATTCCCACAACTGCTATTAGTTTGGTTACCCCAACCACAGGAATTTTAGGTGCTGGTGGTTTACCTAATTCAGTAGCACTAAAAGTTGCAGGAGCAACAGGTGTTTATTACGATAAATTAAATATTGTTTTTGATAACAAGTCTACAGATGCTAGTGGAGATATTTATGATTTTATGAAGTTGGCCAATGAGAATTTTGATTTATATAGCCTTAGTACCAATAATAACAAATTAGCCTACGATAATAGAAAATCAATGTCGGATGACCAAGTAATTCCATTAGGTATAAGATCAATACAAACAGGTGCATATCAATTTGAATTATTAGATAACCATTTACCAATTGGAACTACTGTTTATTTAAAAGATAATTTTTTGCATACCCAAACTGAATTGCAAGAAGGAAATGTCACTGCATTTAAAGTAGAGACAGATACACTAAGCCAAGGAGAAAAAAGATTTGAATTATTATTCAGTAACAAAAAAACAGGGTTAACTGCAACGGAGTCTGCCGTACCTGGCGCTTTTAGTGCAGACATTTTAGGTAATATAACCAGTAACAATACAGTAGCTGTGAAAATTGCTGGCAATAAAGGCCCAGTAATTATTAGCATACATGATGTAGCAGGTAGAAGTATGGGCACCGTAAATGCTGCAGAAGGCACGCAGCAGATATACATAGGCAATACTGGAACAGGTATGTTATTGTTTGAATTTAATGATGGCAAAACGCGCATTATTAAAAAACTAATCAAGCAATAGTAACAACCTAATTAACCAAACATACACCACACAAAAACATCATGCAAAAAATAAACCATAGAATTTCTATAGAGAAAATAATATACACTAGCCTCACGATTTTTATTTTAATAGCCCTAACAAGTTTGCCTGCATTGGCGCAAACTGATCCCGGAACAGATCCTGATGTTCCTATAGATGGTGGCATTGGATTTTTAATTGCTGCAGGGGTGGGGTATGGCATTAAAAAAGTAAAAGAGCATCGTGAAATAAATAATAAATAAGAAGTAATAAAATCACCACATGAAACCAATCTTCAAAATTATTGTATCAATTTTTGTTCTTGTATTTTTTACAACAAATGTTTTTTCGCAAGTAGGTATTGGAACAAATAGTCCAGATGCTTCTGCAAAATTAGATGTCAGTTCTACAACAAAAGGTTTTTTACCTCCAAGAATGACCTATGCACAAATGCAAGGAATTGCAAGCCCTGCAACAGGACTAGTAGTATTTTGTACTAATTGTGGAACTACTGCAAGTGTAGGAGGGGAACTAGAAGTATATTCTGGAGGAATATGGAGAAATATGATTGGCAATGCTGCTTCAGTTCCAAATCCAACTATTGCAGCAACTACAGCTGCATCAAGCATTACGGCAACAACTGCCACAAGCGGTGGAAACATTACAAGTGATGGAGGAAGTGCAATTACAGCTAGAGGGGTATGTTGGAGTACAAGTCTAAATCCAACTACTTCAGATTCCAAAACTACTGATGCTGGAACAACAGGCACCTATACGAGTAATCTTACAGGTTTAACAGCTGGTACACTTTATTATGTACGTGCTTATGCAACAAATGCTTTCGGTACTTCTTATGGAACACAAATAAGCTTTACGACTCTGTCGCCTCCAACTATTGCAGCAACTACAGCAGCAACAAGTATTACATCAACAACTGCCATAAGCGGTGGAAACATTACAAGTGATGGAGGAAGTGCAATTACAGCTAGAGGGGTATGTTGGAGTACAAGTGCAAATCCAACTACTTCAGATTCCAAAACTACTGATGCTGGAACAACAGGCACCTATACGAGTAATCTTACAGGTTTAACAGCAGGTACAATTTATTATGTACGTGCATATGCCACAAATGCTGTAAATACTGTTTATGGAACACAAATAAGTTTTACATTTTTAATAATTGGAGATTCATACCAAGGTGGTAAAGTTGCTTATATTTTAGTTTCTGGCGATCAGGGTTATGATGCTAATGTTCAACATGGCTTAATTGCAGCAGCTTCAGACCAAGGATCTGTTGAATGGGGATGTGATGCAACTTCAATATCTACTAACACTGCAATTGGAACAGGTGCAGCAAATACTGCAGCAATATTACTTGGTTGTGCAACTCGACCGATAGCGGCATCACTAGCAGCAAATTATACTAGCGGTGGATATGCAGATTGGTATCTTCCAAGTAAAGATGAGTTGAATAAATTGTTTTTAAATAGAGTTGCAATTGGTGGTTTTGGTGCGTCAAATACCTATTGGAGTTCAACTGAGAACCAAGGCTTATACGCTTGGTACCATTATTTCGGGATGAACTTCTCTATGTCGGGCCCTACTACCTATGGTCAACAGAACGTTGCAAATAAGGGTGCCGGAGGAGTATATGTTCGAGCCATTCGTTCTTTTTAACTATTTATATGTTTAACAATTTAAAACACGCTTATTACATAAAAAATCAAAAAGAGTTATATCAGAATCAATCATGTATCATTAGAATAAAATATTAAAGATCATAAAATGCAAAAAATAATAAAAAATATCACATCATTTTTTATACTTGTAATATTTACAACAAATATTACTGCACAAGTAGGTATTGGAACAAACAGTCCTAATGCATCAGCTAAGCTAGATGTTACATCAACCACTCAAGGGTTTTTACCACCAAGGATGACATATGCTCAGAAACAAGCTATATCATCTCCAGCAACAGGCTTAATAATTTATTGTACTAATTGTGGAGGTAATGGTGGAGAGCCTCAATTTTATAATGGAACAGCTTGGGTAAATATGATTGGTGGAACAGCTTTAACACAATTGCCAATAGTTGCATCAACTACAGCTGCATCAAGTATTACAGCATCAACTGTCACAAGCGGTGGAAACATTACAGGTGATGGAGGAGGGGCAATTACGGCAAGAGGTGTTGTTTGGAATACATCCACAAACCCAACAATAGCATTATCAACTAAAACAACGAATGGAACTGGTACGGGTAGTTTTTCTGCTAATTTAACGGGACTAACATCATCAACTACTTATTATGTTAAAGCATATGCAACAAATAGTAGTGGAACTAATTATGGAAATGAAATAACATTTGCAACTTCAGTAGTTTCAACTCCTGAAGTTACAACAGCAACAGGTAAAACTTGGATGGATCGTAACCTAGGTGCATCACAGGTTGCAACTAGTTCAACAGATGCACAAGCATTTGGTGATTTATACCAATGGGGCCGTGGAACTGATGGACATCAGTTAAGGTCTTCTTCAACTACATCTTCGCAATCTTCAAGTGACCAACCAGGAAATGCTTTATTTATTTTAAATGGAGGCGATTGGAGAACTACTAATAATGACAATTTGTGGCAAGGTATTAATGGTGCAAATAACCCTTGCCCTTCTGGGTTTAGAGTTCCTACCAAGGTAGAATGGGATAATGAAAGTGCATCTTGGACAAATATAACTCAAGCTTTTGCTTCTCAATTAAAAGTAACTATGCAAGGAGATCGAAGTTCTGGTAGTGGTTCAATTGTGGTTATAGGTGAATGGGGTAGTTTTTGGACAAGTACAATTAGTGGAACTAATGCGTATCGGGTATATTTTGGTAATGGCGGTAAAGGCTCTGATGCTTTTAACCGTGCTTGGGGATTTACTGTTCGATGTATTAAAGACTAATAAATTTATGTTTTTAATCCTCTGATTTTAAAAAATAATACATTTAATTCAAATGCAATTTAAACGCATCAATTCTTTTTTAATTTTTGTTTTAATTGCAATGAATTCTTATTGCCAGAATAAACTTTCGGGTAATTTCTCTTCACTCAAGGGACAAATTATTCGATTAGTTGGATTTAATGGATTAGGGATATATAAAATTGATAGTACTGTAATTTCAAATCAAGGATTTTTTTCATTAAAATATTCCGAAAAAGATTTTGGAATGGGCTATATTTCTTCAGCAGATAATAAACCATATTTTGTTGTGCTTGCTAAAGAGCAAATTGAACTAAAAGGAGAGATGTTAAGTGTGCCAGAAAGCATATTGGTAATTAATGGTAATGAAAATAAAAACTTTGTGAATTATGCAACTGAGCACGCCAAGCGTGAACAAGCATTAAGCGCGTGGGGATATTTGCAAAAAAAATATCAAGAAGAACCACTTTTTTCTAATGAAAAAATACCCCTACAAACAATTGCGTTAGAAGTACAAAGAATTAAAAAACAAGACCTCGATTTTCTTTCTAATTTACCTGCTAAATCATATGTGAGTTGGTATTTACCACTTCGTAAATTAATAAGTGCTGTATCGTCTGTAGCGCAATTTAAAGCCAACGAAATACCTGCTACAATATCTGCGTTTCGAAATATTGATTATGCAGATTCGAGATTTTATAAAAGCGGATTATTAAGAGATGCAATTGAAAGCCAATATTGGTTATTAGAAAACAGTGGGATGGCTCTTGATTCTATTTTTAATGGTATGAATTTGTCAACCGATTATATATTGAAAAGTATTTCAAAAAATGAAATATTATTTAATGAAATGACTAAGTATTTATTTGATTATTTTGAAAAACACAGTTTATATAAAGCATCAGAATATTTGGCAGTTAAAGCATTAACACAAAATGGATGTACACTAAATATTGATTTAGCAAAACAATTGGAGTTTTATCGTGCAATGAAAAAAGGAGCAATTGCACCAGATATTTTATTTTCGGGAGATGTTTATAAAAATGGAGAAAATTTAAATAAATCATTTAGACTATCAGAAATAAACTCAAAATACAAACTTGTAATTTTTGGCGCTAGTTGGTGTAATCTTTGTATAGATGAAATGTCACAGCTGTTGTCTATATATTCTAAATGGAAGTTGAAAGGAGTGGAAGTATTTTTTGTTTCTATGGATACAGACAAAAAAGCCTACTTAGAATTTACAAGCTTAATGCCATTTATTAGTAATTGTGATTATAAAAAATGGGATACTAAAGCAGCAAAAGATTATTATATTTCTGGATCTCCCACATTTTTCTTGTTAGACTCCAAACAAAAAATTTTACTACGTCCAATTTCCGTTAAACAAATAAATAGTTTTTTAGAATTAGGTATTTAATAAATAACATTACATGAAAATAATTTTATCAATTTGTATTTTTGTATTATTTACAATAAATATTTTTGCGCAAGTAGGTATTGGAACAAATAGTCCTAATGCTTCTGCAAAGTTAGAAATCAATGCAAACAATAAGGGGTTACTTATACCTCGCGTTGCATTAACAGGAAGTACTGATGCAACAACAATTACATCGCCTTCAAATAGTTTATTGGTGTATAATACAGCTACTACTAGTGATGTGCTAGCAGGATATTATTATAATTCTGGAACAAGTGGTTCACCAGTTTGGGTTCGATTAAATACAGGTACTGGAATTACTGTTGGAGTAATTGGATCATCCAATCCAAATGGAGCGAGTGTAGCTGGTGGCGTATTAAGTTTATCACCAGCAGATGCAACAAATGGTGGAATTGTAACTAATGGATCGCAAACATTTGCTGGGGCTAAAACACTTACATCTCCCACTTTAATAACGCCTGTTTTGGGCGTTGCTAAAGCTTCAAGTATTGCTATAGGTGCTTCTGCAGTTGATGCTTCTGCGGTTTTAGATGTTACATCAACCACTCAAGGGTTTTTACCACCAAGAATGACAGGAGCTCAAAGAGATGCAATAAATAATGCGGCTCAAGGGTTGATGATTTATTGTAACAATTGTGGCGCAAATGGTGAAGCAGAATATTATAATGGACTAGCGTGGGTAAATTTAATTTGAGGAGATACAAAACTATATATTGGTCAAGCTTATCAAGGAGGAAAGTTTTTTTACATTTTACAATCTGGCGATCAGGGTTATGATGCTAATGTTCAACATGGCTTAATTGCTGCTAATGCAGATCAAAATGCTGGAGCCCAAATTCAGTGGTATAATGGAACTTACACCAATACTGGAGCAACAGGAACTGCAATTGGAACTGGATTTACAAATACCAATACAATTATAACTAATCAAGGAGCTACTGCTTCAAGCTATGCAGCAGGTATAGCAAGAAATTACACTATTGGTGGTTATACAGATTGGTATTTACCAAGCAAGGATGAGCTAAATAAATTGTATTTAAATAAATCTACTATAGGAGGTTTTACTGGGGTATATTATTGGAGTTCTTCGGAAGTTGATATAAATGATGTTTGGGGACAGTATTTCAACGAACCTAATATGATGATGCATATTAATGGTTTGCAGAATAAACTCTATAAGATTTACACAAGTTATGTTCGAGCCGTTCGTTCTTTTTAACTATTTAAATTTATATGTTTAATAATCTAAAGTCCGCTTCTTGAACAAAAAAACAAAAGAAATTATATCACAGGAAATCATATGTAAATAGAATAAAATAATAATTATCACAGTATGCAATCAATAAAAAAATATTCTCATCAATTTTATACTTTTAATATTTGTAACAAATATTAATGCAAGTAGTTATTAAAACAAAGAGTCCTAATAAATCAACAAAGTTTTAAATCAATTTAGACAATAAGTGGTTACTCATAACTAGTATTGTATTACCCCAAACAAAAAGTCGTTATAAACAATTAGTTTACAACGACTTTTTACTTTTTATGTGACCGCGTTAGGATTCAAACCTAAAACCCCCTCATCCGTAGTGAGGTACTCTATTCAGTTGAGCTACGCAGCCATTTCCCCGTTAAGGGCTGCAAATATAGGCGCAAATTCAGAATCTGCAAAACGAAATTGGTTTTAATTCAGTAATTAATAGGCGCTTCATGCCACTGTTTTGGTATTCAAACCTAAAACCCCCAATTTTAAGCCAATTTTGCATTTTTTATAGCATAAGCAGATTACTTTTGTAGCCTGTATGAACCCAACTAAAAGATTGAATATTCTTATTGGCGCGGCTTGTTTATTGGTATTTATTAAACCAGTAGTGGCCCAAAAAGATAGTATCCAGAAAACAAAGACCTTATTATTTCCGGTAATTACGCGTTCAATTGAAACGAGTTGGTCTTTTGGTTTAGCAGGTGCAGCAACCTTTAAACTCTTAAAAAAAGACACGGCTACTAGAACATCTAATTTACAAACCATTGTTTTATATTCTTTAAAAAAACAATTTGTAGCAGCAATTAATGGGGCGCAGTATTTAAAAAATGAAGACTATATTATTAATGAACAATTATCGTATAGTTCTTTTCCCGATAAATTTTGGGGCTTAGGAAGTCATTCACCAGACAATGCAGAAGAGCAATACGAGTTTAAACAATTTTATTTGTACATGCATTTAATGCGTCATTTAGGAAACCATTTTTATGCCGGCATTTTATTTGAACACCAAAAATTATTAGAAGTAAATTATAAAGCAGGTGGCTTATTTGATCAACAAAATATTGTTGGTAGAAACGGTTATCAAATTTCAGGATTAGGCTTGAGTCTAACCTATGATAAACGAAACAATGCATTCTCTCCTAATAAGGGTGGATTTGCTCAAATTTATTTCAACCATTTTGGTAAAATGTATGGATCAGATTTTACCTATACCAATATGGTTATAGACCTCCGCAAATACTTACCCATCACAAAAAAAGATGTGCTGGCCTTACAAGGTTATTCATTTAGTAGTATTGGAGACGAAGTGCCGTTAAGAAGTTTGGCTAGTTTAGGAGGGATGAATAGTATGCGTGGTTATTACAGCGGACGCTATCGCGATAAAATGCAAATGGTTTTTCAGTCAGAACTAAGGCACCAGCTCAATAACCGATTTGGCGTAGTTGCTTTTGGAAATTTTGGCGATGTAGGACACAAATTACAGGACTTTAATTTGAGCGATTTAAAATATAGTTTGGGTGCTGGATTGCGCTTTGCAATTAATAAATCTGAAAAATTAAATATCAGATTAGACTATGGAGTTGGCCCAGGATTAAACCAAGGTTTTTATTTTGAACTTGGAGAAGCGTTTTAGTTGCTTACAATTCTTTTACTAATTAAAAATACCCCGTAACACATTACTGGCGCAGCTAGTACATCTATTGAATAATGGATGTGCTGAATTAATACCAAAATGCCAATTAAACAAGTGGCTATTAATGCAAGTATTTTATCGGTCTTTTTAGTGAAGCATAAAAAAATTAAAAACTGTGTGGATGTATGCCCAGAATAGAACAGATCTTTCGTAATAAAATGACTAGTGCCTCCGTAAAATAAATTGGTAATTGGATCCATTAAAGGAATCAAATCAGCTGGCGGATTGAGTGCTACCAAATAAATAGTTAAGAATCGAGACAAACTCAACACTACAAATCCCCACATAAATAGCAATAACATTTTTGGTGCATGAATGGCTCGATACAAAAACCATAAAGACATCGACCATATAATTAAAAAAGTAGGTACCGATACATTATACCTAGGCAAGAATGCCAATATTGGATCGGTTAATGAAACGCCATTTCTACCTTCAATATAATTAAAGAAAATAGGGAAGGCTATTAGTACTAAAATCCAAAGTATAATTGCCTGTATTAATCTGCGTTTAAAAAATGGCGCTGCCCAATTGTTTCGCCAAATAGTTTTTATCGATTCTCTTTCCATCAACATGCATTGTTTAATAGTGCCAACGAACAAATGCTTCCATTGCGGCATACTTTGTCATACCTAAAGCGGCATATGTATTAGCGGTATTGCTGTTTCTATCTTCGGCACGTTGCCAGAATTCTCTGCTATCTGTGCCCTGAAATGGTACCGCATCTTTTTGTGATTGGTGTATAAAAATACCAAAACGTTTTTTCATTACTTGGTCTGGACTCATAGGAATAGCCATTTCAATTTCAGAAATATCCCATTCTTGCCAAGCGCCTTTGTACAACCAAACCCAGCAGTCTTTTATCCATGGTTCACCGGCTGCTTTTAAGCGTCTTAAACTTTCAAAAACAATATCTAAACAAACTTTATGTGTACCATGTGGATCTGCTAAATCGCCTGCACAAAATACTTGTTGCGGTTTTAATTCAATTAAGAGTTCCATTGTTTTTAATACATCGGCTTCACTCATTGGATTTTTATCAATCGTTCCTGTTTCGTAAAAAGGAAGGTTTTGAAAATGACAACGAGATTCATCTGGTAATCCAACATACCTACATGTGGCTTTCGCCTCGCAACGACGTATCAATCCTTTAATGGCGCGTATTTCAGGAGTATCTACTTGGTTCTTTTTTTTGCTTGCTATATAATTTCTTGCTTCGTTTAAAATGGACTGACTCATTTTATTGTCAATGCCAAACATGTCTTCGAAACCAACTGCAAAATCAATAAATCGGGTAACAAACTCATCGGTCACTGCAATGTTTCCACTGGTTTGATAAGCAACATGCACTTCATGCCCTTGGTCGTGTAAACGCATAAATGTGCCACCCATACTAATAATATCATCGTCTGGGTGTGGAGAGAAAATCACACATTTTTTTGGATGCGGTTCGCTACGTTCTGGATGTGCAGGAATTACTGCTCCAGGTTTTCCACCAGGCCATCCTGTAATGGTATCGCGCAATAAATAAAATACTTGCAGGTTGATTTCGTAAGCATCGCCTTTTTCTACTAGTAATTCAGACAAACCATTTTCTGTATAGTCAATGGTGTTTAAACTTAGTACAGGCTTGTCTAATTTTAATGCCAAATTAATAACTGCACGTTTAATCATTTGCTTGCTCCAAACACATTCACCCGTTAACCATGGTGTTTTAATTCTGGTTAATTCTTGCGATGCATTTTGGTCAATGATAAATGTGCAATCGGTATGTTGTTGTAAATTACTTGCTGGAATTTGTTCGGTTACATTTCCTTCTACCGATTTTGCTACTACAGCTGCTTTTGGACCCCAAGCCATCAATAAAATTCTTTTTGATTTTAAGATGGTACTTATGCCCATGGTTACTGCTCGCCTAGGTACTTTAGAAATATTTTGAAATTCATAAGTATTGGAAAGTCTGGTTCCATTTTCTAAATTCACCATTCGGGTTTTAGAAAAAATACTAGAGCCTGGTTCGTTAAAACCTATATGCCCATTATTCCCTAATCCTAAAACTTGCAAATCAATTCCACCAACTGATTCAATTTTATTTTCATATTCTGCACAGAGTCTTTTTACATCGTCTTTTGTGCCTATTCCTTCGGGTAAGTTTATGTTTTCGGGTAAGATGTCTATATGATTAAATAAATGCCTATGCATAAAGCTCCAGTAACTCTGGTAGGCATCTCTTTCAATAGGATAGTACTCGTCTAAATTAAAACTGATTACATTACTAAAACTTAAACCTTCTTCGCGGTGTTGGCGAACCAATTCGGCATACAATGAAATAGGTGTGGAGCCTGTTGCCAAACCCAAAACACATGGTTCATTTAATGCTTGTTTTTGACGGATAAGATTGGCAATTTCATTGGCTACATGTTTGGAACCTTCTGAAGCATTTGCATAAATCTGTACGGCAATTTTTTCGAATGAGTCAACCATGTGCTTTTTTTTAGTAGTCTAATTTCTGAATACAGTATATGAGTAATAATTCTAATCTATTTCTTGTCAGATAGTTCTGCAGCTGGATTTAAAACGGCTTTGCTATAATTCCAGTTCCAAAATTCGTATTTTTTTAGCTGTTCTGCTAATCGTTTTTGAAAATCACCCCAATTGCGTTGGCCTTTTTGACTCCAAAGTACTTCACTCATAGCTGTCATACGAGGAAATGTCATGTATTCAATTTTAGACCAGTTAGAAATATATTCGGTCCATAAATTAGCTTGAGCACCTAATACGTATTTCTCATCTTCTTTTGAAAGTTCTTTAGGAATAGGTTCGTATTCATAAACTTTTTGAACGGTTAAGTAACCGCCAATTGTTAATGAATCGTCTTTTTTGGTTTGAGAATGGTCGAAATAAGCATAGCTATTAGGAGTCATTATCACGGTGTGTTTTTGCTTAGCAGCTGCTATACCACCTTCTTCTCCGCGCCAACTCATTACTGCTGCATTTGGTGCCAATCCACCTTCTAAAATTTCATCCCAACCAATAATTTGACGGCCTTTACTGTTTAAATATTTTTCAATTCTTTGAATAAAATAACTTTGTAAACCGTGTTCGTCTTTTAAGTTTTTGTCTTTAATTAATTGCTGACAAAAAGCCGAATTTTTCCAAGCAGTTTTAGGACATTCGTCTCCACCAATATGAATTAATGTAGATGGAAATAAAGCCAACACTTCGTCTAATACATCTTGTAAAAAATTAAACGTGTATTCTGTTGGTGCAAATACATCTTCATAAACGCCCCATCCTTGTTGCACTTGCTTACCTACTGTACTTCCTACCCAAGTAAGTTTTGCTGGATGCTTGGTAGAGGAATCAGGAAAACAACTAAGCTGCGGATAGGCAGCAATTGCAGCAGATGCGTGACCAGGCATTTCTATTTCTGGAATGACAGTTATGTATCGATCAGCAGCATATTTTACTACTTGCTTAATTTCTTCTTGTGTATAGAAACCACCGTATTTAGTATTGGTATTGCCAGTTCCAGGATGACGACCAATGATCGTACCATTTCTAAAGCCACCTATTTTTGTTAGGTTTGGATATTTTTTTATTTCAATTCTCCATCCTTGGTCTTCGGTTAAATGCCAATGAAAATTATTCATTTTGTGCATGGCAATAAAGTCAATGTATTTTTTTACATAATCTACACTAAAAAAATGTCTACCAACATCTAGGTGCATCCCTCTGTAAGCAAAACGCGGATGGTCTTCAACTGTTAAATAGGGCACTGAAAGATTTGCTTTTTTTACAGTAGGTAAAATTTGTATTAAACTTTGTATACCATAAAAAGCTCCAGTAGGATTAGCACCTTTTACTTGAATACCTTTTTGATTAATCTTTAAAGTATAAGCACCAGGTATATTATTTTCAGATGCAATATTTGTTACACTAAGTACAATGGCATTTGAATTTGCAGTTGTATTAATCACCTTTAATTTAAATCCAAAAAATGATTGCAAATAATCATTTAAAAAATTTGCAGAAGGTGCTAAATCTGCACTAGCTAACACAATAATGGTTTGCGCATTAATGGTAGCAGTTCCTTGTGCTTCTTGAGTAATTTTTGTGGGTTGCGGTATGATAGATACTACTTGTGCATTTGTTTGCAGAAGGATTACCAATAACAATAATGATGTAGCAATTTTTTTCATATAGGTTGCTTATTTTAAAATAGGTAAAATGATTTTTGATTTATTGTTGAAAATTTTAATCGTAGACTTTTGAAAATCCGAAGCGCTTGCATGATAAATGTCTACAAATTTTTGTGGGTTTCTATCAACCAAAGGAAACCAACTACTTTGTATTTGCACCATCAATCGATGTCCTTTTTTAAAGGTATGTGCAATGTCTGGTAGTGCGTATTTTACTTGTGTTGGTTTACCTGGTACAAATGCTTCTGGCTTTTCTAAACTGTTTCTAAATTTACCGCGCATTATTTCTCCACGTACTAGCATTTGGTAGCCATTCATTGGATAAGTATCGTTGGCGGTATAAGTAAAATCATCTGGAAATACATCAATAATTTTTACCACAAAATCTGCGTCTGTTGTGCTGATGCTAACAAGCAAATCCGCAACCACAGGGCCTGCTAGGGTTAGGTCCTCTGTTAAAATAGGTG
>Ga0194060_10001633_pt1 | contig 16071 bp, 14 predicted proteins | sample SepL225m_MetaG_FD_163427 | JGI IMG/M metagenome (GOLD analysis project Ga0194060, IMG submission 163427) | Anoxic zone freshwater microbial communities from boreal shield lake in IISD Experimental Lakes Area, Ontario, Canada - Sep2016-L222-5m | ecosystem: Environmental > Aquatic > Freshwater >...
ACAGTTGATCGGTTAAGGATTTTCGCTTTCACAATTATTTTTCTCGGAGCTGGGCTTGGAATTTTTGGTGTTGTCCGCACCGGAGCTCTCTTAGTAGCAGTTGGAACTAGCGTTATTGCGATTACCAAGTATTTACGCTCGAATCGCCACCGCAAGATTGAGTTGATTCTTCCTGTCGGCATGGCGCTGCTGCTTTTTGTGGTGGCGCTCACACTGCCTCATGCCAAGTAATATTTAGCCATTGAATGAAGCTATAAATTTAATAAACTATAAAGAGAGAAGTAAAAATGAGTAGATCAGGGAAAGTAACTGTTGTAGGAGCTGGTTTTTATGGTTCAACTACTGCGCTTCGGTTAGCAGAATATGACATCTTTGAAACAGTAGTTCTCACAGATATTTTAGAAGGTAAGCCTGAAGGTCTGGCTCTTGATATGAATCAGTCCCGATCAATTGAAGGATTTGAAACAAAGATTGTTGGTGCAACAACAACTACCGATGGCGCTGGTTATGAAGCCACGGCTAATTCTGAAGTTGTCGTAATAACTGCAGGTCTACCCCGCAAACCTGGTATGAGTCGGATGGATTTAATTGGAGTAAATGCGGGAATCGTTAGAGGCGTCGCTGAAAATATTGCGAAACACTCGCCAAATGCAGTAATTATTGTTGTTTCAAATCCCTTAGATGAAATGACTGCACTTACCCAACTAGCTACAAGTTTTCCAAAGAATCGAGTAATGGGGCAAGCGGGAATGTTAGATACCGCACGATTTACTAACTTTGTCGCCGAAGAACTTAAGGTTCCAGTTTCTGCAGTTAAAACGTTAACACTCGGCTCTCACGGCGACACTATGGTTCCAGTACCAAGTCGTTGTACCGTAAATGGCAAACCATTGACTGAACTTCTAGATGCGGAAAAGATTGAGGCCCTTGTAGAGCGCACTAGAAATGGCGGCGCGGAAGTTGTTGCACTACTTAAGACTGGTTCTGCGTATTACGCACCATCTGCAGCAGCAGCTCGAATGGCAAAAGCTGTAAAGGAAGATTCTGGTGCAGTAATGCCAGTATGTGCCTGGGTTGATGGGGAATATGGAATCAGCGGCGTTTATCTCGGCGTTGAGGCCGAAGTCGGAGCAAGTGGTATTCGCAAAGTTGTTGAGAGCGCGCTAACTCCATCAGAAATTGAAGCTCTTAAAGCTGCGGCCGAAGCTGTCCGTGCGAAGCAAGCAGATGTTAAAGATCTCTAAAAATTAGATAAACCAGAGAAACGGGCGAAGAAAATGTCGAAGATTAAAGTAGAAGGAACCGTAGTTGAATTAGATGGCGATGAAATGACTCGCATTATCTGGTCATTTATTAAAGAGAAATTGATCTTGCCTTACTTAGATGTAAATCTTGAGTATTACGACCTGGGAATCGAACATCGAGATGCGACAAATGATCAAGTAACTATTGATTCGGCAAATGCGATTAAGAAGCATGGCGTTGGCATTAAATGCGCAACTATTACGCCAGATGAAGCTCGCGTTGAAGAATTTGGGTTAAAGCAGATGTGGAAGTCTCCAAATGGAACTATCCGCAATATTTTGGGCGGCGTAATTTTCCGTGAGCCAATCATTATGAAGAATGTGCCAAGACTTGTACCAAACTGGACCAAACCAATTGTTATTGGTCGTCACGCATATGGGGATCAATATAAGGCGACAGATTTCCGCGTTCCCGGTGCCGGAACTTTGACTATGACCTTTACCCCTAAAGATGGTTCAAAGCCGATGGAATTTAACGTCTTTGATTTTCCATCATCAGGCGTTGCGATGGGTATGTATAACTTAGATGATTCGATTCGCGACTTTGCGCGAGCTTCGATGAATTACGGCCTAATTCGTAGCTACCCAGTATTTCTCTCAACTAAGAACACAATTCTGAAGGCATACGACGGTCGCTTCAAAGATATCTTTGCAGAAATATTCGAGAGCGAATTCAAAGCTAAATTCGATGCAGCCGGCATAACTTACGAGCATCGCTTGATTGATGACATGGTTGCAACTTCACTTCGTTGGGAGGGTGGATATGTTTGGGCCTGCAAGAATTATGATGGCGACGTTCAGTCAGATACCGTCGCACAAGGTTATGGCTCACTTGGTTTAATGACTTCAGTACTAATGACTCCAGATGGATTAACAGTTGAATCTGAAGCAGCCCATGGAACTGTTACTCGCCACTTCCGCGATCACCAAGCAGGAAAGCAGACATCAACAAATCCAATCGCCTCAATTTTTGCTTGGACTCAAGGCCTCTCACACCGTGCGAAGTTGGATAACAATCCAAAGCTTGCCGAGTTCGCTACGACTCTCGAGAAAGTCTGCGTCCAAACAGTTGAATCTGGAAAGATGACAAAAGATCTTGCGATTCTTATTTCAAAAGATAGTCCTTGGCTTAATACTCAAGACTTCTTAGCTGCGATAGATGAGAATTTGAAGGTTGCACTCAAATAGCAGGCGTTAAAAAAGCCCCGCACCATTAATTGGGAGCGGGGCTTTTTAATTTTTACTTAGTTAATGCGAGCACCAGAAACCGCGTCAAATAGGTGAACCGCAGCTGGAATTGCGTTAACTGAGATTGTTGCACCTGGCTTTGGTGGATTCTTTGGATCCCAGCGAACAATAACTTGTGCGCCTTCATCGGTTTCCTGTGCGAACTTAATGCTCTTATCTACTGGCTTGCCATAGATGAATGCATCAGAACCTAGTTCTTCAACTACTTCAACTAGAACATCAAAGCCACCTGAAGCTACTGGGACAAAACCTTCGGGGCGAACTCCAACCGTTACAACGGAACCAGCGCTTGATGGAACATCAACACTGAAACCGCCTAGTTTAGCTTTGCCGCCTGCTGCAGGAACTGTCAGCAAGTTCATTGCTGGAGAACCAATGAATCCTGCAACGAATGCATTTGCTGGACGATCATAAAGATTGCGAGGTGTATCAACTTGCTGTAGCAAACCATCTTTTAGAACTGCTACGCGATCTCCCATTGTCATAGCTTCAACTTGATCGTGGGTCACATAAACAGTTGTGATTCCAAGTCTGCGTTGTAGCGCAGCAATTTGGGTACGAGTAGCAACACGGAGCTTTGCATCTAAGTTTGAAAGAGGTTCATCCATTAAGAACACTTGTGGCTCACGAACAATTGCGCGACCCATTGCTACGCGCTGACGTTGTCCACCAGAAAGCGCCTTTGGCTTACGGTCTAAATAATCTTCAAGGTCTAGAAGCTTTGCTGCTTCCTTTACGCGACGATCGCGTTCTGTTTTATCTACACCAGCAATCTTCAGTGCGAAGCCCATGTTTTCGGCAACGGACATATGTGGGTAGAGCGCATAGGACTGGAATACCATCGCAATGTCGCGATCTTTAGGTGCAACGTGGGTTACATCTTTATCGCCAATGCGGATTGATCCAGTATCAACTTCTTCTAGGCCAGCAAGCATGCGGAGTGATGTTGATTTTCCGCAACCAGATGGTCCGACTAGAACAAGGAATTCACCATCATTGATAGTAAGACTTAACTTATCTACTGCAGGCTTGGTGGTGCCTGGATAAACGCGAGATGCGTTCTCAAATACGACTGATGCCATGTTTTTACTGCTCCTTTTCCGGGCAGGTACGTGCCCGACGATCCTTTGGATAAAGGCTTTATTTTTTCACTCGGTTGAGCGTGGGCATAGGTTACGCGCAAGGGGCGGGGTACGCCACCTAAATAGCGAGAGCGGGGCACCTAAAGAAGTTACCCTTACGCCTGTGACCTTTCATATCCTTCGAGATATTGGCCTTGTGCTCCTATTTATTGGGGTTGCTGGACTATTTGTTGCGGCAGAGATTGCCTTGATCTCGCTACGGGAGTCGCAGATTCGCCAACTCGAGGGCACCGGAAAGCGCGCAGATCGTGTGGTTGCCCTAACCAAGAACCCGAATCGATTCCTTGCCGCCGCCCAGGTCGGAATTACCTTCCTAGGCTTTCTATCTGCGGCACTTGGTTCCGAGCGCCTCGGAAAATATGTTTCGCCAGTCTTTGAAGAGTGGGGGCTATCAAAGAACGTTAGTGAAACTCTTGCACTAATTTCGATAACAATTGTTATCGCATATATCTCTCTAGTTTTTGGTGAGCTTGTTCCAAAGCGACTTGCGCTTTACCGAACTGAAATTATTGCGCTCGCATCCGCACCAACAATTGATTTAATGGCAAAAATCTTTCGTCCAGTTATTTGGTTGTTATCAAAGTCAACCGATGCTGTCGTTAAATTTTTCGGTCTTAATGCGAAAGAAGTTCGCAGTGAAATTTCAGAGGCCGAGTTAGTAGATTTAGTTTCTGGTCATACCTCGCTGAGCGAAGAAGAGCGCGAGATTGTCGAAGAAGTTTTTGCTGCAGGAGATCTCCAACTACATGAAATTATGGTTCCGCGAACTGAAGTTGATTTTATGGATGTCGGCCTTTCAATAAGTGATGCGATAGCAGTAGCTGTCAAAGATTCGCACTCAAGATATCCCGTAACCAGAGGAAGCACTGACGAAGTTATCGGCTTCCTTCATGTTCGAGACTTATTAGATCCAAAGGTTCAATCAACAGCTGGTGCGACGATTTTAGATTTAGTTCGTCCAGTACTTAATCTCCCCGGGACGAAAGGGGTATTACCCGCTCTTGCTGAAATGCGTAGCAAGCGAAGTCATATCGCAGTTGTCTTGGATGAATATGGCGGTACAGATGGGATTGTTACTTTGGAGGATTTAGTCGAACGCCTAATCGGGGATATTCAGGATGAATATGACTCGGAAGATTTAGAGGTATCTCCACAAGCTAAGACTGGTGATTTTGAAGTTGATGGACTGGTGTCAATTGAAGATCTTTACGATGAAACTGGCATTGTGATTCCAGAGGGGCCATATGAGACCGCAGGTGGCTTTGTTATGCACCATTTAGGGCGCATCCCCGAGGTCAATGACGTTATTAAAATAAGCAAGGCACGAATTACTGTATTAACTTTAGAAGGCAAGCGGGCAGGTCAATTATTGATCTCCAGCGATGAATGGGAAGATAGTTCTCATGAATAGCGGCGTTAGAGAGCGAGTACTTTCAGGAATTCAACCGACTCATGACTCCTTTCACTTAGGCAATTACTTAGGTGCAATTAAGCAGTGGGTAGATCTTCAGAATTCAAACGATGCTTTTTACTGTGTTGTTGATCTACACGCACTTACAGTTGAGACTAATCCGGCAGATTTGCAAAAGCGCACTCTCTCCTCAGTTGCGCAGTTAATTGCACTGGGTCTCGATCCTGATAAATGCACGCTCTTTATTCAGTCGCATGTGCCAGCCCATAATCAATTGGCTTGGATATTGGAATGCATAACCGGTTTTGGTGAAGCAAGTCGAATGACCCAATTTAAAGATAAGTCTCAAAAAGCAGGATCAGATCGAACAGTTGTCGGGCTCTTTACCTATCCAATTTTGCAGGCAGCAGATATTTTGCTCTATCAAGCGAATAAAGTTCCTGTTGGTGAAGATCAACGGCAACATATTGAATTAACTCGAGATCTGGGCCAACGTTTTAATTCTAGGTTTTCAAATGTTTTCACAATCCCAGAGGGCTATATTTTAAAGGCGGGCGCAAAGATTAATGATTTACAGGACCCAACGGCCAAGATGAGTAAATCAAGTGCATCAGCAGCCGGCGTTATTGAGTTAATGGATAGTCCGGAAGTTAATACTAAGAAGATTAAGAGTGCGGTGACTGATACTGGTCGCGATATTACATTTGACGAGAAGGGAAAGCCTGGCATTTCAAATCTACTAACTATTTACAGCTCGCTAAGTGGAAAGACTATGGCCCAAGCAGAAGCAGATTTCGTGGGTAAAGGCTATGGTGATTTTAAAGGCGCAGTAGCAGAAGTCGTTATTGATTATTTGAAACCAGTAAGAGATAAGGCAAATGAACTTCTTCAAGATGAAACTCACCTAAATAAGCTACTTAAAATTGGCGCCGAAAAAGCAGACGCTGTTGCATCAAAGACACTTTCAGATACCTATTTAGCGCTCGGACTGATTCCTCGTGGTTAAACGTAAGCTTGCTATTTTTATTTCAGTAGCGTTAATCCCATTAGTTGCAGCACCAACTTATGCTGCCTCATCTAAAGTAAAAATAGGAATTGTTTACGATGTTGGAGGTCGTGGCGATAAATCTTATGATGATGCTGCGGCAATAGGCGTTGATGCGGCGAAGAAGAAGTTCGGGCTTTCAGATTTCGATGTCCGTGAATTAGTAACATCAGGAAGCGATTTTGATCGTGAGAATAGAATCGAATTCTTGGTTAAAGCAAAATATGATTTGGTTATTGGCATAGGACCAAATTTTGCTACGGCTATGACATTTATGGCAGACAAATACCCAGAATCACAGTTTGCAATTGTAGGAAGCTCCGACGTCGAATCTATAAATGTAAGCTCTATGGCATTTTCAGCAAGTGAAAGTGCTTTTCTTGCTGGTGTTCTGGCAGCAACAAATACTAAGAGCAGAAAAGTTGGCTTCTTTGGGGACACCTCAAACACATTCAACGACTTAGCGCTTCGAAATTTTAGAGCAGGAGTTAAATATGTGTCGGCAAAGGTTGAGGTATTTCCACGCAATCCATCCGTAACTGCAGAGGCGGATGTTTCAGCAATTTCGGGTGCCGGAGTAGACGTACTTTTTGATGTCTGGTCAAGAAATGGAAAGGTAGTAAATGCAATCTCTAAGTTGGCCACGAACTCGGGAAAGCGAAAGAAAACCATAAAGTTAATCGGCCTAAGACCTGATCAATACTTTCTTGCAACAAAGGGTGCTCAGAAAGTTCTAATTGGTTATGTAAATCAACGATATGACAACGCTGTCATCGATTTATTCAAAGCAGCCGTTGCTGGAAACACAATAACTGAAGAGGTTAGCGTTAAGAATGGGGTATTCGGCCGAAACTTTAACCTTTCAAATAGAGGTATTGATTTAGTTGCTACGACCGCAAATCAGGCATCGAAGGGTGTTTTAGCTCGAGCCAAAGCCGCAATTCTTGCTAAAAAAATTAAGGTAGTTAAGTAACCCTAAATTCCGATTGGGTGCCAGACCGTCTTTACTTCCATGAAGTTGGTCATGCGCTTAGTTGAATGCAGTTCACTGAATGAGTAAATCCGCTTCAAATTCTCCGCGCCCAACTCCTTGAGTTCTACCAAATCTTTAGCACTCACACCAGTTGCATCGATGCCATCGATATCCATATGAGAGCCAGTCCAAGTTAAAAATTGATCTAGTTTCCCAGTGAGGATATTTATAACTCCGGCGGGGACATCACTTGTCGCAATGCATTCCGCCAAAGTAATTGCACAGAGTGGATACTTCTCATTGGCAATCAAGATTGCGGTATTACCACTAGCAATTATTGGCGCCAAACTAGCGGTGAGGTTTAAGAGCGATGGTTTTGCATCAGCGAAAATCGCAACAACGCCAAGGCTTTCTGGAATAGAGAAGTTGTAATAAGGACCAGAAACCGGATTAGTAGATCCAGAAATCGAATCAATCTTGTCACACCAGCCTGCATACCAAACCCAGGTATCTATGGCGCTCTGGACTTGAACCTTTGCCGCAGCAGGAGTTGCTCCTTCTTGCGCAACAATTTCAGCAATAAATTGCTCACTGCGCCCCTGCATGATCTCAGCAACTCGATAGAGAATCTGTCCGCGGTTAAAAGCAGTCGCACTGCTCCATCCGTGGTGTGCGGTACGTGCTGCAACTACAGATTCACGTAGATCTTTGCGAGAGCCTAAGCAAGGACTAGCTAAGAACTTTCCCTTAGAATCCGTAATTTCATAAACTCGGCCAGATTCACTTCTAGGGAAGTTGCCATTAATAAATAATTTATAGGTCTTCATTACATCGATACGCATTTTAGTATTGGCCCTTCAAGTAACCAGATAGACCATGTCGTCCACCTTCACGTCCCCAGCCAGATTCTTTGTAACCACCAAATGGGCTTGCTGGATCAAATTTGTTAAAGGTATTAGCCCAAATTACACCGGCGCGTAGCCGCTTTGCAGTCCAGAGAATTCGTGATCCTTTATCTGTCCAAACACCAGCTGATAAGCCGTAAGGAGTGTTATTTGCCTTATCAATTGCCTCTTGAGGGGTGCGAAAAGTTAGGACAGAGAGAACTGGTCCAAATATTTCTTCACGTGCAATTCTGTGGGATTGAGATACCCCAGTAAATATTGTTGGGGGATACCAGAATCCCTTTGATGGAAGAGTGCAATTTGGACTCCAGCGCATCGCACCTTCAATATCACCAGCATCGGCAAGATCTTTAATACGGCCCAGTTGGGCAGCGCTATTTATCGCACCTAAATCTGTGTTCTTATCCATCGGATTACCAATTCGAATTAAATTTATTCTATTTTTGAGTTTCTCTAATACTTCATCCTGAATGTTCTCTTGTAGCAATAATCGTGATCCTGCGCAGCAGACTTGTCCCTGATTGAAAAATATGCCATTAACAATTCCTTCAACCGCTTCATCAATAGGGGCATCTTCAAAGACAATATTTGCACCTTTGCCGCCTAGTTCGAGAGTTGCACTCTTTTTACTTCCTGCAATGGCTTTTGCAATCGCCTTACCTACACCTGTAGATCCAGTGAATGCGACCTTGTCGACTCCTGGATGATTTACCAAATGTGAACCAGTTGCACCATCACCAGTAATAATATTTACAACACCAGCCGGCAGTCCTGCTTGTTGACATACTTCCGCGAATAAGAGCGCGGTAAGAGGCGTTGTTTCGGCAGGTTTTAATACAACGGTATTTCCTGTTGCTAGTGCTGGTGCAATTTTCCAGGCCAACATAAGCATCGGAAAGTTCCATGGAATTATTTGAGCTGCAACTCCATATGGTTTTGGATTTGTACCATGGCCAGCATACGAAAGTTTATCTGCCCATCCTGCGTGATAGAAAAAGTGCGCAGCGGCAAGTGGAATATCAGTATCTCTAGTCTCGCGAATTGGCTTTCCATTATCTAAAGTCTCTAGAACTGCGAACTCTCGACTTCGCTCTTGCAGAATTCGAGCAATTCTAAATAGGTACTTTCCGCGCTCTGCTGCTGGCATCTTCGACCAGACTTTGGTAAATGCGTTGCGAGCAGCGGTTACAGCTAGATTTACATCGGCAAGTTCAGCATATGCAACCTTTGTAAGAACCTCTTCGGTTGCTGGATTTATAGTTGCAAAGACTTTGCCGGACTTCGCTGCGACAAACTTTCCGTTGATAAATAATCCGTATTGACTCTTTATATCGACGAGAGCTGCAGATTCTGGTGCTGGGGCATATTCGAAATTATTCATCTCTGATTCACTCTCTTTAATCTAACGTCACATAGTCTGGATTAGCGTAATACCCATCACGCATCTTCATGCGCTGCATGAGCAAATCATTTAAAAGTGCACTGGCGCCAATGCGAAAGAGTGATGGATCTAGCCACTCTGGACCAGCAATTTCATTCACAAGCACAAGCTGTTTCATAGCGTCTTTAGTAGTTCTAATGCCTCCAGCAGGTTTAACCCCAATTCGGAGACCTGTCATTTTGTAGAAATCTCGAACTGCTTCAAGCATTACATAAACGACTGGAGCAGTAGCAGCCGGTGAAACTTTTCCGGTACTTGTCTTTATAAAATCGGCGCCAGCCAACATTGCAAGATATGAGGCTTTACGAACATTATCGAGAGTAACCAGTTCGCCGGTTTCCAGAATAACTTTCAGATGTACGTCTTTGCCACACACTTCCTTTATTGTTTTTATCTCATCGAAAACTAGCCCAAGTTGACCGGCTAGAAAGGCGCCGCGATCAATAACCATATCGATCTCACTGGCACCATTGGCAATTGCATCTTTAGTATCTTGAATCTTTACTTCCATACTTGCTCGACCTGATGGGAAGGCAGTTGTTACTGCAGCGACTGGAATTTTTTTACCTCCACCAGAATCAAGAGCAGCTCGCGCTATTTTGACCATATCGTTATAGACACAAATTGCACCTACGGATGGAACTGATAAATCAGTTGGATCAGGATAAACACCCTTTGCGCAAAGCGCTTTAACTTTTCCTGGCGTATCAGCGCCCTCCAAAGTAGTTAAATCAACCATTCGAATAGCCAGATCAATAGCCCAATTCTTACTTGAAGTTTTAATGCTGCGAGTGGCCAACATATCAACGCGCGCACTGGCGCCAACCTGATCAACAGGAGAGAGAGTTTTAAGGAATTTCTTTAGCGAGGCTTCGCTGTTATCGGCGAGTAGCGTTGAATTCACGCCGTAAATCTAGCACTTAGAGCTAATCCTCAATTAGACATAAGGTCGCACCACTCGCGACGGTTTGTCCGACATTTACATGTAATTTAGAAATAGTTCCCGCCTTATGAGCAGTAAGCGGCTGCTCCATCTTCATGGCTTCAAGAACAACTATCAAATCACCAACTTCGACCCGATCACCATTCCCCTTAACAACTTTAACTACCGTTCCTTGCATAGGGCTCTCGAGAGAATCACCAGCGAGGGCGGTTATCGCATTACTTTTAACCCGATGTCGCTTCTGAATTGGTTCTGGAGTATGAAGTAGAACTTCGAATCTATGGCCATCAACTTCAGCAATTATCTTCTGTGATGCTGCCTTCGAATCTGCGAAACCTTGCTTGAAGGAGAATGGCGGAATTTCATTCTTAAATTCATTTTCAATATAACTGGTATAGACCTTGAATTCTTTGGTGAAATTTGGATCTTCGACAATTGCACGATGAAAGGGCAGCGCAGTGGCAAGTCCGCCAATATCAAACTCTCTTAGTGCCCGACGCGCTCTTTCGATAGCTTCTTCTCTAGTTGCCGCAGTGATGATTAATTTTGCCAGGAGAGAATCAAAGTGGGAACCAATTGTGTGGCCATGATCAAAGCCAGCGTCAATTCGGACACCAGGACCTGAAGGAACTTCCCATTTTGTTATTGTTCCAAGAGAAGGAAGGAATCCTTTTCCTGGATCTTCACCATTAATTCTAAATTCAATACTATGTCCACGAATTACTGGATCAACCGGATTAATAGTCTCGCCATCAGCAATTCTAAATTGTTCGCGAACTAGATCCAGCCCAGTTACCTCCTCGCTTACTGGATGCTCTACTTGCAATCTAGTATTAACTTCTAAGAATGAAATAGTTCCGTCGGATCCGATTAAGAATTCGCAAGTTCCAGCACCGATATAACCAGCTGCTTTCATGATTGCTTTACTTGATGAATAAAGTTGATCAATCTGAGGCTGCGTCAAGAAGGGAGCAGGTGCCTCTTCTACCAATTTCTGGTGGCGACGTTGTAGCGAACAGTCGCGTGTACTAACAACAATCGCATTACCTTTAGCATCTATCAAAACTTGAGTTTCGACGTGTCTAGGTTTATTTAGATAACGTTCAACGAAGCACTCACCTCTACCGAAGCCGGTAATTGCTTCACGTACTGCAGATGCAAAGAGCTCAGGAATTTCCTCCATCGTGTGTGCAATCTTTAATCCGCGTCCGCCACCACCATGTGCCGCCTTGATTGCAACTGGTAGTCCATATTCTTTGGCAAAGGCCACAATCTCTTCAGGCGTATCAACTGGATCGGCAGTACCTGCAACAAGTGGGGCGCCAACCTGCGCAGCAATCTTTCGCGCAGAAACTTTATCGCCAAGCAATCTAATTGCACTTGGTGGCGGTCCAATCCAAATTAGACCTGATGCGATAACTAAATCAGCAAAATCTGCATTCTCCGAAAGAAAACCATATCCAGGGTGAACCGCATCGGCCCCCGACTTTTTGGCGATCGCAATTATCTTCTTCTGATCTAAATATGTTTCAGCTGCTGACAAACCATTGAGCGCATAGGCCTCATCAGCTGTAGCAACATGCAGTGAAGTGCGGTCTTCGTCAGAATAGATTGCGATGGATTTAATACCATGATCTCGGGCAGCACGCGCAACACGAACTGCAATCTCGCCGCGGTTAGCGATTAATACTGCCTTCATGCGTTCACCGCCGACTTTGCAATTGAATTCCAAGATAGACCAAGAGAATTAACTGCGCGACGTAGTAATGGAAGTGAAAGACCAATTATTCCAGATGGGTCGCCCTCAATTCTTGAGATGAAAGGCGCACTTAATCCATCCAGCGTAAAACCACCAGCGACGTTCAAGGGCTCTCCAGTAGCAACATAACCTGCGATTTCATCATCAGTCATATCAGCAAAAAATACTTTGGAGGTGGAAACATCACTTATCTCTATTCCTTGCTTGGTATCGATTATGCAATGCCCAGTATGTAGAAATCCAAAATTTCCACGCAGCTCTTTGCAACGTGCAATTGCTACCTCTTCCGTTAGGGGTTTTCCAAAAGATTTTCCGTTGAATTCGAAGGTTGAATCGCATCCAATTATTAAATGCTCATCGCCAACCAACTTCTTCACGGTATGGGCTTTCAATATTGCAAGGGCAATGACCATCTCGCGTGGTGCAAGTGCGTTGAGTTTTGGATCCTCTTCATCTACGCCGCTTACAATCACTTCGGAAGATATTCCACTTGAATCCAAGAGGCGCTTTCGTGATGGTGAAGCAGATGCCAAGACAACATATCTTGAGTTAGACATTAGAAGCTCTGACCCCACTTACGAGGAAGAGGTTGGCGAATCTGGGATTTTCGCCACAGACTCGCTGATTTAACCTTTTTAATAACTGGCGTTGGGAGTGCTTTCTCTAGAGCTGCGAGTTCTTGCACAGTTGGCGTGCCATTTAAAATCGTAAATTTAGAGTTCATTAGAGCGGAATATTTCCATGCTTACGCGGTGGAAGTGCAACGCGCTTGTTGCGCAGCGCATTTAGCGCCTTAACAATTTGATGGCGAGTCTCTTGAGGTTCAATAACTGCATCGATAAATCCACGGTCTGCCGCGATATATGGATTAAGGAGAGTCTCTTCGTAATCTTCAATTAACTCTTTGCGCTTACTATCAACATCTTTAGCATCTGCTAACTCTTTACGATGCAGAATATTTACTGCGCCCTGGGCTCCCATTACTGCAATCTGAGCAGTTGGCCAAGCAAGGTTTACATCTGCTCCAAGATGCTTTGATCCCATAACAATATATGCGCCACCATATGCCTTGCGAGTGATCACAGTGATAAGTGGAACTGTCGCTTCGCCATATGCATAAAGCAATTTCGCACCGCGACGAATGATTCCATTCCATTCCTGTTCAGTTCCTGGTAAGAATCCTGGAACATCGACCAGAGTAATTACTGGAATACCAAATGCATCACAGGTACGTACAAAGCGCGCTGCCTTTTCGCTAGCAGCAATATCGAGAGTTCCTGCAAGTGCTTGTGGTTGGTTTGCAATGATTCCAACAGAGCGTCCTTCAATCCGACCAAATCCAACCAGAATATTTGGTGCATAAAGCGTATGAACTTCCAAGAAATCAGCTTCATCCAGAATCGCTTCAACCAATACCTTCATGTCATACGGCTTATTTGGATTATCTGGAATAAGTGAATCAAGTGCTCGATCAGTAGGCGCAACATCTGCACTCTCAGTTGCAGGAAGTACGGGAGGCTCGTCCATATTGTTACTTGGTAAATAGGAGAGAAGGGCTTTTACATAATCAATTGCATCATCTTCGCTATCTGCAAGATAATGTGAATTTCCAGTTTTGGTGTTATGCGTACGAGCACCACCAAGTTCTTCCATGCCAACTTCTTCACCAGTAACAGCCTTGATTACATCTGGACCAGTAATAAACATTTGAGAAGTTTCATTAACCATAATTACAAAGTCAGTAATGGCAGGTGAATAGACTGCGCCACCGGCGGTAGGTCCAAGAATCAAGGAGATCTGTGGAATTACGCCAGATGCTCGAACATTTCGCTTAAATATTTCACCATATTGGCTAAGAGAGGCGACACCCTCTTGAATTCGCGCGCCACCTGAATCATTAATCCCAACAATAGGAATTCCACTCTTAAGTGCGAACTCCATTACTTTTACAATTTTCTCTCCGACAACTTCACCGAGACTGCCACCGAAAGTTAAGAAATCTTGGGAATAAATAGCAATTGGTCGACCATCAACGGTTGCGTGTCCGGTAATAACTCCATCTCCGTAAACGCGATTCTTATCCATCCCAAAATTTGAAGAACGATGCCGCGAGAATGCATCCATCTCAACGAAGGAACCAGGGTCAACGAGTCGGGCAATTCGCTCGCGTGCAGTTAGCTTTCCTTGCGCATGGCGCTTTTCGATCGCTTCTGGAGTTCCGTTCGTTTCGGCCAGCAAACGACGTCTACGAAGATCAGCAATCTTTCCGGCTGTAGTGCGAATATCATCAGTCACTGTCGTAGGTTACTAGTTCCAGCAGATTTTTCCTACAAAGATAAATGAAATGAGTCATCAAGTGAAGCCAGAGTTATTGAACGCGGATGCAATTGCAGGCGCGCTAGAGAGCGGCTACTGGCGAGTATCAATCCTTGATGAGATTGACTCAACACAAAATTATTTACGCACCAATAATCCAAAGCCTGGAGATTTAATTACTGCTGAGTATCAAAGTGCAGGTCGAGGTCGATTAGATCGTAAATTCATCGCAAAAAAATCAAGTGCTCTACTTTTCTCTCTATATTTAGAACCAAAAATTCAAATCGAAAAACTCGGTTATCTCTCATTACTTGTTGGCGCAAGCGTCGCTAAAACTTTAAATGAAATTACGGAAACCAGGTTGTTTAATTGCAAATGGCCAAATGACATCGTTTGTAATGAACGGAAAGTTGCTGGCCTGCTAGCCGAAAAAACTAGCTCTGGAGTAATTGTTGGAGTTGGAATTAATGTTTCAACAAGTAAGGAAGAACTACCGGTAGCGCATGCATCCTCGGTGCTTCTTGAAACTGGCAAAGAAGTAAATCGAAATACTTTACTGTCAAAAATTTTGAATGATTTAAGTGGCGATTTAGCAGAATGGGAGAGCGGTGCGGATCTAACTTCACATTATCGTGAGTTGAGTGCCACTCTGAAACGAGAAGTTCAAGTAGAGCTTCCCGGAGGCGAGAGGCTTAACTCTGTTGCTCTGGATATTGATGCGACGGGCGCCCTTCATCTTGATAATGGCCGAGTAATTACAGTTGGAGATGTCATACATTTGGACAGTAAACTCACGTAGTGAGCTTTCCAAGAGTTGGGGTAATCGGGGCGGGCCAACTTGCCCGAATGATGGCAGTGCCAGCAAATGATTTGGGAATAGATTTCAAAGTATTTGCAGCCATTCCGAATGATTCTGCTGCGCAAGTTTCTCCCTATGTTTTAGGGGATTACACCGATGTTGATTCTGTCTTAGCTTTTGCACGAAATTGTGATGTTCTTACCTTTGAACATGAGCTCGTTCCGCAGAGCGTCATTAAGGCAGTAGAAGCGGCGGGAATAAAGGTTTACCCAAAATCAGAATCCTTCACTTATTCACAAAATAAGTTAGAGATGCGAGCCAAGGTTGGTGAGTTGAAACTGCCAAATCCTAAGTGGCAGAAATATACCGGCGCTGATTGTGAACTCAACTTTCCGTTAATTGCCAAGCTTCCGGCTGGAGGCTATGACGGGCGAGGTGTTTATGTTATTGATTCGGAGCGTGCGCTAAAAGATCTTTATGAAAAGTCCGGAACTCTTTTAATAGAAGTGAAATTGGATTTTGATTATGAAATTTCAGTTATGGTCGCAAGATCTTCACATAATCAGGCTGCAACTTGGCCAGCCACACTAACTATTCAAAGCGATGGAATCTGCACATCTACAGTTACTCCAGTTCCAAATATTTCAAAGGCGCTTGCCGAAAAAGTCCAACTCGCTGCTCTTGAAATTGCTGCGGGAATATCCCTAGTCGGAGTGATGGCTGTTGAGATGTTTATCATTGGTGAAAATTTTTACATAAATGAACTTGCACTTCGTCCTCACAAC
>Ga0194060_10001634_pt1 | contig 16067 bp, 17 predicted proteins | sample SepL225m_MetaG_FD_163427 | JGI IMG/M metagenome (GOLD analysis project Ga0194060, IMG submission 163427) | Anoxic zone freshwater microbial communities from boreal shield lake in IISD Experimental Lakes Area, Ontario, Canada - Sep2016-L222-5m | ecosystem: Environmental > Aquatic > Freshwater >...
CTAAAGTCCAGTATTATTTAGTAACCGACAATAAAGCTCACGTTTGGGTGGAAGTATTTGTAAACGGCAGTGGATGGGTTAGAATTGACCCCAGCAGTTTTGCCACGAATGCTGGTGACGTATGGACTGCGCAAAAATCACGGAGCCTCAAACTTCGAATCAGTTTGGCTATTGATTCATTTAATCACTCGTGGAATCGCTCAGTGATTACATACGACCTTGAGCGACAGATAGAAATCGCTCACAAAGTTGGTTCACAGTTACAAGGGTTTAAGCCATCAATAATTTTGCGCAGTGCAGCGCCATATCTTACGGGCGCCTTACTAATTGCCGGATTGCTGTTTGTTGTCAGGCGATTTTCTCTTTTTGATTCCCGCGAACAGCGTATTCTAGGCAGTTTCATGCATATGATTGAAAGCAAGTACAATATCCCATTCAAAAATGGTGAGGTAGGGTTGTTTGAAATGGCATTATCACTTAATAACAGCCATATCACTGAATTTGTTTCTATTTATGCAGGGGCAATTTACAGGGATCGGAAACTTACCAATGATGAATATTTTTGTTTGCGGCAAATTCTGCAAAATATGAAACTTGGAATTTCGCAAACTTCTCATGACGTTTGTTCTGAGGTGAAATGGTGAGGCTTTTATGTGAAGAGTGTTTCCCTCAAAGCGGAGAAATAAGACGGGATTTTCCTCAGTTCTTCCAGCGGGTCAAATTCCCTCCTGAAGTCTGCCGCAACAGCAACTGTAATAATAGGCACTGTGAAGGCAAGTTGTTGCCCCTGCCATAAACTTGAGAACCATTTACTCATGTCACTGGCAACCAAAGCCATCTTCCCGCCCATACCCGCAAAAACTTTTTTGCTAAAAGAATCAATATGGAAATAAGGAATTAGCAATTTTCTTTTCCTTATTCATGCGACCATGTCATTGCAGAGTCCGAATTAGACTTTACAAGGTTTCATTACTCTTCGCACGCCATCCGCTGATCAGACTGGCCGCTGTTACTGAACCAATAATTATGGAGCCTCCAAGTACTGCCTGTGCTGATGGCGCTTCTCTAAGTAGCAGAAAGACCCACACCGGGTTAAACACTGGCTCTATCAATGCGATCAAGTTTGCAGTAACCGCCGAAACGCGCTTGATGCCATAGGAAAAAAACACGGCAGCCAAGCCTATTTGGAAAACGCCGAGTATCAGGATGCTGCCGAGTGCACCAGGAGTGAACCGAGGAATTGGCAGGAAAGCGGCAATACTCAGAGCGATCAGAGCGGTAATAGCATGTGAGGCCATGAATGACTGTAACGGATTACCCTCCTTCTGCATTCGGGTGAATATGAACACCAGGGAAAAAGTACATGCTGATGTTAGTGCCAGCAGGTTACCAAACATTTGACCAGCGGATAATCGGTCCAGAAACAACAGGGCCATACCGACAGGGGTCAGCATCAGAGCTATTAGCTGCTCCCGACGAATATTTTCCTTCAGAATGATGACACCTAATATGGCAGTAAAGGCCGGGGCCAGGTATTGCAAAATTATGGCGTTGGCTGCCGTAGTGGTTTTGTTGGCTGCGACAAAGAGCAGCATTGTGGCAGCATTGGCCAGTGCGGCCCCTACAAGAGGCCACGACCATGCCAAACGGACAGTTCGGACAATCAACAGAAGAAAGAAAAAAGCGATCAGACTTCTCATGCCTGCAATTAGGAATGGATTCCAGTCCAATATTTTTATGAAAAGACCTGCCACGCTCCAGAGAAAAGCGCAGGCCATCATGGAAAATGCACCTAGTAAGGGTATGGGAAAATATGGTTTCATGGGAAGTCAAGAGCAGCCTAAACAATTAATGTAGATAAAACAAAGGTGACAGGTGTAATTCTCAACAGAGGGACTTAATCTTATGCCGTTTGAAAGCCCGGCTGTCAATCAGAATCTATCACGTTTCAACTTCTGAGAGTATATTTTGAGACGCAAATACAGTCTGTCAAAAGGATTATTGCAGTAGTGATATTGTGACGTTTCATTGATTGTCATGATCTCCATAGATGGCAAGCCATTGCTGCTGTGGCGTCCGACTATCTCCGTATTGAACGATAATCTTTACTGTAAGTACACGACCACCCATGTTTGTCGGCTTCAGAAAAAGTCGGATAATTGTGAGGATAATCACGTGCGTCATATGGAGCTGAATACTTCCCGTCATCTTTGGGTGGCGGACAGCGTTCGTCACCCGCATACCATGTATTGGTTTCAGCCACCAAAACGCACAACCACAATTCTGCCCGGTTTCCCTATCTGATACTGCATCTTGATATCCTCTTATTTCAATATTTCAGCCTTGATGTCGTTATCAATAAGGCTTTCTTCTATTGCCTCTCTGGCCCATGGTTCTTTGCACTGCGCCAAGACTCTGGCTGCTCCTTCGGCTACCGAGGGGATATTGCTCCACAGGGCGTTACGGATAGACCGCAGTTCATTCGGGGATGCTTTCCTGCCCTCAGACCAACTCCTGCACTGTTGACAGAGGAGCGCAAGAGTTTCCATGTTGGGGAGCACATCTGGTTTATAATCCCAAACCCGCAGATCATCCTTGCCCTCGCACCATTCGCATTTAAAGCCAGCCCGTTTTCCGATGGCTTTGCCGAAAGAGCTGATCTCGTCAAGGCGCTCTTTGTTACCCTGATACCCTTTTGCCATGATTTCCTCGGATGTTTTTTTGTAGGGTCCCTATGAGTGGGTTTTTCTGAATATTATCGCGACCACAATGCAGCCGATTATAAGCACGCAAATCAACACCTTTTCAAGTATACTGGGGCAGGCGTCAGCATCAATCCTGGATCTTCATGATTTGTATTCCTGTCCGATTTCAATTCCACTGGTTGTTACGTATCTTGTCTTGCTGGAGTTTCTCAGCCGGGACAGGTTGTTTCTCTTCCGCAGGATGCCCCAGTCCCACTATACATTCGGCCTTGATATGTTCAGGCAAACCCAGCAGTTCCTGAATATAGGCTTCAGCTGTCATTACGTAATCATGCTTGCGGTCACGGATTTGCACCCAGCAACTGCCAAGTCCAAGTGACACGGCTGTTAGTTGAATGATTATTGCTGCAATGGAGCAATCTTCTATCCAAACGTCTGACTTGGAGCTATCGGCGCATACGACAATTGCAAGAGAGGCGTTTTTAAGGAAATCAGAGCCGTGTTGTTTCGATTTTGAGAGCTTATCGAGTATTTGAAGATCATCAACCAGAATAAACTCCCACGGATTTTTACCCCGCGAAGATGGTGCCCTGAGCATCGCTTCTATGAGTGTTTCAACAATTTCAGGTGTTATTTTTTCGGTAGTGAATTTCCGTATGCTACGACGTTTGCGTAATAGTTCTATCATTATTCCATCCTCCAGCAAAGAATATGTACAGCTACATCATCATGTATAAAAGTGGAAGCGTACCAAAGGAAAGGGCGATACCAACCCCGACTAATGCTACAGCCAACTCTGATTCCATACCCGCAATCACAGCCATCGCCGCTGCAGTTACCATAGGAGGCATACCTGCTTCCATGATTGATACATTAACCGACAATCCCGATATTCCAAACAGGCGGCAGCCCAACAGAACCACCAGAGGAGCGATTATAAGCTTTATTACCAAGCCGAAGCCAAGCGGGGCTATCAACCTGCGTGGCAGCTTTAGTTGTAGCTGAAAGCCGATAGCCGTCATTACCATCGGGACAAGAGTCACTGCAATACTCTGAAGAATTGGAACAACTTTTACTGAAGTAAACCACGGACTGAGAGTGATACCCGCCACCAGAGCTATTGATGGAGGAAAGAGCAGCATCTTGCGAGCCACTGCGGGAAGGTTGAGGGAGCTGTCTCGTCCGTACAGTGAAAGGATAACCGAGCCGTACGTAGCGAAGATCAAAATGGTACCGACTTGATCATAGACAATAAGATGATTTAAGCCTGCTGGACCGAAGAAAGCTTGAATCATCGGCACTCCCAGGAAGGAGGTATTGCCTAATGGAACAACCAGCAACAGCACACCGATTGTGGATTGTGGCCACCCCCACAGGCGCTCTCCTATCAGTACCAGAGCCACAGATAAAACGAGGAGTCCCCATGGGATAAGAGCTGTAACGATAGTTTCGGAGGAAAAAGCGATATGTGGTGCCTTGAGAAGAACCAATGCCGGTAGCGAGACATAGAGTGCGAACATGTTGAGAACTTGAGCTGAATCCTTGGGAAAGGCTTCAATTCGCCGCAGAATTATTCCTAGGATGACGAACACTCCGATAAGGATGAAGTTTTCCATTATGGCTGGTTCTCACTACACTTTCGGCTTTGAACGGAGTTTTCTTATTTCTTCGATGACCTCGGCACTTGTCAATATTCCCTTGCGTTCCAGTACAGTGATAACATCACTTACTCTCAACAGATAATACCTTCAAGAATGGCGTCAGTGGTTCTTATCTTCGCATACACTGCCCCCAAAGCTGCCAGGAAAACTCCATGCACATATAAATACTTGTGCACGCTCCACTGCTAGTCGGACAAACTTCACACTATTTTCAAAAATTTTGCAGCAGCCGAGCAGCGAACGGAAAGTTTTGCTCCATGAAAATCTTGACTTTACTTACGAGGCTCTGCTGCGTCTCTTCAATTGATAAGGCATTGCCTTCCAGTTGCGCCTGTAACCGATCTGCCCGTTTTTCAGGATCGGGGTGGCTGGAAAGGAAGGAATGACCTTTACTCAATTTGGCAATTTTCTGTAATGCCGATACAGCATCCGGTGTTGAATACTTCTCCCGTTTAAGGAATCCCAAGCCATAATCATCCGCCTCCTTCTCCTCCAACTGGGAAAATTGCGCATTCATAAGGGATTCGGCAAGACTTCCAACTACAGACCGGGCAAGTTCGCCAACAGCACTGTTTTGAGAAGAGACTGCCTTACGGACTGCGCTTGAGGCATAGGATAACTGAATCTTCTTTTTTATGTGGTTTTTTACCACATGTCCCATTTCGTGACCGATTACAAAACGCAACTCACCGTCTTCAAGCATATCCATAAGGCCGCTATATATCCTTATTGTGCCATCAGCCATCGCAAAGGCATTTACTTCCGGGGAAATATAGACTGCATAGTTAAACTTCAGATTGCCTTCCTGAAATTGTTGTGCCACCAAGCCATTAAGCCTTTTTGCATATTTGTTATTGGTCGGCGCAACCGCGTGTTGCTTATCTGCAAGTTGTGCTGATATTTTGGCAATATCCTGAACACCCTGATCGGATAGAGTTAGGGCTTTGACAGCATCCCGTCCAGCATCGACAGCAGTCGTTACATCAGTATTCTCGCAACCAAACAACATAAAAACAAAAAGACATATGGCAAAATAACTTGGCATGATACTCCTACAGCCTTAATCAACTGACTGTCCAGATTGATCTTGCCCATCCTTGAAGGACATTCCGTTAAGCGAATATTACTTGTCTGAGGTGGTTAAGGTATCGGCGGGACAGAGACCATCGTTGCTTTGCCGCGAGACTTGACTGCCTTTATGAGTTCCTTCACTTCCCGAGGCATCTCACCTCCCCCCTCCTTCATCGCCGCTTTCATCTGTCCCGCCAGGTATGAGTGTTGTAGTAAAATGTCCAGCACCGACAACATAAACTCCTGTTTCCAAGGAGAAAGTTCATGGAGATGCTGAAATTTATGCATGAAAAAACTCTGTGATGCTTTCCCCAGCTCGCGCTGCAACTCTTCCATGGTCATATTTTTGGGTTTGATTACCGGTTCAACCAGATTGTATTTCCGGTAGTCTCTTGTTACTATGTACGGCTCCAGCTCAGGGTAGAGTTCAGCGTACGGCCACGGAGCGATTGCCAGAAAAAAGCCCATGTCCGGGTTATAGTGCTTTGCAAGCTCAATAGTTTTTGCGATCGATTCAGGCGTGTCGTCCGGCAGACCCAGGACAAAAGACGTTTCCGATACAATGTCGGCATTATTGATGATGTCAATAGCCGCCTTAGACTGCTCTACCCGGCTGTTCTTGTTGAAGAGGTCTAGAGTTGCCTGGTCGCCCGCCTCAACTCCAACATAGATGTGCTCGACGCCCGCAGCACGGTATTTATCCATAATATCCGCATCACGCAGGATATCGTCCACCCTGGTCTCCATCAGGAGCTTGACTCCTACTTTACGCTCAATCATCAGATCAAGGATTCGCACCCAGCGTTCACGGTCGAAGGTGGGAATCTCGTCAGAGAGCATCGCCACCTCAACACCGTAGCTATTCTTTAGAAGTTCCAGCTCGGCAACGAAGTTTTCCGGACTGCGGGCACGCCATGACTGAGACCAGAAAAGCTGCTGAGAACAGAAAGAACATTTTTCCTTGCAGCCACGGGATGAAGAAACAATGGCCAATCTGGCATTATTCTTGGCGCGATAACTGTAAATAGGCCATTCCACCAGATCCCATGCTGTCGGGAGAGCGTCGAGATCATGGATATAGGGGGCTTTGGGAGTGACAACAACTTTTCCGTCCCGATAGAAAGCCAGCCCGGGAATAACTGCCGGATCGCCACCATCATTAAGGCAGTCAAGCAAGGAGACAAGCGTCACCTCACCCTCTCCTCGCACAATGAAGTCTACAGTATCGTGCTCCGCCTCAAGCATTTCTTCATAGCAGAAGGTTGCATGGACGTTGCCATGCACTGTAACGATGTCAGGGTTTATTTTCTTGGCTAAGGCTGTCAATTCAAGCGCATGAGCCACGGAAGCCGTAAAAGATGTAGTAGCAACCACATCGGGGTTGAAGGCCCGAATGCGCGCCTCTATCTCGGGCCACTTGTGCCAGAGCGACATGGCATCATAGTAGTCAACTTCATAACCGGCAGCGCGCAACGCACCGGCGATGTAGACGAAACCGACATTCAGCCAGGTTCCGGCCGATTCAACCACACCGGAATGGTATGGCGGAGTTATAAGTGCAACTCTCTTTATATTCATTGATATAACTTCCTGAGTTTAGTGGTTTTATTTATTCGCCCCAGAGACAGCCTCATTCTTGCCTCCTCCAGGTTTTTCCGACTTGAGCCCCGCAGGATGATCAGCCAAAAGCTGCTCATCCTCTTTAGACTTGTACCAATCAAGTGGCCGCTCGGTCTGATCCTTGAATGCAGTCAGGGAATCATCGCGTAGCTTTGCCGCTCCGTTATCAGCCTGAGCGACAAGAATCTCATCAACAACCTGCGGACATGATGCTACCGATCCTGGCCTTGCCTCAATCTCTTCGCGTATACTCGGGGCAATTTTCGGGTCCTTGGCCAGCGCCATCTTGAAATCAATGGAGAAATTAGTATAGGTTTCAAGCATCCGGAAGATCGCCGAATCCCCCATCGGGCTAGCGGGGGTTTCATCAGGAAGCGGTGAGACCTTGCCGTTCTCGATCTTGGCTCTGCCAACCATCTCACAACCGGTACCACCATCGGTAGTGTAACCCAGGTTGTCGGTGATCACAGCCAGCACTGTTGGAACGTTGGCCAGATCCCAGTGAGCGAGCAACCCAACCTCACCATCCGGGAGCGGCTTCAAGTCATCTATGCTCATGGCCAGCACACGAGACCATGGAGGCACAGGTCTCGTGCGCTTTCGCGGAGGAAGACCCTTTACATGGCGGCGGAGGGCATCATCAAACAGGTTTGTTGCCGTCTCAGCTTCACCTAATACATTTACGCAATGGGTCTCCGGTATTCCCAGAATCTCCTGTACCATCGCATAGTAATCCTCGCGACTTACGGGACCGAATCTGCCACGATATCCTCCACCGTCACATATGCGGCTACCGGAGGGAAGATTGAACTTCATTTTTTTACGACGGCACGCCTGGAAAAAATAGACGTAGGCCGATGTCGCGCCGATAAGCGCAACTGGCACTCCTCTTGCCTCCGACTCGCGCAGAGCCTTGAGAAGCCCCTTTATGTCGATTCCGGATTTACCGAGCAGAAACATGCTGTCGGGCGTACCGAAAGCCTGACGTGTTTGATCCATACCGATGGCCATGCCCATTGATGGGGCAAGTTCGGGGCTGGGAGCCAGGATCAGGATGCGGCAGCGCCTCCCCTCCTCAAAATCGGGGAACAGGTATGAGCCGGTCATCATCTTGTTTGCAGCAAAAACAAGACGCTTGCCATCTTCATCGCGGAAGATGCGGCCCCGTTGCGAAATGCTGGTGGTGCCTCCGGTCAAGCAGGACATCACCGACTGCTCCAGCGGAAAAGATGCAACAAGGTGTGTTTTAAAGACGTCATTGTATACCATGGGGACATCTTGCCAAAGCCCAATCTCGCCAGGGCGTACCTTTTTTACATCACAGAACTCCCGAAAAAGGGTGTTATTTTTGTATTGGAGAGCGAAAAGACGCAGTGAGTAATCGTTAAAACAGGAAAGATCGGCGTCAACACCCGCTTCTATAAAACCAAGAATATCCTCGGTCAGACGATGGCTTTCGCTATCAACGGCAGACATAATTACTCCTTACACTAGTAGTGGTGACGCGGATAGTAACAGTTTGGCTGTTACCTGTTGATTCTCTTCTTATTCACTTCATCCTTTGTGGCTTTCCACTGTTCAAAAGCGATCTTTACTCCCTTACGAACAGGAAGCTGAGACATAAGTGAAAGGATGTGGGCATAAGGGAAGCCGACCAGTGGAACCTTAAACATATGACTTAACACTCTCGGCAGGCTCAGTTGTTCAAGCATGCTTATGTAAAACTGTTCTTCCCGAACTTCAGGCGTCATTGACGGGTCAGGATGCTCGAACAGAGCATAAGAGCCGTTATAGTACTCCCAACCAAGTTCCTTATAAATATACTGATCATACTGTTTAGCCAGCACGGTACCAGGGTAAGGCACGACAAGAGAGGGGTGCATGCTCACCCCCAGACGGTCTGCAACTTCAATGGAACGCTTGAAATCTTCAAGTGTATCCTCACGGGAGCCGAGCATGTAAAACAGTGACACATCAATGCCATGATCCTTGAGTGTGCGAACCGCCCTTTCACGATCGACCCCGATTTTGCCATTAGCTGCATACGCTTTCAGACTCTTTTCAGATATCGCATCCCACCCTACCCAAACTGACAACAAGCCGCTTTCACGGGCTGCGTTCAGCATGCGCGATCCTTGAGGCATCAGAACCGGACCGAGACTGGCAAAGGCCATATATTTTTTACGACTGCCACGAAGAGCTGTAAAAAGATCAACGGCACGCTCTATCTCACTGCCCCACCAGAGATTCTCATCGCCGATTTCGTACATCTTTTCCGGAATAGCCGCCACGTCCCGCACCACATCGTCTATAGGCCGAAACCTGATTTTAGCTCCAAAGAACGGCTTGACCGAACAGAACGTACAGTTAAATGGGCAACCTCGCGAAGTATTGACAATTCGGAACTGATGATTGTCCTGCAGCATTCCGTAAAGCGGGGTGGGCATATCTTTAAGCTCAAGTTGTTCACCCTTGTATAATGGCTTCAACTGACCTGCGGTAAAATCACGCAAAACCTCCGGCCAGACAGATTCAGCTTCGCCGATAACCACGGCATCACCATGTTGCTTTGCTTCTTCCGGCATTGCTGAAGCATGCATTCCACCGAACACAACCTTGATCCCACGGACACGCAGACCGTCAGCTATAAGGTATCCTGGCACCGCTGTTGGAGTAAGAATGCTGATTGCAGCCAGGTCGCACTCGAGAGTGTCAAAGGCATCCGGGGTTGCGCTACCGCTGATGAGCTGTATTTCCATGGCCGGATCTACCTTGCGCGACAGTGCGGCAAGATACTCAAGGATAGGCGGAGCTACAGGAGTCCAGCCAAACGGCAGAGGAGGAAAGATGATAGCGAGCTTCATATAAAATTTAACCGAATCATTCAGCGGTCAATGCTCAATACGGAAGCCGGAATGAAAGGTTTACACGGAAAAGGGGATGCCCCAATAGCTGATTATCATGGCTGCCAGGGCAATCAAGGCATACCAGGCAAGCTTTCTTCCGCGCCATCCAAAGGTAATCCGCAGATGAAGGTAAATGCCGTAAATGAGCCAGGAGATTAGAGACCAGACCTCGACAGGATCCCAGTTCCAATATGTGCCCTTCACCTGATTTGCCCAGAAACAGCCGGACACTATCATGAGGCCATACATGATGAACCCACCGGAAACAAAACGGTATGCCAGATTGTCGATATCAGGCAACTCGGGCAGTTTTTCATAAATGCCACCAGAATTTTTCTCTTTGAGCAGATACATCAGCCCGAGACCCGCCGCGATCAAAACCGAAGCAAAACCTGCTGATGCGCCAACGATGTGAACCCAGATCCAGCCACTCTGCAGCGCTGGTGCCAATGTAGTAGCCACTTCCTTCATGAGAGTGCCGGCCCATCCAAGAAGGACAAAGGCTACCGGCATGATTAAGACCCCCAGGGGGCGGATGCGTTTGATGAAAGTCTGAAAAAGCAGGAAGTGTACAACCGCCATAAATACGCCAAGAGTGAGGGATTCAGAACTTGAGATGAATGGTGATATTCCAGTGGCTGCCCAGCGAAGCCCCATGAAAACAGTATGGGGAATTAGCCCGGCAAAGGCGCTGATAAGGCCGACAGTGAACAGTTTGTCGTACCTGGCGATAAGCCCGAAAATGTAGCTGAAGGTACTGACACCGTAAAGTGAAACTGCTATCCAAAATAACATAAGTTCAGGTTTCATGTGGTTCCCCAAAAAGTTAATTTCATTATGCGTCAATAAATTACTGAGCCATCAAAATAGCCTCCTACCGTCAGCATACAATCCATGTTCTTCAATAACGCGATTGTAATCACTAAATGCTTTTTTATTCTCATTTTTCCAGTCCTGCTGCCGCTTTTTCTTGCAATACTCAAGAAGTGATTGTTCCAGCATGTTAGACAGATTGATATTATCTTCCTTTGCAATCTTTATCAGATCCGTTCGAATACTTAAATTGGTGGATTTTTTGGGTGATCTGTTAATCTGATGTTCCAGCATACAAGTTTACTCCTTCTGCACACCACTAAAATTCGCATTGAAATACCATACTTATGCACATAGATACAACAGGATAAACATCATTAAATATTTTTCGAGATCTGCCCGGCAAATATTAAAGCTCTACATCTGATAGAAAAATGCTCTCCAACACGACAACAGCGGTTAAAACCTGATTTCTCTGTTATTGTAAATTTGCTCGATAATGTTTTTGCCATTTTCCAGAGGATACCGATGCATATTACCATCGGTCGTGAACTCAACCTTGGACACCATTGCCAGAGAGAATGCGCCATCAGGTTCGATGACGAATTTGACTTCTATTCCCTGACGGGCAATACCCTTTTTAATCGAATTGATATCAAGCCCGGAGCTTTCGAATAATCCCCTGAAGTCAATATAGACCTTACCGGCAGGGTTTTTGGTTTCCTGCCATTCCCGGCCACTGAAATAGCTATATTCGTCAAAGGCGGTGCCGATTGTCTTTCCGGTAAACCCCGGCAGTGCCTGACCTCGTATTATCCCGACAAAAGCCTTATCCGATGGGGGAACCTTGGCTGCTCCTCCATGAGGCGAAAGCGGTGATACCGCCACAGCAGGAGCTTGAGTCTTCGAACTGTCACTTTCCCTGGCGCACCCGCACAAGCAGGCAGCTAACAGACAACAGACAATTGAAATAACGTATTTTACATGCATGATATGATTCGACCTCTCCACGGCAGGACTCAATGTTCATAAAAACACTATTCAATAACTAACGCCTTAAATTCATGTTGAAGTGGCAAGAAAAATTTTTACACATCCACGCAAAAGTTCATAAATAAAGGGCTTGAATGGTACTAAAATAATTTTTCAACTGAAAATGTTGCTTTGAGTTTAAAAGGTTTCATCCGCCTTTATCTTTCTTTATCCCTGTTAAAAAAACTTGTAAGTTAAAAGCAAAAGCTTTTAATTACAGGGATAAAAGGGATAAAAGCGGATGAAGTCAAAAGCAAAAGATTTTTTGTTCAAACCGTATTTTTTAACATCTTGGTTCCGGCTCGTCCGGGTTGGGTTTAATAAAACCGCCAACAAATCCGAAAATTACGGACTTACAACCTTCGGTTTGACCTGCAGCTTCTTTGCCTTCGTACGCAGTTTTGCGTCAAATGTTGCAAAGGTATCAGCCCTGTGACTGGACGCCAAGTGAAGCGCATCAGCAAAATCCAAACCCAGTGCGTGCGCTTCAAGTGCGCTAAACAGCGTACTTGAATCTTCAACATGCACATTTTCCAGTGAGAGCAATGCCTTTAAAGCTGAATTAACATGAGCCCTGTCGAGCTTATAAACTCCGCGTAAAATCCATTCCGTCTCAAGAACAACCGTTTTGGTGATATAAACCTGATTGGTGCTGAACAGCTTGGCAGCAGTTCTGGTCTGCTCTGGTTCATCATTAACCAGTAAGCGTACGACAATATTCGTATCTACCGAGACCATGATGCGACCTGTTTACTGGCTTCTACAAGTATTCCCGCATCCATCTCTGCAATACTTATTTTAGGCCCCGTATACCCTGCACATCCGATAACATCCTCAAGAACTGTTTTGTTTCTGGATATTACAGGTTTTAAAACAATCTCGTCACCATTTTCATATATGCTGAAACGCACCCCTGGTTCCCAGCAATGACTCTGTCGGATTTGTCGAGGAATAACAATTTGCCCTTTACTTGAAAGCGTCGTTTCCATAATGCCCCCTTTAGTAAGACAAGGTAAGTCTATCATAGCAGAACAATCCCCCGCAAGAGCGAATAAAAAGGCATGGGCGGTGGAGGTAAAGTGGAAAGGAAAGAGTGCTGGACGCAACGAGCTCGAGGCTTTCACAGGCAAAATCACTGGCATGCCAGTAATGTTATGGTATGTGTCAAAATCAGGATTCACGACAGAGGCGCGAAAATACGCCGCTGATGCCAGTATTATGCTCAGTAACGAGGCAGAACTTCAAGAGCTTGCGACACTACTGTGATTACCGTCTGCTGATACGACGTCTACAATCGGCAATACTGAAGCCTGAAATGAGAAAAATGTATGTAACACGGCATCTGTAAAAGTCTTAATGGCGGGCGAGCCGTTGGCATAGCCCCTGAAACAGCCAGAGAACAACTTATTGACATAACTCTCAATTATCTATTATATGCATGGCATCAGCAGGACGTGATGTCATGCTGAGACTGTATTGCACGGTTTTATTGAACAACGTCAACTTTTTATCCTGAAATTTAGGAGCACATTATGGCCCTTAGCCAAGACCTGTTTGATAAGATTACTTCGCTTGCCAAAAGCTACGGTGCAACACGATTGATCCTCTTTGGCAGTGCTCAGGACTCCCCTGATACTGCAAGGGATATTGATCTTGCTTGTGACGGTGTTGCCGGATGGAAACTGTATGAGCTTGCAGCCCAACTTGAGGAAGCAATCAACTTCCCTCTTGATTTGGTTCCACTTACCCCGCCGAACCGCTTTACGATAATGATAGAGCAGAGGGGAAGGCGTCTTTTATGACACTGTCAGAATTGCGCGAAGAAATCAGCATTGAACTGGAGATGATGGGACAAACTGTACGGGAGTCGGTTTCTCTGTTAAATGAGCTTTCTTCAAGAGAACCAACAGTGCGTGAGAAAACAGCCGCAGGTGCGTTTCTTGCCCAGTTTTATGGCGGCATTGAAAATATCCTGAAACGGATTCATCGTTACCACATAATTCCCATGCCTACGGGAGACTCTTGGCATACCGAGATATTTAAAAGATTTTGCAATCCCGCCTTGCCTCCATTCTCAGTAATTTTTGATGAGTCTCTGGCTGCGGAACTCTCTCCATTCCGTAAATTCCGACACGTTGTATATCATGGCTATGGTTTTCAGTTTGATTGGGAACGTATGAAAGAAGGTTTGAGCCGGGTTGACAATGTCTATTCTCGCTTCGAAAAATCCGTCACTGACTACACAAATAAGCTTTAATCTAAATCATCCTTAGTGAACTTACGGTAGCCCCGGCGATTCAAAAACCAATTCCCTACGATTCCACCACCAGCTTCCCACCCTTCTTGAACATCCTCACGAAGGTTATGATGACCATACCGGCAAGGGTGACCCAGCCATCCATAGTTCTCGTCGTGTAGACATAATTGCTTTTTTTCTGTTTGAAGCTCTGAAACGTAGAATTGCAAAAATCACAATATTCCTTGACCTCAATGCTCACAATGCGTATAAATACCTCGATCAACATTAACTCCATTTGGGATTAAATATGCTCGGCTACATGTATCGTCCAGAAGATCAGGCCATTTTTACGGGTCGAGAAAACGAACTTGCCCAGCTTGACCAGCATCTATTGGGAGACCATCAGGCGGATTTGCACCTCTCTGGACTTCGTCGCATCGGCAAATCTATGCTGATAAAGGAGTTTATTCTCCGTCATGCAAGCGACTCAACTGTTCTGCCAGTGTATATTAACATCGAGGAATTGTCAGAAACCCCGGAAGACTTCGCCGTCAAGTTCATTGGCTGGCAGCTTTACTGGCTGTACGGCAAGGGAGAAACATTGCCACTCCCCTACCTTCAACTCTCAACTCTTATCTTTCAAGTGCAGGATCAAACTCTGCGCGAGGCGTTGCAGCCGCTTGTACAGGAGCTTGGCAGGGCCCGCCCGGATCGGCAACGACTTTTGCAGGAAGCATTTGCCTTTCCGGCACTCGTTGCTCAGGTTACCGGCCGGCGCGTATTATTGTTTCTGGATGAATTTCAGGAGATAGCTCGGCTCACCAACTTCAACAACTCCAAAAACATCCTGAAACTTCTGAGAGCCGCAAAGGATCGTGCCACTAATGTCGCCTGGTGCATCTGTGGCTCAATTATTTCAGAAATGGATGCGATTACCCGCGAGAGCCAAAGCCCCATGTTCGGCCAGTTCAGTCATCTGGCTCTCTATCCTTATACCCGGACAGAATCTGAAAACTTGATCCGCAAGTTCATACCACAATTGGATAATCGCCTGGTCGGTCTGCTACACCACTATAGCGCTGGCTCCCCCTTTTATCTTGTTCAACTGCTGCGCCGCTTGAATATGTTTGCCCATCGCGGAGAATCATTCACCGAAAATCTGATCAAACGCTCCTTTATTGCTGAAACGCTTTCACCTGGTGGGTTGATACACGCATACTGCACGTATCTTTACAATATCTCCTTGCAGAGAGCCAAAGGTTATGGTGTTCTCCGGGCGATTCTAGATCTGGTTGCAATCAATGATGACCCAATGACCCAATCCGAACTGGCACGACAGTTGCGAATGACTCAGGGTGCGGTAAGGACAAATCTAAAAGAACTTGAGCATATCGGCCTTCTCCATGAGCTGGATCGACACTATTACTATACTGACGCCATTCTTCGTTATTGGGTCGCATATGTGCAGCATGGTATAGAAGCACCGGAGTTTCCGGGTGAACGGGATCTGTTGGCAATCATGGCAGAACTGGATCGAAAATATCAGCAAGCGGCAACAGAACTGGGGCAAAATCGCGAGGAACAAGTGCGCGGCATGATGCGCCTCTTTAATGGTCAGCATGTGGCGGGTAATATTCTTGGAATCGCCGAAGAAGTTGTACTACCATGTTTCAGCTCCGTTGAACCATACATGAGTTCCGATGGCACAATTGAAATAGATGCCATCGGTGCAGGAGATTCAGCATGGGTGGTGGAGATAAAGTGGAAAGGAAAGAGGGCCGGACTCAAAGAGCTCGAGGCTTTTAAAGGCAAAATCACTGGCATGTCAGTAAAGTTATGGTATGTGTCAAAAGCAGGATTCACGACAGAGGCGCGAAAATACGCCGCTGATGCCGGTATTATGCTCAGTGGCGAGGCAGAGCTACAAGAGCTTGCGGCACTTCTGTGAGTACCGTCTGCTGATACGACGTCTACAATCGGCAATACTGAAGCCTGAAATGAGAAAAAGTATGTACCACGG
>Ga0194060_10001635_pt1 | contig 16049 bp, 12 predicted proteins | sample SepL225m_MetaG_FD_163427 | JGI IMG/M metagenome (GOLD analysis project Ga0194060, IMG submission 163427) | Anoxic zone freshwater microbial communities from boreal shield lake in IISD Experimental Lakes Area, Ontario, Canada - Sep2016-L222-5m | ecosystem: Environmental > Aquatic > Freshwater >...
TTCTTTAATAGCAGGTTTAAACTTATCTAAATTTTTGGCAAAGTTCTATAAACAATATTAAATAATTTATAAAAGTTGTGACTAATAGTCTGAGTTTCATTCTCTCTGCATTAATGAGTCCCGGGCCTGTAAAGAATTAAATCTGTAACGGTTGTTAACATAATATCCTCCAAAACTGCCAGCGTCTGTTTGATTTTTCCATTTTTAACTACCGGGGCATGTTGGTACTAACTTATAAATATGGAAATAAAATACGGAAATAACAGGGAAGTATTAAACGATACACCCTGAGAGTCAGCTACCGTTATAAATTTAACGGCTGTATGATGTTAACAGACAGCTTAAAACTTCAGACTGTCCGGTTTTACTTCCCAGGGTTAAAGCTTATCAGTAAAAATATCGGTAAATACACTAAAAGAGTCGGCGAATACACTCCGAGAGTCAAAGAATACTCTCGGAGTGTATTTTAATATACTAAAAGAGTATTCTTTGACTCTTTTAGTGTATTTCTCAATGCTTTCAGACTTCCCTGGCACTCTGTTTGACTATAAGCAGATGCTTATTTTTTCTGCCCTGAAGTTAATTATGTTAACCCTGTGAATATTTTAGCCGGAGCGGAGGGCATCGGGTAAAAAGCTGAGAGTGTAAATATTTTTGTGTGAAATAAAGAAATCAAATGTCAGAGATATCTATGAATCCTGCATTGTCATATAAATGATATGAATCATACAAATCACAGTTCGGATGTATTTTGCGGAATATGAGTTAATTATACTGATAATCTCACCCGTTTTCTCTGAAGCGATTAAGAATAAAATGGTAATTTGTACCCGCAGGAAGTATATGAGAAACTGTCAGATAAGTGAAATATCATTGAGAAACGGTAGCTTTGCACGTGTTTTCGCAACTTCATTCATATCAATATCTATCGTTATAATCTGCTCTTTATCTTCCAGTGAAACAAGCTCATCGCCATAGGGTCCATAAACACCTGAAAAACCATTATAATTTAGCACCGGGTCAGCACCTGTCCTGTTCACGCCAATTATAAAACTCTGATTCTCAATAGCTCTCGCCCTAAGAAGAGCGCACCAGTGGGCTATTCTTGAAGCAGGCCAGTTAGCGATTATTACCATTAGTTCCGCCCGTTCTTTAGCATAAAACCTGAAAAGCTCAGGGAAACGAAGATCATAGCAAATCGAAAGACCGGTTTTCACACCGTCTATGTCAGTTATGACCGTATTCTTTCCTTTACTGTAATTTTTATCCTCGCCGGAATATGAAAACGGGTGAATTTTATGATATTTATTAACAAGTTCACCTCTGCGGTTAATATGAACAAGAGTATTAAAAATTTCATCGCTCTCTTTTTCTATTAATCCGGCAATTATATTTGAATTAAACTTCACAGCAAGCAGACTGAAATAAGCAAAACTGTTGCCATCGACAGATTCGGCAAATTCTTCTGACTTCATTGTAAAACCGGTAAGCGTCATCTCCGGCATTATGATAAGATCAAAATCTTTTTTTTGTCCTGACAGTAATGAAGTGATTTTCTTCTTATTATTCTCTATATCTTCCCAGTCAGGGCTATATTGCACCAGCGCTAATTTCATAATTTTTTATACCTTATAGAATATTGCGAAGTTATATAATCATTTCGTTTCAAAAATAATCTTTTTAGAATAATTAAAGAAGTAAAAAACTCAGTATCCGCCAGAATTTTAGCTGCAAAGGGAACAATTATAAAAAACAAATTGTATTTTACTGTAAAATGAGATAATTTTAATCAGAACTTTAGTTCAAATAACACAACATCCCTAATACTGGAGCAATTATGATCAATGAAAGAATTCAAAAAGCATTAAACGATCAGGTAAATACAGAGATTTATTCATGGTACCTGTATCTCTCAATGGCGGCTCACTTCGAACATATTAATTTTAACGGATTTGCAAAATGGATGAAACTTCAGGCTCAGGAAGAAATGACTCATGCAATGAAAATCTATGATTACTTAAATCAGGTTAATGCAAAGGTTGTTTTTGACAAAATTGAAACCCCGCCTACAGAATGGGTTTCACCTCTTGCATTGTTTGAAGAAATCTATAATCATGAATTAAAGATTACTGATTCAATTAATAAACTGACTGATCTTGCAATTGAAGTAAGAGACCATGCTACAAATAATTTCCTGAGCTGGTTTGTAAATGAACAGGTAGAAGAAGTTGCAACTACTGAGCTTATATTAGGCAAACTGAAATTTATCGGAGATAACCACAGCGGGATATTCTTCCTCGATCATGAACTTGGAAAAAGAGTTTAATCAGTTTCTTAATAGTTTTTACAAAAAAAGCCTGGCAGATTTGTCAGGCTTTTTTGTTACAGATAATGCTGAGAATAAGGATTATTAAAATCAGAAAAATGAGCAGGATTACTTCAGGAGTAAGATTAAGAGGTAAGAATATGAGGAAAATTTGCCGTACATCCCCTGTCTTATTATATTTCTTGAAAGGAGAAGTTATTTTTCCTAATTTGCAATACAATTTTAAAATATTATGCCTCTAATTGACTTAAAGAATATTTCATTTTCTTACGCACATGGCAGTAAGGGAAGCAAACAAGATTTTTTTCTTAATAATATCAGTCTGACGATTGATGAAGGAGAATTTCTATCTGTTTTAGGTCCTAATGGAGCAGGTAAATCAACTCTTTTAAGGATAATTTCAGGAATACTGCAACCTTCCGCAGGTCAGTTAATGCTGGATAACAAATTATACAGCTCGATTTCAAAGCGTAACCTTGCCAGAATAATTGCTTTTGTACCCCAGTCCTCTTTAACGATTTTCCCGTTTAGCGTTAATGAGATTGTAATGATGGGGCGAACGCCTTATCTGAATATCATCGGACATGAAAGCAGCCTAGACAGGCAGATAGTTGATGAGGCACTTGAGTTTGCAGATATAAAGCATTTAAAAAATAAAGGAATTAATGAAGTATCCGGCGGCGAGGCACAAATGGCTTTTATTGCAAGAGCAATAGTTCAGCAGCCACGTATTATTTTACTTGACGAACCTAATGCTCATCTTGATATAAAGCGCCAGTTATCAATTTTTAATATGCTGAGAAAGCTGAATTCCGAAAAGAATCTTACGGTAATAGCCGTTTCACATGATCTTAATCTTGCTGGTTTTCACAGCAAACGAATAATACTTATGAAAGATGGCGGCATTGTGCATGATGACTTACCCGGTAAGATTCTTACACCTGAAAATATAATGAATGTTTTTGAGGTTGATTCTGCCGTTGCCCCTGATTTTGAATCCGGCAATGTCAGCGTTATGATTAAACCCGTGCTGTCATAAACTTATTACATGAAAGAAAAAACTAAAATAAAAGCCAGCGACACAGAAAAAATAAAAGAAAGAATAACGATTTTTGTAATCTTTATTCTTCTGTCTGATTTGATATTTCTCTATTTAAGTAAGTATTCAAGAAAGAACCTTTCGATACTGGAGTTTAATCCTTATAATATCGGCAACATTCTCAACTTTGCTTCTGTGATAATTCCGGTAACCGGACTGCTGATTTTACTTTTCAACAACAAGGTCAGCGACAAAAAATACTACACTTTTCTTGTCATTACGATAATAATGAACGTGCTACTTGTTTTAACGGTATTATTTAAGCAGATAAAGTTTCCGATGCCTGCAGGGTACTTATTCGGTTTTCCTTTCGAAAGGGTTTATATTACAGTTTTTTATTCGGGCTTTCAGTTTCTGCTTATTACTTTAGGTGTTTTCATCTGGCTGATAATATTCAAAGCTCAGGGGTTTGTTTATATATTTGCCCTGTTATATTCAGCTATAATAGTTTTTCTGCTTACCGCCTGGGCATTTATTTATACAAGTAATGACATCGGGGAGAATCCTGTTTCCATTAAAGACGGGAAAAAATATGATGCAGCTGTTGTGCTTGGGGCGGCGGTCTGGAGCAGGAATAAGGCAAGTCCGATATTTGCCTCGCGTATTGGCAAAGCCTGTAATCTTTATAATGCGGGCATTATAAAAAAGATTCAGGTAACGGGGGGCAATGCTCCAGGCGAGCTGACTGAAGCTGATGTGGCTTCAAAATTATTGATTAGTTATGGAGTTGATAAGAAAGATATCTGGATAGAGCAGAAAACTTCTTCCACAAGTGAACAGATTGAGTTTATTAAGGAAAACCTCGCTAAAAAACAAAACCTGAAAAGGATACTGATAGTCTCAGACCATTTTCATCTTAAACGGGTAATGGAAATATGTGATTTCTTTAATCTTAAAGCCGAACCAATGGCTTCGGATCTGATGCTAAGCTGGGAAAAATCACTCATGTATCAGTTAAGAGACAGCGTTGCGCTGTTGTTCTTCTGGTTTTTTGCATTGTAGGTAAAGTTTTTACAGGATAAATTTATAACGGGCAGGATTGCCGGTACCAATTAACAGAAAGAATGAGTAATTAAGAGATTATGATTAAAAAAATATCAAGAAGAGTATTAAGAGAAAAAGTACTGCAAATATTATATGCTTTTGAAATGAACGGGGACGGACTTAAAAATCTTACTGAAGGCATACTGGCAGACCTGACCGAAGATACTGACAAAGAATTCTGCCGTATGCTGGTTCACAAAATACTTGCCAACAAAAAACAACTTGATGAATTTATCAGCGACCGTATAGAAAACTGGGAGATGAACAGAATTGCAATAATTGATAAACTGTTACTTAGAATGGGTATCTGTGAAATACTCTATCTGCCGGATATCCCGCCAAAAGTTTCTATTAACGAGATAATTGAAATAGCTAAAAATTTCAGCACTCCAAACAGTGGCAAGTTCTTAAACGGCGTACTTGATACGATTCTTATTAAATTAAGGGAAACAGGGGAATTAAATAAAACCGGGCGCGGCCTTATGGATGATTCTTTAGTGAAAATTCCACACAATAAATCTTCTGATGAATAATAAAGGAAAGATATTTGCCTGGACCTTATTTGATTTTGCAAATACCGCCTTTTCAGTAATTATCGTTACTGTTATTTATTCAAAATATTTCTCCGGTTATGTTGCCGGCGGAAAAAACTGGCTTTGGGGGTTGTCTGTAAGTATTTCAATGGCACTTTCCGCTATACTCAGCCCGCCTCTTGGAGCAATTGCTGATTCATCACGTAACCGGAAAAGATTTCTTCTGGTATTTACATGCGTGTCAGTTATATGTACCGCTCTTATGTTTTTTGTTCACAAGGGTTATGTCCTGTCCGGAATGACCCTTTTTATTCTTGCCAATATCGGCTTTGAAGGCGGGCTGGTTTTTTATGATGCCTTCCTTCCAAATCTTACTGAAAAAAAGAATTTTGGCAGGGTCTCCGGCTATGGCTTTGCAATGGGTTACCTCGGTGCTCTGACTGTCCTTATTATTGTCATGCTTATTCTGCCGGAGCAATCCTCCCCCGACTATTATTTTTATATAAGACTTACTTTCCTTGTAGCCGCGGCTTTCTTTCTACTCTTTTCCATCCCTATGTTTTTGTTTATTCACGAACCCGGAAATGAATCGAGGCTCAGAACCGGTTTAATTAAAGCCGGAGTAAGGAAAAGTTTCTCTACTTTTAAGGACTTATTTTTTAAGAATAACTACCCCTCTGTTTCACGATTTCTTCTTGCCTTTTTTTTATATAATGATGCTGTTATAACCATAATTGCCTTTGCTTCAATTTTTGCCTCGAACATACTTAAAATGACAGATGCTCAGGTAATCTATTTCTTCGCAATAGTACAGAGTACCGCCGTAGCAGGTTCTTTTATCTTTGGAATTATTTCAGATCATATAGGTCCGAAGAAAACTATAATGATTACTCTTGTCATCTGGATTGCCGTTATTTCAGGAGCATTTTTTATTCAGACTGTCTTTGAATTTTATATTATCGGGCTTTTAGCAGGACTTTCAATTGGCTCATCGCAGTCATGTAGCCGCTCTTTAATGGCATTACTGACACCAAAGGAAAGGGAGGCTGAGTTCTTTGGTTTTTATGACGGCTTGTTTGGTAAGTCTTCCGCTATAATAGGTCCGCTTTTATACGGCGCGATTGCTGATATTTCGAATGAGCGATTTGCAGTTCTTGCCATTGGCTGTTTTTTTATCGCCGGACTTTTTCTTTTGAAAAAAGTTGAAGAACCTGAATATAAACAGAAAGATATTACCCCGCATAAATATCAGGTGCAGGACAAGCTCTCCTCTTAATTATACTTATAATCTTAATTGCTTCAGGAGCAATGAGTATGATTAACTTATGTTACGCAAAATTCATCCGGACTATGATTTATCTGTTTTTTTTGATTTATACGATAACGCAGGATTTCTAAATATCCCTGACTTTTGATTTTTTCATTTACGCAAAAATATTTACACCCTGACACTCTCCAAATAAACACCTGTTTATAATCAAATAGAATGCCAGAACAGTCTGAAAATATCGGGCAATATACCGGAAAAGTCGGTTTTGACACTAAAAGAGTCGGCGCCGACACTAAAAGAGTCGGCGCCGACTCTTTTAGTGTCGATCTCAATTTTTCCAGTATATTTCATGGGATTTTAACAGGCGAAATTTAATCCGAAAAAGTAGAAATTGGAAGTCTGAAGCTTTAAGCTCTCTGTTAACATTATACAGCCGTTAAATTTACAACGGTCGCTGACACATATTCTGCCATCTGATTATTTTGCTTTGATAATAAAGATATTTTTGTTCTGTTAATTTATGTTACGCAAAAATGTCAGGACTATGAGTATGATTAAGAAAATTTCAGGACATATATCTATTTTTGCTGTTACACTCCGCTTTTCATTGCTGACATATTGGAAAACAACATTGATATCCGCTGAATATTAAACTTTCTTCTTAAAAGACCTCAGAAGCTTATATCTTAACAAAAAATAAAATGCCATAATACTGTAAAAAGTTTTACCGGATAAATCACCATTGAATCCCAGAAGATAAGTGATAATATAATTATTGCTGAAAGTGATGAATATTCTAAAAGGCGCCTGCCCCTGGCGGAAAGTTTTTTCAATTTGTGTAAAGGTATTTTTGTTTAATATGAACGCTGCAGACTTAAAATTCATGCACCCGTATCCCGGTCTCAACCAAACCCGATAATCATAATCATAATCATTCCCTGAACGATTATGATTATGATTAAGAAAAATACCGGTTATGTGTTCTTGGGCAGGTACTACTACTCATTAATTCGCACGCTATTTATTGAGAGTGCCATGATTTTTCTTTTCATTTACCTTCTCTTTCTTAGCCGCTTTCTTTTCTTTCATAGTTTTTGCCGGTTCTTTTTTTGTACTTTTTTTAGTATTCTGACCTTTGCTCATGATTTTTCTCCTTTTATTATTAAGGTTAAGATTCTGATTATAAAACAATTTTCGTAATTACATTAATAACATAATTATTGGGAATTAAGATATATATAAATAAAATATTGTACAATAGAGGGTCCCCTCTTAATCATACTCATAATCTTAATCTTAATTATATTCATTGTCAAAGCTGATAACTCTAAAAAAGAAATCTGTCGTACACTCACAACAGAACAAAGAGATGAAAAAAAAAACTTAATTCTCATACGCTCAAAAACACAGGTCATTTTATTTTTTGATCTATTCAACAGAATAGTTATTTTTAATTACCTTTTTAAAATATTTATTAGAACATGGTTATTATAAAATCTAAATTAATGGAAACAGAAAATGCAATTATCACATATAGAGAAAAAAAAGGACAGATATCCATTGAAAGTATCATTTTATATCCTGTTTGCAGGCTGGACAATTATTATTCTGGGAATATTTGCATGGTCGTATAAAACAACAAATGAAGAAACAGTTACGCTGGCAAAAAGAGAAGCCCGTAATGGGTATGAGAAAGATATAATGTTTCGTTCCTGGGCGACAATGCACGGCGGGGTTTACGTCCCGATAACAAAGGAAACCCCTCCCAATCCTTTTCTCTCAAATATACCTGACAGAGATATTACCACGCCTTCAAATAAAAAACTTACTCTAATGAACCCGGCTTATATTAACCGCCAGATTCATGAACTGTCTTATAAGCAGTCTGGAATTATTGGTCATATTACAAGTCTTAAACCTATCCGCAAAGAAAATGCCCCCGACAAGTGGGAAATTATCGCTTTAAATGAGTTTGAAAAAGGAGCAAAGGAATTTTCCGGATTTGATCTAATCAATAATGAAAAATATTTCCGTTACATGGGAGCTTTAGTTACTACCACAGGCTGTTTAAAATGTCATGAAACACAAGGATATAAGCTTGGCGATATAAGAGGAGGAATAAGTTCTTCCATTCCATGGAAGAATTACCAGCAGGCAATTATAATTCAGGCAACTAATTTATTGTTTGGCTATGGCGTTCTTTGGGCTATCGGGTTTATCAGCCTCCTTATGGTTAAAAAACGGTTTTTTATATACATTACCAAGCGCGATACAGATGAAGAAGAAATGCAGAAACTTAACGAAAAATTACAGTTATCTAAAAATATTATTGAAGAAAATCTGATCCAGGAAAATTTACTCGTAAAAGAACTTACAAAGACTAAAGAAAAACTTGAAAAAATAAATTCAGAGAAGGATAAACTTTTCTCTATCATCGCGCATGATTTGAAAAGTCCGTTCCAGGGTTTTCTGGGGCTGACAGAATCGATGGCTGAGGATATTGGCAGTTTTTCTCAGGATGAATTATCCGAGGTAAGTCAGATGATGTATGACACTTCCAAAAATATCTATGCGCTGTTAAATAATTTACTGGAATGGGCGCGTATGCAGCAGGGTGCGATAAGCTTTGAGCCGGTGGAAATAGATTTATCTGAAACAGTTTCCCGGAATATTGATTTAATAAGTACACGCGGGAAGCAGAAAGGGATTGAGATAATTAATGAAGCCGGCCAAAACCGGACTGTTAAGGCGGATGAGGCTATGCTTAATTCCATTCTGCGTAATCTTTTATCAAACGCTGTAAAGTTTACCAGGAATGGAGGTCAGATAAAGGTAAGCTCTAAAGAAACAGAGAATAATATGGTTGAGATATCAGTAACCGACAGCGGTATAGGAATGACGGAAGATTTATCTGAAAGGTTATTCATGGCAGATGAAAAAGTCGGACGTCAGGGTACTGACGACGAATCAAGTACGGGACTGGGTTTATTACTTTGCAAAGAATTTGTAGAAAGGCATGAGGGTAAGATCTGGGTTAAAAGCCTGAAAAATAGCGGGAGTGTTTTTTACTTTACCCTTCCGGGAACTAAAAATTCAGAATAAAGTATTTATTGGAAATTATTTTAAGGTGAATAAATGTTGATAATTCAGCTCATCCATAATTTAGCAATACTGGTAACTGTAAGCGTTGTTTCCGGCTTCATTAATGCACGATGGAGCAGAGAAAGCAATACAGGAAAAATCCTTCAGGGAATTACTTTTGGATTAATCGCTGTGCTTGCTATGCTTAGTCCGCTTATATTATCTCCCGGAATTATTTTCGATGGCAGATCTATTGTGCTTAGTCTTTGTGCATTGTTTTTTGGACCGGTTGCCGGCATTATGGCAGTTGTTGCCCGAATAATCATTGGCGGAGGCGGAACAATTATGGGTGTGTCTGTAATTCTTTCTTCAATAATTATCGGGCTTCTTGCCAATTTAATGAGACAAAAAAAAGCTACTCCTGTCAGTACAAAAAATCTCTTTTTATTTGGAATAGCTGTGCATCTCCTGATGCTATTTCTAATGTTATATCTTCCGATTGATCTTATCTGGTTAACTTTTCGGACTATGGCTGTTCCCGTGATTATATTCTATCCCATAGTAACTGTAATAATCGGCAAAATATTAATTGACCAGGAGAATAATACCAGATTATTTAATGAATTAAGAGAAAGCGAAGCAAAATACCACATGCTTTTTAACGCTAACCGGGATAGTATTTCCATTCTCAGTATCAACCCCAATGGCACTCCCTCTAATTTTGTTGAACTGAACGATGCCGCAGCCGAAATTTTTGGTTATACCAGAGAAGAACTTATGTCTTTAAACATTAAAGATCTGGAAATGGATGTTTCGGATAAGATTTTAAGAGACAGAATAGAAATTTTACATTCTCAAAGAAAGATTGAATTTGAAACTGTCATTAAAAATAAAGAAGGAAACAATAGAATTCTTGATGTAAAAGTATTTCTAATAAACTACCAGAATGAGCCGGCGTTAATGAATATTTCCAGAGATATCACCGAACGCAAACAGGCAGAGGAAAATATTAAGACTTCGCTCAAAGAAAAAGAAATATTACTCAGGGAAATTCATCACCGCGTTAAGAATAATATGCAGATAATCTCCAGTTTATTGGAATTGCAGGCTGATATGTTAACTGATAAAAAAATGCTGGAAGTTTTTAGGGATAGTCAGAACAGAATTCAGACAATGGCTCTGGTGCATGAGGTAATGTATAAGAGTCCGGATTTTACAGCCATAAATGTCAGGAATTATTTTAAAAATCTTATTGAGCATTTAAGCGAATCATATATGACAGGCAAATATCATATTGAAATTGAGCTTAATATCGATCATATTTCTCTGAATATTGATAAAATAATACCAATTGGTTTAATAGTTAATGAAGCAATCTCAAATTCATTAAAGCATGCGTTCCCAAATGGAAAAAAAGGCAGGATAATATTTTCAATGAAAGGAGATTCTGATAATAACTGTATCATTTCTTTTTCAGATAATGGAATTGGCATTCCTGACAATAAAAGTCCAGATGGACAAAAAACTCTTGGTTTGTTCCTGATTTCAAGTTTGAGCGAACAAATAAATGGTGAACTGACAACTTCCAGTTCAGATAATGGAACAGAATATAAAATCTCTTTTAGGTTGGAATAATCATCATAGCGGGCGGGTTTTACCCATGTCAGTCAGAATCAAACCACCTGCCTGTTAGAGTTTCGCGTAGTTCTACAACAGAGTCATATTATTGCAAAAAAAAAGGACAACCTTTTTTAAGGGTTGTCCTTTTTTTATTTAATTATACTTTTACTATTTGAGCATAATCATTTTCTTAGCACTTACATTATCACCCGTTGAGATACGGTAGATATACGTTCCGCTCTGAACCATTTTACCTAAATTATCTTTGCCGTTCCACTGTACAGAATAACTACTGTTTGAAACAGTACTAGGATCAACAAACTGCTCTGTAGTTGCATACTGAACGTCATAAGTCAATGGGCTACTGCTCTGTGCTGGAATAACCCATGAGAATACAGCCGAATTACCGACAATGCCAACTCCGTTTGCAGGACCACCAACTAATGGCATTATAGTACTGGCTCCAGGATTGACAACAAATGAACCATCGGTTGACCAATTAGAGTAAGTGCCACCACTATTATAATGCGCCCTGACTTTCCAGTAATAAGTTGTACCCGGAACTAAATCTGAGACCACAGTATAGGATACTTGTGATACAGAAGTGTATGGAATTGTCGTTGTATAAGGATGCCCGTCAGGATCATTTCCGCCCGGATATCCTGCAGTTCTGCTGTAGGTAACCTCGTATCCGTCAATTTCATCAGTTGAACCATTAAACCACCAGTAGAAAGTAGGTTTTAATGAACTAACCGTTGCACCGCCAACCGGAGAAGCTAAAATTGCTCTTCCGGCTCCGGCACTACCGATAACTGTGAAATCAGCCGTAGAAGACCAAGCAGTTGCTACTGCAGCTCCATTTAATCCGGCAACAGCCCAGTAATAATGAGTCCCATACGTTAACGGAGCAATAATTTTATAGCTTATCTGATCTACGCCCGTTACTGTGGCAACAGTATCGCTGGGCCAGGTCTGAGCTGGATTAGTTGACCATGATACTTTATATCCGGTAATTCCGGTTGAATTACCATTCATATACCAGTACAGAGTTGGGAAGTTAGTATATAAAGTTGAATTACCTTTAGGATACGAAGCAACAGGAACACCTATACCAAGTGAATTGGAGACAGTAAATGTGCCTTCATTTGAAGTATATACAACGCTGGCATTGGGTATTACTTTCCAGTGATAGGTAACTCCAGGAGTCAATGAAAAGCCTGTGAGTTCATAAGAAAAGAGATCGAGCTGGTCAGCTGATGTATGGACAATTGCTCCATCAAAACTGCCTCCCGTACCTGTGGAAATCTTAACCTTATAATTTACCCCGCTTGTATAAGTGCCAATATACCAATAGAATGTCGGATTAGTTGTATAAACAGTAACAGCCACCCCTCCTGTTGGATAAGAAAGAGTAGGTTTATATACAGTCCCCGCTCCTGCAGTTGTAAAACTCTTTACTTCTGAATATACAGTTGAAATTACTCCGTGTGTGCTCGTGGACCCTACTTTCCATTTATATGTGGTTCCTGGTAATAAAAGTCCGCCTGGAACATCGAAAGAAAGAGCGGTCCCGGCATCATATGCCTCATGAAGTAAACTATCATTACTTGAATAAATAGATACATAAAACCTGACATTATTTAAATCAAATCCGCTATTAGTGTACCAGTACAATGTTGGCGTATTTGTATAAACAGTTCCACTCAATGGATAAGACAGAACTGGTGTAACAGGACTGCCATCGGTTGTAAAAGTATTAACTGAAGATTTTGAGACAATATTGTTATGTGTATCTACTACCAGTACTCTCCACCAATATTTACTATTAGCAGTTAACACAGATGTGAAACTCAGATCCGTTCCAGTATAAATGGCAGCCACAACAGCATACCATTCTGTTTCCGTAGGAGCTGTTGCGCCTTCTTTTGCTACAGCCTGTAACTTATATTGCAGTCCACCCAAAACAGAGGTGTTGTACCAACTGAAGAAAGCTGAACTATAGTTTATTTTCGTACTGCTATCAGCCGGGTAACTTAGAATAACATTTACCTTAGGAACAGTTGTAAATGTTATTACCGTGGAACCTGAGTCGCTTCCCTGATGAGCGGTAACTGTGCATGTATAAACTGTACCATTTGTCAGGAACCCGTTTGCTTCGCGCCATTGGTATCCCACAGTATCCAATGCTCCAGGATTTGTCAGCCCGCTAGCAGGTGATAAAGCTACATTATAAGTTACTCCTGTGCCTGAACCGGGCCAAGTCCATTTAATTTCAGGAAGAATTGAAACGCCGTCCAGATTATTAATTGGATAAACCATTACCGGGGACGGTATTGCTGCTGTTCTAAACGATGACGAAGCAGAAGGTAACCCAAAATTTACGCCTCCATCATTTGAAGCGCTTACACGCCAGTAATATACTGTATTATAATTAAGAGATAATGCCCCTGATGTTGATATATTTCCAAAGAATACTGTTTTTGTCACTGCTGTATCAGCAGGAAAACCAATACTAGTACTAACTTTTAATTTATAATGGTCCCCACCTGAAACAGTATTCCAGTTTAATGCAACATTAACTGCAACTCCGGTTGCATTGTTAGCCGGAGTAACTAATACAGGCGTAGCAGGTACTGTTTTGAAATGATACACTCCTTCTGTTGCAGAACTCGTATCTTTTACATACCAATAATAATCTTTATTATTTTCCAATGGAGACCCAAAAGCGGAAATATTAACAAAGGTATCTGCAACTGTTTGAGTTAAACCGACCTGCACACCACCACCACCACGCAAGCCTCCTTTCCATAAGCTGACACTATCCCCACCAATGTGAAAACGTGTCCAATTAATTTGAGATAAACTAATAGAAACACCAGTAGAATTATCTGAAGGAGCGACCGGAGTTTGTGCAAATGTAGTAGTTGCTGCTAAAGCAAGCACTACTATCATTAATTTAAAAATATTATTGCCATGTAGCCTGGAATAATTCCAAATGTTGCCAATGGACTTATTTGAATTACTATAACTTTTTTTTATGGTGTACATTGTACCCCTCTCTTATTTATTAATAAAAATTAATTAAGAAACCACTTGTCATGCGGCTGTAAAACCGCGGTTCAATCCTTAGTTTTAATTAAGGAAAGCTTTTTAGCGTTGCCGCTGTAAACATTATTGCCGGCATCTTCTTTCTCCTGAATATTACAGAACCTTTTCCTGGGAAAAGCAGTAATAATAACAAAAGTAAGAGAACCCGTCAGCACCATCAGAATTTTTTGCAGAACCGGGGCTATTTCCATTTTTCCTTCGAAAAATTTCGATAGTGAATTATATGATTTGAACTTCCCGGCAAACCTCCGTTTAATTATTTAATAGAGTTATCAATCACACATATCACAGTTTATACTGCTATTATTTTACAGCACTATAACTACAGCCCATTTACAGGGATAAAATTAATAAATTATTTATTTTTCTCACCTCCATTAGTTTTAGCTAGCAACTATTTCCCACGTAAAACAGACAAACTAACAAAAAGACTATGAGTCGTCAACTAGTTAAAACGAGATGTTAATAAAAGAAGTTCAACTAACGCTATACGCACTCTTATGAATTAATTTGCAATTATTTCAGGATTAAAAACGCGGGTATCCCGCTAACGTTAGTAAAATATTTAATTAAATAAGAACAGTAACCAGAAAATATCAGAACAATAAAAATCCCTTTTACTGATATTTTTAATGAGTTATAACATTTTTTGTCATTCTCATCTGCAAAAGCAAATGCTTTTATATTAGCTTACAAAACGACATACTGCCACTTGGGTAAAAAAAACGTTGGAAATTGATATTTTTACTTCCCAATAACTATGCCTTTATGAAATTGATACGAATATGTAAGAAAGGCTGAATTTCACCGGATTTTTTTTGTTCCAAAATAAGACATTTTCTCAAAAAGAGTCATTCTGATGTATCACCAGTTAATCAGTTTTATATTAGTTACCAGAAAATGAACTAAGACAGAGATAAATAGCTGATAAAAGAAGCAGGGAATTGATTTAGTGAATATTATTTGTTAAAATAACTATGGTATTTTAATAAAATAAGTTGCCTTACACAGTACATCTCTTATGATGGTCTAAAACGGGCAGTCAGCTATAAAAGAAACGGAAAGGTGGCAGAGTGGTTGAATGCGGCAGTCTCGAAAACTGTTGTACGGGTTACCGTACCGGGGGTTCGAATCCCCCCCTTTCCGCAAAGGAAAAACTAAAATCAGCCTTATTTCTACAGATTTATAGTTTTATTTAAGAACGAACCTGTCGTAAGACTGGACGGACAGTCCATTTAACCCGCCTGAGGAGCATGAAACTATTGACCGGCAATGGGATTTATTTCCATTACAGGGGGTTAATCTGACAACCAGCCGGAATCTGTCCGGTTAAAACTGAAAATGAAATATTTCCCTGATCCTTAATTTATTCCGGACAGCAGTAATTTACACGAAATTCTTTACACTCCCCTCCGGACTATTTTACAACGACTTTAGACAAATTTACAACAACTCCAGACTGCCCCGCAACGACTTTAGACAAATTTACAACGACTCCAGACTGCCCCGCAACGACTTTAGACCATCGCGCAAACACTTTAGACTGCCATACAACTACTTTAGGTTACCACGCAACGGCTTTAGGAGTCCCTGCAACGACTCCAGACCATCGCGCAACGATATTATAACACGGCGACGGTACTAAATGGTTTGCCACAACTGCTCCGGACTGTTTTACAACGACTCCAGGCCATCGCGCAACAACTTTAGACTATCATACAACGACTTTAGGTTACCACGCAACGACTTTAGGAGTCCCTGCAACGACTCCAGACCATCGCGCAAACACTTTAGGCATCCACGCAACAACTTTAGACTGCCACGCAACGACTTTAGACACCCCCGCAACTACTCCGGACTACTTTGCAACGACTCCGGACCCCGGCGTCAGAACCTGACAAGCCGGCAACAGGACTATCCGCTTCGCTGCAACGACTCCAGACTATTTTACAACGACTTTAGACTATC
>Ga0194060_10001636_pt1 | contig 16044 bp, 13 predicted proteins | sample SepL225m_MetaG_FD_163427 | JGI IMG/M metagenome (GOLD analysis project Ga0194060, IMG submission 163427) | Anoxic zone freshwater microbial communities from boreal shield lake in IISD Experimental Lakes Area, Ontario, Canada - Sep2016-L222-5m | ecosystem: Environmental > Aquatic > Freshwater >...
GGGGATGCGGTGATGCGGTGATGCGGTGATGCGGTGACGCGGTGATGCGGTGACGCGGTGATGCGGTGATGCGGTGATGCGGTGATGCGGTGACGCGGTGACGCGGTGATGCGGTGACGCGGTGATGCGGTGATGCGGTGATGTCGCCACGTCGCGTCGTCGCGTCGTCGCCTCGTCGCCACGTCGCCTCGTCACCGCGTCTTTTGCCTTAAACCAGGGCCGCCTCACTCGTGCGGTCAAAGATGTGCATCTTATCCATGTCAAGTACTATTTCCAGGTTCTGGCCGGTGCGGGCAGAGGTACGCGGGTCAAGGCGACCAATAAACTCTTTGCCGCCGCTCTCGATGTAGGCGTAGACCTCGGAACCCATCGCCTCGGTCAGGTTCACCTGCGCCTTGATCTTGGCGCTCTCGTCAACATCGCGAGCGACGTAGTGGGAGTCGTGGACATCTTCAGGGCGGATGCCGAAATAGACATCCTTGCCCACGTAGCCGCCGACCTTGTTGGCTTTGCTGGCGGGCACCGGCACCACAAAGTCCTTGCTGATCACCACGCCGAGTCCCCCACCCACTCGGTCAAGCTTCGCCTCGAAGAAATTCATGGCCGGGCTGCCGATAAAGCCAGCGACAAACATGTTGGCCGGAGAATCGTAGAGGTTCTGCGGCGAGTCGAGCTGCTGGAGGATCCCGTCCTTCATCACCGCGATGCGCGTGCCCATCGTCATGGCCTCGGTCTGGTCGTGGGTCACATAGATGAAGGTCGTCTTCAACCGCTGGTGGAGCTTGCTGATCTCGGCGCGGGTCTGCACACGCAGTTTAGCGTCGAGGTTTGAGAGCGGCTCATCCATCAGGAAGACAGCGGGATCGCGCACAATGGCGCGGCCAAGGGCGACGCGCTGGCGCTGACCGCCAGAGAGTGCCTTAGGTTTGCGGTCGAGCAGGTGACGGATGCCAAGCATGTCGGCGGCCTCGGTGACGCGCTTGTCGATCTCAATTTTGGGCACCTTGCGCAGCTTCAGACCGAAGGCCATGTTATCGTAGACTGACATGTGCGGATAAAGGGCGTAGCTCTGGAAGACCATCGCGATGTCGCGATCCTTGGGCGGCACATCGTTGACCACACGGTCGCCGATGATAATACTGCCATCAGTGATCTCCTCCAGGCCGGCCAGACAGCGCAGGGCGGTGGATTTACCGCAGCCCGAGGGGCCGACCAGCACCAGGAACTCACCGTCATGGATCTCAATGTTCAGATCCTTGAGAACCGTCACATCGCCGAACCGCTTCCACACATGGTCGAAGGTAATCCCTGCCATATGGTATTCCTCCAAAGGGCCGAGGTATTTATGTGAACGTATGTACGATACACGTCCAGTATACCTCATTAGGACACCAAATGCAAGGGGTCAAGCCCTGACTGCTCGGCGAACGCACGAGAGAGAAGGGACGAGGCGGCATTGCCGCCTCGTCCCTTTTTTAAGTCTCATGCGAGAGCCGCACCGTGGCAGATCAGGCGCTAGAGAAGCCCAGACCGCGCTCGCGCATACTCACATAGCGCCCGCGTCCGATGACTAGGTGATCGAGGATGTCGATGTCCAGCAGCTTGCCCGCCTCGACGATCTGGCGGGTCACCAGAATGTCTTCGGGCGAAGGAGTGGGGTCGCCGGATGGGTGGTTATGCACGACGATCATGGCGGTGCTGTTCTTACGCACCGCATCGCGGAAAACCTCGCCCACCCGGATGACCGCAGTGTTGACCGAGCCAACATAAATCGTGGCAATCTGCTGGACGCGGTTCTTCGTATCGAGAAGAACTGTGCGTAGGTGTTCTTGGTCGAGGTGGCCCATCTCAACCATCAGGAGACTGGCTACGTCTGCGGGGCTACGAATTTGCGGTCGCTCATCAATACCCGTAATCAGCAAGCGCCTGCCGATCTCCAGGGCCGCCTTGAGCGCAGCGGTCTTGGCCTCGCCCATCCCGTGCCGCCGACACAGTTCCGCATAATCGGCGCGCTGAAGCCCTGTCCAGCCACCATGTTCGACCAGTATCTGCTGGGCCAGATTGAGGACGTTGGTGCCAGCCACGCCCACGCGCAGCAGGATGGCGAGCAATTCGGCGTCAGAGAGTGCGGCGGGGCCGGAGTCGCGCAGGCGCTCACGCGGCTGCGATTCGGGCGGGAGTTCCTTGAGGCGGAGGTGGTAGGACGAGGGTGCGGCCTGCATCGGTGTTCTCCTTCGGTGTGCGGTCGTCACTATGTGTACCGCTGCACACCGGGAGAATGTTGCGCCAGGGCTGCGCCCTTAGACCCAGCAACAAAAAAACGTGGGGGCGGCCACGCCGCCCCCACGCCGGGAGGTTGAGGGTATCACAGTCCCGAACGCCCTATACGGCGTGGTTCGTGTAGAGTGCCTCGAAATCAACGCGGAAGTCCGCCCACGAGATCTCGGCATCGCCATACAGTTCGCGCATCTCAGTGAGCAGATCGCTCTGGCTGATCGGCAGCGGCGTGCTTCCATAAAGAGCCTGAAGGTCTACGGCGAGGGTGTCGAGCGTAATGGCGCTGCCTGCTCCGCTGTAAAGCGCGTGAAGATCAGCTCCCATGTCCTCAAACGACACCGACGACCCGCCCTGAACGTTGAGTACTGCGCCATGTCCGGCTGTCATCATCGACACACCTCTCCTGCTTCAAATAGTCCTCTGGTGTGAGGCAACATACCTCGCACGCTACATTGAGATTGCTTGCTCGACAGAACCCACATAAGTATCGGTTCTCATTATGGATCATTGGTACAAGCGTAACCCTAGTATATTTGGACTTTTTGTCTTTTTCAAGACCCAGAATATGATCCTTTTGGAATATATATAAGATCTTATAATTATGAATGCCTCTCAGGTGGCTTTCCTGAGAGGCATTTTAAGATCCAAATCAAGATCTATTTTTAATATTTTTTTGTATGTATTATCATTCATCACCCTCGATCCAGGCAAGGCTATACAGCGATCCACCATACATTGTGCGGCTCACCAGTGGGGGGAGTGCTGCATCCGCCGACACGCGTCGATAGATGTAGCGTAGCTGACCCTCGTGCTGGACGGACAGGTAGTCGCCGCTTGCGGTGATCTGGGCCGCATCACTTCCGTCGACTCGCTCCTCGTAGCCGTGTGCATCGTCCATAGAGCTTACCTCCTCACGCAGTGAATGTCATTCATAGTGGGAGAAATTGTCAGCTTCGCTGACAATTTCTCCCACTATAGACGCTTATAGATGCTTAGTGTTTGCCATTCCCGTTCTGGTAGACGAGCGGAATGCTCGTCGGCCCTTCAACGCCTAGCTCAACGAGGGTGTTACTCACCACCGAGGTGGCCTTGCGCTCGAAGATTACATTGGTAATCTCGTCTACCAAGGCGATTGCGCCGTTGTAGCCGACGATGGACCGGCGGTGGTAGCCGAAGCGATCCTCAACCGGGAAGCCCATGCGGATGAGCGGGATCTTCTCGGCGTCGGAGATGAACTTGCCCTTCGAGTGGCCCATCAGCAGGTCCACCGGATTGGCCTTGATCCGCATATGCAACTCGTGCAGGTCGCCTTTGAGGATGATCTCGCTCTCAACCCCTAGCTCCTGAGTCAGCTCAACCATGCGCTCGGCCCAGGGCTTCGACTCGGATGCGGTGAGGATGTAGGCCGGAACCATGCCCATCTCGGCTACCAGGCCCACCAACCCCTCAAGCGTGTCGGGGTCGCCGAAGAGGGCCACGCGCAGGCCGGAGGTGAACATGTGCGTGTCCACGAGCGCATCCAGCAGGCGGGCACGCTCGACGCTCAACACCTCGGGAACCTGGTGGTCAGTGATCTCGGTCAGCGTGTCAACGAAGGCGTCGGTGTTGGCCAGGCCGATGGGCATGGTCAGCACGTGAGCCGGGACGTTGTGGCGCCGCTCGTAGACGCGAGCCGCCTCGCCGCCGATGTAGCGCTGAATGGCTATCGTCGCCAGCGACTTAGAGGAACTATGCAACTCCTCAACCGTTGTGCCGCCACGGGCGAAATGCGGGCGCGGCTCGTAGTAGCCACCGTCCAGCGTCTCGGAGTAGTCGGTCAGCCACAGCCCGTGGAGACCCATCTCGCGCACAATGTGCTTCAGTTCGCGGATGTCGCCAGGGTTGACCCAGCCGGGGATGATGTTGATCTTACCGTTGGTCTCGCCCTTCTTCTTGCGCTTATCGGGCAGACTGTTGGCGATTTCCGTGAGAAAGTTATCGAAGCCGGTGGTGTGGTTGCCGATGTACGAAGGTGTCTTCACCGAAAGGATCGGGATGGTGATGTCGGGATTCTTCTCCTGAAACTCGTCAATGGTGCCAGGGATGTCGTCGCCAATCGTCTCCGAGAGGCAGGTCGAGCAGACCATAATCATGGTCGGGTGGAAGCGGTCTACGATATTCTTGATCGCCTCCAGCAGATTGCCCTTACCGCCGTAGACGGTGGTCTTCTCGGTGAGCGAGGTGGATGCGACCTCAACCGGCTCACGGAAGTGGCGGGCCATCTGGTGACGCGGATAGGTCGCGCAGCCCTGAGATCCGTGGTTGATCGTAATGGCCCCGTGGATGCCGTAGTTGGCGAGCATGGCCCCGATGGGTGCGCAGGAGCGGGTCGGGTTGATCGCGACCGCGCGCGCTTGAGTTGTAATGCAGCTCATTTATTCGCCCTCCTCAAAGCCATGTGCGAAGCCGTGCGACGAGTGGTGGGCGACCGGCGCGGGCCGGGCCTTCTTGTGCAGGGTCTGCCAGATTGGGGCGTGGATGGCCTTGTCGATGTCGCGGGCGAAGTTGACCATGCCCACAAAGCCTGCGTAGGGGCCAGTGTCGTAGGTATGGCCGTTCACGAAGGGCACGCCGAGCTTGTAGGCCAGGTACTTCTCCTTGTTGCCGGAGATGAACAGGTCGGGGCGGCGCCGGGTCAGGATCTCCTCGATCTCGGGGACGTTCGGGTTGTCGATCATCATGCCGCCCTCGTCGAGCTGCTCGAAGATCTTCTCGTAGTCGTCCTCGTGGCCGAAGGTGGTGGCGGCGGTCTGTGTCTCCATACCCAGTTCGCGCAGCAGTTCGATCCAGTGCCAGGTGCGCGGCCCACCCTGGTAGATAAAGACCTTCTTGCCGGTCAGGCGCTGGCGGAAGTACTCGATCTTGGGCTTGATCTTGGCCAACTCGCGCTCGATCACCACCTCGGCCTCGGCCTCCAGGCCAAAGACCGCCGCCGTGTCGCGCAGAGCCTGGGCCATATGCTTCATGCCCCAGAGGGTCACGTTGATGTACGGGGTGCCGTACTTCTCCTTCATCATGTCGGCGATGTAGGTCGCCGAACGCTGGCAGTGAACGACGTTGAGCGCCGCCTTGTGCATAATCTTCAGATCGTCCACCCCGACATTGCCGGTAAAGCGGGTGACGATCCTGAGGCCAATCGCCTCGAAGAGATGCTCGAACGTGCGGATGTCGTTCTTGATGTTGTAGTCGCCAACGATGTTGATCGTGCGGCTGAAATCACCCTCAGGCTCGACCGAGCCAACAAGCTGGCGGAAAATCGTCTCGTTGCCAACATGGTGGCCCGCCGACTGACTGACGCCCTTGAAGCCCTCGCACTCGAAGAAGACCACCGACTTGCCAATAATCGCCTCGGCCTGCTTGGCCACATCGCGGCCATCGTCGCCGATCAGGGCCGTCGAGCAGGTATTGTAGACAAAAACCGCCTTGGCCTCGGGGAACTCGCGGCTCGCCTCGATGATCGACTGGAGCAGCTTCTTCTCACCGCCGAAGACGATGTTGGTCTCGTTCATATCCGACACGAAGGTGTACTTCATGTGGAAGTCGGTATCGGCCAGGTGCGGGCGGTAGCCCCACGAGAAGAAGGCGCAGCCGATGGGGCCGTGGGTGAGCTGGATGGCATCCTTGACCGGGCCACCGACCACACCGCGACAGCCGGCGTAGGTACAGCCACGCTCCGTCATATCGCCGGGGGTCGTCGCGGAATTGCTCGAAATCGCGCAGCCGGCACCGTCACCGCGTTGACACTTCCCACCCTCAACCTTCAGCGCGATATGGAGTGCGCGCTCGGGGAGGGTTGCACTACTCTTGAGTTCCATCGTAATCTCCTGGTGCTAGTTTGGTTAATCGGCCGCGAGACTCGTCTCGTCCTGACGCTGCATCAAGAACTTGGGGATGCAGACCTTCTCGGGTGTGGCAGGCGTGCCACAGCCATCCTCGCCGGGCACGCCAATCGCATCAGCGCGACAACGCTGGCAGTTGAGGAACTGCTTGATCACTGCGCCGCACTCCTTGCGCACCGCGTTGACCATCTCCGTACTTGGCTCTTCCAGGTGGGCGAACTTGGCCAGTGGCAACATCGGGATGATGTTCATGATGTAGGCACCATGATCGCGGGCCACGCGGGCCACCTCAACCAGATGCTTATCGTTCACGCCAGGGATGAGAACCGAGTTGATCTTCACCAGCATGCCGCGCAGGTCAGCCTCACGCAGACCCTGGAGCTGATTGTGGAGCAGCAGCTCGGCGGCAGCGCGCCCCCGGTAGGTCTTGCCCTTGTAGCGCACGTGTGCGTAGATCTGCTCACCGATCTCTGGATCCACCGCATTCATTGTAATCGTCAGGGTGGTGATACCAGCGCGCTCGATCTCGTCAATGCGGTCGGGCAGCAGCAGCCCGTTGGTCGAAATACAGCGCGTGAGCTGAGGAAACTCGTCCTTAACCAGATTAAAGGTAGCGAGGGTCGCGTCGTTGGCCAGGGCGTCGCCTGGACCCGCAACACCCAGCACGCGCAGGCGCGGGTCGTGGTCTACGGCCTGACGGATCGTACTGAGAGCCTGATCGGGCGAGACCACGCGCATCGTCACCCCTGGGCGGTTCTCGTTGGGGCAAGCGAACTTACGAATACAGTAGTTGCACTGGATATTGCAGCGCGGTGCGACCGGGACGTGGATGCGCCCAAAGCGAAAGTGGGCCGAGGAGCTGTAGCACGGGTGCGTGCTAATATCGACCTTGGGCGTACAGGTACCCTTACATTCCTGGGGGGCTGGAGCTTCCATGACATCACCCCTTCACATTGCAGATTTTAGATTTTAGATTTTAGATTTTAGATTTTAGATTTTGGATTTTGGATTTTGGATTTTAGATTGCAGATGCGGGACACTCTGCAATCCAAAATCCAAAATCTAAAATCTAAAATCTAAAACCCGCAACTAGTCCACGATCCCGTAGTCGCGCATCAGGTCCTCAAGCTCGTCCTGGCCAATCGGCGTGGGGATGGTGAAGTCCTCGTTCACATTGATCTCGTTCGCCAGCTTGCGGTACTCCTCGGCCTGGGGCAGCGTGGGGTCGAAGTCAATCACCGTCTTGCGATTGATCTCCGCACGCTGGACATCCTTGCTACGCGGGACGAAGTGGATCATCTTGGTGTTGATGCGCTTGGCAAACTCCGAGACCATCTCGCGCTCGTTCTCGACCATACGCGAGTTGCAGATCAGGCCGCCGAGGCGGGCGTAGCCGCGCTCGCCGAACTTCCTGATGCCCTTGGCGATATTATTGGCGGCGAAGAGCGCCATATACTCGCCTGAGCACACGATGTAGATCTCGCGGGCGTAGCCCTCGCGGATAGGCATTGCGAAACCACCGCAGACCACGTCGCCCAGTACGTCGTAGAAGACGTAGTCAAGATCCTCTTTGTAGGCACCCAGCGTCTCCAGGGTCTGGATTGCGGTGATCACACCGCGACCGCCGCAGCCGACACCGGGCTCGGGGCCGCCCGACTCAACGCACTTCACACCGCCGTAGCCCTTGACCAGTACCGTATCAAGCTGGACGCTGGACGGGCCGATGTCGCGCAGGGTGTCGAGTACCGAAGGCTGGCGCGTGCCGCCCAGGAGCAGCCGCGTACAATCGGCCTTGGGGTCGCAGCCAACCACCATAATTTTGTTGCCCATGGAAGCCAACGCGGCCGCAGTGTTCTGTTGAGTGGTAGACTTGCCGATCCCGCCCTTGCCGTAGAATGCTACTTGCCGCATGATCTTGCTCCTCAGTATGGTTTCAACATCTGGTTACAGGCGTATGGTGTAAGGCACAGCATCGCCCGGCTGCACCGGTGGTGAGCCGGGCAACTCGCCGTGGGGTGAAAACCCCCGGCTCCTGGTGACAAAGGCAGTCTGCACGGTCTCGCGTGATTGCTTTTGTCTGAGCTTGAGAACTGGGCTGTGAACTGCGTCAATGCAGGGGGGCGGCGCTGATGAGGTACGTCGATGTAATGTCTACGTAGACTGAGGGGGCTAACCGCTGGAAGAAACGTCTTTATTCTCAACCAGCGTTGGTGATATGGTTATGTGTGCGTTCCTTCTCGGTTATGTGTGGAGTATAGCATATGTTTGCCGACTTCCGCAACGGTTTATGTCGTTTTTTAGTTAAGATCTACCAACCATTGTGTTTTGGTGCAATAAAAAATCAGGAGGCACGAAGAAATCTTCACAATTAGATGTCTAATACCAATAAATCGTCTTGTACAATAGTAACATATCAGTTCAATGGGATATGCCGTCAACTATTTTACTGTTCAATAGTAACAAGTCGTCTTGTGCAATAATGACATACCTGATCAAAAAAAGGCGAGCGGGCAAAATCTGCCCACCCGCCTTTTTTTGATCGACACCTACTGACCGCTACTCAATCAATATAACCTTAAGAAAGTTCGTCGGGCCGTGGCGGTAGGTCGGGTGACCACCGGTGAGTACCACCTGGTCGCCCTGCTGCCCCAGACCACGATCTCGCAAGATCACCCGGATGCGCTTCTCAATCTCATCGAGCCGGTCGTGGGCCTCGATCTCCAGCGGCAGCACACCCCAGTAGAGACTGGTGCGCCGACATGTCTCGGCGCTCGCGCAGAAGGCGATGATAGGCACATTCGGACGATAATGAGAGACCAGACGGGCGCTGGTGCCATTCTGGGTGAGGACGGCAATAGCGCGCACCGGCAAGGATTGGGAGATCGTACAGGCAGCGGCAGCAATGGCACGCGGGGTACTCTGCACCTCGGGCAGCGCCCAGCGCGGCGTCGCGTGATGGCCGCTAAATCGCCCGTTCAGCTCGATCTCGTCGGCGATCAGGGCCATCATCTCAACTGACTCAATCGGGTAACTTCCGGCGGCCGTCTCGCCGCTGAGCATCACCGCATCAGTGCCGTCGATGATGGCATTGGCCACATCACTGGCCTCGGCGCGGGTGGGTCGCGGGTTCTGGATCATCGACTCAAGCATCTGCGTCGCCGTGATCACCGGGATCAGGGCGCGATTCGCTGCGTCAATGATCTGCTTTTGTACCAGAGGAACCCGCTCGGGCGGCATCTCGACGCCCAGGTCGCCACGAGCCACCATAATCGCATCGGTGACCGCCAAGATGGCGGGCAGCACATCGAGAGCCTCGGGGCGCTCGATTTTCGCCACCACCGGGGTATTCTTACCGGCCTGCCGAATGATCTCTTTGATCTGAACAATATCGTTAGCATTCCGCACGAACGAGAGTGCCACGTAATCCACATCCTGCTCCAAACCAAACTGGAGATCGACAAGATCTTTCGCGGTGGCGGCTGGGGCGCTCACCCGCACGCCAGGCAGATTGATGCCCTGGTGTTCCTTGAGCCGCCCGCCGTGGACGACCTCCGTCACCACATCCGTGTCGCTGTGGGCGATTACTCTCAGCTCGATCAGGCCATCCGAAAGCAGGACACGGTCGTGCGGACGCACATCGCGTGGCAGAGCCTGGTACGTGGTACTGACCTTATCAGCACTGCCGATCACCGGGTCGATAGTGATCACAAAGCGTGCGCCGACTATCAGATCCACCGGGAAACCACCCTCCAGCGGGCCGGTACGAATCTTCGGCCCCTGAAGATCCTGAAGGATGGCGACATGCCTGCCGCACTCGGCAGCGGCGCGGCGCACCATCGCAATACGAGCGGCATGTTCGGCGTGGGTACCGTGGGAGAAGTTCAGCCGGGCGACATTCATCCCGGCCTGGATCATCTCGACAATCCGCTCCAGCGTATTGGTGGCCGGGCCTAACGTGGCGACAATCTTGGTTCGACGCATACATGTTCCCCTTCAGAATTGTGGATTATGGACTGAGCGCAAGACGTGATTCCAATCAGCAATCGGCAATCCAATTACGGCCCGACCGTCACCAGCGGGCTGATCTTAGCAAAGAGCTTCGCGCCGATCCCGGTGACGTTCTGGAGATCCTCGACAGACTGGAATGATCCCTGCTGCGTGCGATAGGCCACGATCCGTGCGGCGATGGCCTGACCGACCCCCGGCAACTCCTCCAGGTCTGTGGTGTTGGCCTGGTTAAGATTGATCAGCCCGCCGGATGTGGGCTGACCAGCAGGCGCAGATGCCGACGGGTCGGCTGGGAGCGCAGCCTCACCGATATGCGGGACGTGAACATGCTGGGCATCACTGAGCGGTGCCGCAAGATTCACGTTCTCGCTGGCCGCATCGCCGCGCAGCCCGCCTGCGGCCAGCACCGCGTCCTTCACCCGCGCCCCTTCCGGCAGCCGATAGACATCAGGTACCGCAACGGCCCCGCTCACATACACGATCAGCTCGACCGGGGCAGGCGATTCCGAGACGACGCTGGGTGTCGGATCTTCGGGTACGTCGAGGAATGCCGATCCCAGATCATTGACCGGCGTTGGGACAGTTGGCGTCACTGCGCCACGCAGAGCTGGCCCGCCCACCATGATGGCCAAACCAATCATGACACAGGCGACGGCGGCAAGCAGGCGCGGACGCCGCCACCAGATCACACCTTCAGACATGATGCGCCTCCCTTCGCGCAGTACACGGCACTCATCAATGTGTGTACCGTCTGGAGGCGGCAAAGGTTCTATTGGAACAGCAACGCCGGGGGAGTTAAGGTTAATACGCACTACCGCAAAAGTCACCCTGTCACATCGAGCGCCCGGCCCGTAAACGGGCGGGCTGGGCATACGACGCCCGCTAAAACGGGCTAGGTTAGCCCGCTTTAGCGGGCGTCGTATGCCTAGCGGGCAGCCCTCACCCCCCAGCCCCCTCTCCCTGAGTGGGAGAGATTCTCTCATCCATGTCAAGGGGCTACGGCCACGTTGGAAGCTACTTTCGCCGGATCAAAGGTCGTCTGATGCTGAAACACCACCCAGGCCCAACACAGAATCTTGCGTGCGGCCGCCACCAGGGCCACCATCTTCGGTTTACGCGCATCGACCAGGCGCTGGTAAAAGGTACGCAGGGGATTCTTGCCCCGCACCCCGCCCAGGGCACCCAGGAACAACAGCCGACGCACCTGGGCCGCCCATGCGCGAGATGCTACGCGGGCCGCGCACACTCGTCCCACTCTCGTGCCGCGTCGGGTCGAGTCCGAGGAAAGCCCTCAAGCCTTTGGCCGTGCCGGTGCCCCCCGTCAGCGTCTGCCCGCGATACAGCACCACGGCCAGCCACAGGCTGTTACGTTTGCCAATACCCGGCACCGTCTGCACGCGGCGCACCGCCTCGGCCAGGGACGCATGCTGCCGCTGCTGGGCGGTAATAGCGGCCTCGACCTCGGCCAGAGCATCCTCCAAGGCATCGATCACCTTCTTGAGGTTCGGCGGCACCGCCTTGGACACCCCGGGGCACCCCACGAGTTGCTGCTGGCGGTTGTACTCCTGGCGCAGCAACTGCTCCAGGTCGTCGCGGTGGCGCAGCAGGCTTTCCCGTACCCAGAACATAGGACGTGGTATGCCTCCTGTGTACTCCTTGATTCGTTGCGGCACCCGCCATGCCGGCCGTTCCCCCACTCCCTGGTATCCGGACTCGTGGCCCTGCATTCTCTTCGTGGGGCCGGCTATCTGGACCTGGCTCATCCTCAGGCTCTCGGCCTGCGGGGGCAATTTCGGTTTCGGGTGCAGCCTGCGGTGCCGTCGAACCGATAATCGAATAGGATATGGGGGCGGGGGACCAATCTCTCCGTCAGGGTTCGGCCCTCAGGGGGCTACCGATCTCCCCGCCTACCCACATGATACCAGGGGGAGTCGGACTTGTCCTGCTGCGGAGTCTCCCCTCTCCCCGTGAGGGAGAGGGGCTGGGGGTGAGGGCTGCCCGACGACAAACCGTGAAGCTACCGCGAACTTTGTCCTAGCAACTCTGGTTCGTCATCAGCTTGCAGCGGTTGAAGATCAGATCGTGGATCTTTGCGAGTACCTGACCAGGCACCTCGACGAACTGATAGTAGAGCATGCGATCCCAGATCAGCCCGAGGCGAAACCCTTCCGCCCTGCGGATGATCGTCCACTGGGCGATCAGCCCCACGTTCCAGTAGACCAGCAGCAGCGCGACGATCACCAGGGGCCAGGTACCCACCCGTGGGCGAAGGTGTTCAACGAGGACAGCGAGGCCAAGCACAATAATCGGCGTACACTCGATCAGCCGCCGGAAGCCAAACGAGCCGCTCAGATGCCAGGTGGTGCCAAACGCGCCGTTGATGTAGGTCTGGGCGATAAAGGCGATTATACACATCCCGGCCAGCGCCAGATCGCGACGACCGAGCCAGATCAGGCCGACCAGTCCAATCGCCAGCACTGGACTCCAGAGGAACGCCCCGTGAACCGGGTCGATTAATGTGTCGAAAAAGTGCGGACTCGCCCAGTTGAGCTTGCCCGCCACGGTGGATGAGGGGCTAGGGCGACCGTTGAGAATCTGGTAGGTGAGCAACTGCGGGATGATCGTCAGGAGCAACGAGCCAAGAAACGCCTGATGGCGGAGCAGCAGCCACCAGGCTCCCAGCCAGTCCCGCCCGCGCAGCTTGCGCACGTACTGCCCGGTCGCCTCAAGGGCCGGCATAACCAGCAGCAGGCCCAACTGCTCGCGGGTCATGAACATCAGACCGCTGATCAGACCGAGCAGCACCCAGGTGCCCATCCCCCGCTCGCGATCCCGCCCGCGCATCCACACCGTCAGGAAGAGCGCGAAGAGAAAGAACCCGTTGGCGTGTGACCAGGGCATCGCGATGTAGGTATAGAAGACCAGCGGTGAGGCAAGAAACACCGTCAGGGTCGCCAGGGTCGCCGCAAAGTCGCCGGTATAGCGCCGCGCCAGCCGGTAGGTAAGCTGGAGGCCGATCAGACAATAGAGGGCCGACATTGCGCAGACGGCCAGCGTATAGGGCCGACTGTAGCCATCCCGAGGGATAGCAGCGCCACGTGTGTTCGCAATGATCACACCGAGATCGGCCAGGGCGAACCCCGGCGCCCAGAGGATCGCCGACCCCACCGGAGCCACATTGCGTAGCAGGCCCGTGACGGGATTGGGGTTTGCCGCATCCGGGCGCAGCAGGGCGTTCGCCACCGCCTCATCGCCGAAGCGACGGCCCTCCTCCGCAAAATGGACATACTCATTGCGAAAGTCGAGGTCGTGGTCGAAGTAGACTGAGCGAAGGTAGACGTAGTACTGCACCTCATCGCTCAGGGCCACACGGGGCACACTGATCGGCACAAGGATCAGGAAGACCCCCAGGATCACCCACGGCCCGATCATACGGCCTGCAAGGCCGACCAACAAGCGGCCCCAGGCACCAGGGGTCTGCCCTGTCGTGCCTGAGGCCGTCGTTTTAGAGGTCATAGAGGTAATTACCGCTTCACAAGCGGCAGGCTAACCTTCGGCATCGTCACCGTGGTCAGGTTCAGGGTCGTCGATATGTAGCCTGTGGTCGGGGCACCTGCGCCATCAAGGAACCGTGCGTAGATCGTATAGTTCCCCGTCGTCAGTTGCGCACTTGGCAGCCCATTGGCCAGGCTCCAGTTGTTGAGCGTAAACGACGTACCCGTGCCGGGCGCGGCCACCGGAGTCCAGATCAAGGTGGTGTCAGTGATCGGGTTCGTCACCGCCGTGCGGCTGTTTGCCATCCAGACGCCCCAGAACCCACGGCCCGGATATCCTCCCGCATCAGTCACATTGATAGTGGAGAACTGAAGCGAGGAGAGAATGGTTTCGCTCAGGTTCGATGTAGCGGTCACCGTTCCGGACGAGGCGATATTCAGAACTGGCGGCGCTGTATCGTAGGTCAGAACCTGGCTGTAATCCTGGCTATTGCCGACATTGTCGGTGAGGCGCACCATCACGGTGTTACTGCCCGTCGCGAAGGTGCCTGGGAATGCGACTACATTCGCAAAGAAGTTATTGCTCACCTGCTGAGATGGTGAGATCACCGCTGTGCTGCGACCAAACGCGATGTCTTTGACACCGCTACAGTCGTTGGCCCCTTGAACCTCCACATAGGCCATTGGCTCACGGGTGTAGGTCGGATCACCATCACTCGCACCGCTATCGCTGCCAATATCGTTCGGTGAGACGACAACATTCGTGAACGTTGCTGCCCTGCTCCGCAGGTGAGGATTGGTCATCCTGACCGACGCCGTCACCCCGGTATCGATAACCACCCCGTCAGACTGCACCGATCCCAACATCTGCGTTGCTGTCCGCACCTGTGTGTAGAGATACACAGGGCTACATGTGGTACCGCTCGACACGGTGCTTGGCACACCGATTGTCATCGGGGTAGCGAACGCCTGCCAGCCGCCCGAGTCAGTCGCCGCATCGGTCGGCGCGCTGCTCCAGCGCCAGCGGATCTCCGTCGGGCTATTGGTCACATCAGTAAAGCTCACAGAGACGGTTGTGGGCTGCTTAATGAACGGTGCGTCGTTCTCGATCTTCGGCGCTGCCGTCGGTGGTTGAACGGATGGGCCAGAGAACCGGGCGTAGGTGATGGACGAAACCGTTCCTGTGAATTTCTCCAACGCCACATGGACAAATGCGCCAGATGGGCTGAGCGCAAGATGCGAGTTGTAGATCTTCGGCGTATTTGGGGTGGCTGCTGTGCTGAACTGCGTCTGGCCCGCCTGCCGAACCGAGTAGAAGAACCGGGGGACGTCGACAATCACATTCCAGCCCAAATGCACGGATCCATTGCTGTCAACTAGCAGATTGACCGTATTCAATACTTTGCCTTCGAGCAAATGCGTCGTTACCCAACTTGTGCCCTGACGCTCCGCGTAGAAGAGGCCCGAGGTCGGGCCAGTGTCCACAACGGCACGCCATGCCGCGTAGATCTTGCCGTCCGGCCCAATCGAGGCTCCCGGCATCGCCCCGGACTTCGCGCCCCCGAGTACCTCCGTGGTCAGCCCCGATCCCGTCCAGATCGCAATGGCCGGGGCAAAATCGATGGTCGTAAACCCAATCACGATCTGACCGTTCGGCCCGACGGTAACCAACGGATTCAGCGAATTGACATTCTTTGAGGTTCTGTAGGTCGACGACCAGGAGACCCCTTGGTCGTTGGAGACCCTGAGGAATAGCGGGACGCCCACATCCTGCCAGACCGCAAAGACCTGGCCGCTGGTATTGACCGCCACCTTCGGGTAGACCGGAAAGCCTCCCGATGAAATAATCCGGCGCGCTCCCCACGTACCACTGCTATCACGGTGGCGAACCGAGATCGTGCGACTCGTGTTATCGCTCCAGATCGCGTAGAGCGTTCCATCCGATGCCGTGGCCACTGCCGCCGTGTTGTAGTCGCGCTTACCCTTGGCTATTCCAATACTCAGGCCCGGGCCGATACTTGTAGCCTCTTCAGTAAACGACCATATGTACGCATCGGTAGTAAACTCTTTAGAGCTGTCCATGCCCACCCCACTGCCGATGTAGACCATCTGGCCTGAAACAGCGATATTTGGATACTTGGCGTTTGTTGAGTCACCAATGTCTATCTCTGCAAGCAGACGGGGGGTTGTACTCTGGGCACTGGCGGGAACGATGTACGCCGATAGCACGATCACGCAAACCATGCTGAGCACGAGTGGAAGTCGCCGCATACTTTTTTTCTCCAGGTATCAGGAAGCTGAGAAGCTGTCTGAAAAAGTCACATATCCCGCAATTCCCCCTCCCCAGCCCTCCCCCGATGGGGGAGGGAGTCGACTCCTCCCCCCAT
>Ga0194060_10001637_pt1 | contig 16037 bp, 12 predicted proteins | sample SepL225m_MetaG_FD_163427 | JGI IMG/M metagenome (GOLD analysis project Ga0194060, IMG submission 163427) | Anoxic zone freshwater microbial communities from boreal shield lake in IISD Experimental Lakes Area, Ontario, Canada - Sep2016-L222-5m | ecosystem: Environmental > Aquatic > Freshwater >...
AGATGAACCTGGCCTCGGCCCGGCTGGCGCGCGCCGCCTGCGACAAGTTTTCCACACCCGAGAAGCCGCGCTTTGTGCTTGGAGCGCTCGGCCCGACGCCCAAAACCGCCAGCATCAGCCCGGACGTGAACGACCCCGGCGCGCGCAACGTGAGCTTCGAACAGCTGCGCGCTGCCTATTACGAGCAGGTTCAGGCCCTGCTGCAGGGCGGCGCTGATGCGCTGCTGGTGGAAACCATTTTCGACACACTGAACGCCAAGGCGGCGCTGTTTGCCATCGATGAGTATTTTGAAGCCTCGGGCGAGCGCTTGCCCCTGATCATCAGCGGCACCGTGACCGATGCCTCCGGGCGCATCCTGTCGGGCCAGACCGTCACCGCCTTCTGGTACAGCGTGCGCCACGCGCAGCCGCTGGCGGTCGGTCTGAACTGCGCGCTCGGCGCCGCGCTGATGCGTCCCTACATCCAGGAACTCCATCGTGCCGCGCCCGACACCTTCATCAGTTGCTACCCGAACGCCGGGCTGCCCAATCCGATGAGCGACACCGGCTTTGACGAAACACCCGCCGACACCAGCCGGCTGCTGCGCGAGTTTGCCCTGGAGGGCCTGGTCAACATCGTGGGTGGCTGCTGCGGCACCACGCCCGAGCATATCGCGGCCATAGGCGCGAGTATGCGGGGTGTGCCCACGCGCGGCCTGCAGGGCTCCTGCTTCTACCGGGAAGCGGCCTGATTCGATATCGGGTCTGGTCGGCCGGCGCAAGCACCGCGGTTATATTGATTGCCAATGATCAAAAGTCAATTCCTGAAGCCCCGCACAAGGGATGCAGATCGATCACAGCAGGCGATTCTGGTCGCGGCACGCGAAGAATTCGCCAAGCATGGTCTGGGCGGTGCGCGCATGGATCGAATTGCCGAGCGCGTCAAACTCAACAAGCGCTTGATCTACTATTACTTTGCCAGCAAGGATGATCTTTTTCTCGCGGTGCTGGAACGCAGCTACGCCGACATCCGCGAAGCAGAAAAACAATTGCATCTGACAGACCTTCTCCCAGCCCAGGCGATCCGCCGCCTCACCGAATTTACCTGGAACTATTACCTGCAGCATCCCGAGTTCATTTCCCTGCTCAACACGGCCAACCTGCATCAGGCCGATCATCTGCTGAGGTCCGAGCGCATCCGGGAGATGAATTCGCCCCTGATACAAACGCTTGGCGAAATTCTGGAGCGCGGCCGGCTCGACGGCACGCTGCGTGGCGGCATCGACCCGCTGCAACTCTATGTCTCGATCGCGGGTCTTGCCTATTTTTACCTCTCCAATAACCACACGCTGTCAGCCATATTCGGCCGCGATCTGATGTCACACGAGGCCCTGGGCGAGCGCCTGACCCACATGTGCGACCTGATCCTAGGGTATGTACTGATAAATTGAAGCGATTCCTGAATTGACTCTGCGGGGAGTCCCTTTCTACAATTCACCTGATAGTGAATTAAGACCGATTGTCTCGACGCTCAGACCCATAAACTCGCATCACGACCAGTCATGACTACACAAAAACTCGGCATCATCATGCATGGCGTCACCGGACGCATGGGGACGAACCAACACTTGATCCGCTCCCTGGTCGCCCTGCGCAAGCAAGGGGGTGTCTTGCTGTCCAATGGAGCCAGAGTCATGCCCGAGCCGATTCTTATCGGACGCGACGCTGCGAAGATAGAAGCCTTGGCAAAGACACACGGCATTGAGCGATGGGGCACCGACCTGGATGCAGCTCTCGCCAACAGCGAAGACAGTGTCTTCTTTGACTCTGGCACCACGCAAATGCGCCCGACCCTGCTGGCCAAGGCGATACGCGCGGGTAAACATGTCTATTGCGAAAAACCAATTGCGACCAACCTGAATGAAGCTGTAGAGATCACCCGGCTGGCGCAGCAATCCGGCCTGAAACATGGGGTGGTGCAGGACAAGTTGTTCCTGCCGGGCCTGCGCAAGCTCGATATGCTGCGCCGGGCAGATTTTTTTGGCAGGCTGCTTAGCGTACGCATCGAGTTCGGCTACTGGGTATTTGAGGGCGACTTGCAGCCTATCCAGCGCCCCAGCTGGAACTACCGGGCAGAAGAGGGTGGCGGCATCATTCTGGACATGGTCTGCCACTGGCGCTATGTGCTGGACAACTTGTTCGGCAAAGTGCAATCGGTCTCTTGCCTGGGCGCCACCCATATCCCAAAGCGCTGGGATGAGATGGGCAAAGCCTATGACTGCACGGCTGACGATGCAGCCTATGCGACTCTTGAGCTGACGGGTCATCAGGGCGAGCGGGTCATCGCCCAGGTCAACAGTTCGTGGACCACGCGCGTGCGCCGGGACGATCTGGTTACCTTTCACGTCGATGGCACTCATGGCTCGGCGGTGGCAGGTTTGACGAGTTGCCGCGCCCAATCGCGCGTCAACACACCGCGACCGGTATGGAACCCCGATGAGAAGCAAACAATACCGTTCTTCGACCAATGGGCCGAGGTGCCTGATACTCAGGTCTACGACAACGGCTTCAAGATTCAGTGGGAGCATTTCATCCGCCACGTCGTCGAAAACGAACCCTGGCGTTGGACTCTGGCAGAGGGCGCCAAGGGTGTTCAGCTGGTCGAGGCGGCACTGCAGAGCTGGAAGGAGCGACGCTGGATCGATGTTCCGGATCTGCACATCGGATAGCGACTTCAGCAGCCTGGGTGATGACTTTGACCTTGCAAGTTCCTGATGCCAATGGCGCTCTCGTGCGCTATACGCTGCGCAACCGCACGCCGGTCAGCCTGCCGGCGCAGAAGGTCGCCTTCAACCGGATTGTTTATTCGGCAGCGCATGTGGTTGCCAACCCGCGCGCCGCCATCGACCCGTGGCTGCAATGTGCCGTGGATTGGGATCAAACGATCGCCTACCGGCGCCATCTCTGGTCGCTCGGGCTGGGCGTGGCCGAAGCGATGGACACGGCACAGCGCGGCATGGGACTTGATTGGCCGACCTCGCTGGAGTTGATCGGCCGATCCCTGGATGCGGCGCAGGACGTGCCGGGTGCTGTGCTTGCCGCAGGCTGTGGCACCGATCATCTGGAACTCGACAATGTCAAGACCATCGACCAGGTCATTGCCGGCTACGAGGAGCAGATGCAGGCCATCGAGAAACTTGGCGGCAGGCTCATCGTCATGGCGAGTCGGGCCCTGGCACGCGTGGCCAGAAGCCCGGCGGACTACGAGCGTGTCTACGATCGCATACTGAGCCAGGCACGACAGCCGGTGATCCTGCACTGGCTGGGCGACATGTTCGATCCTGCCCTGAAAGGCTATTGGGGATCCGCCGATCACGCTACTGCCATGGACACAGCCATTGGCATCATCAATGCGCACCCGAGCAAGGTTGACGGCATCAAGATTTCCTTGCTCAGCAAAGAGAAGGAAATCGCCATGCGTCGTCGCCTGCCAAGCACCGGCGGCATCGACGGCCAGGGTGTGCGCATGTACACCGGCGATGATTTCAATTATGCGGAGCTGATCGCCGGCGACGGGTTCGGCGGCGCAAGCGTGCACGCAAAGAGCGACGCCTTGCTGGGCATCTTCGACGCCATTGCGCCCGCTGCCAGCGCCGCCCTGGCCGAACTCGCACAGGGGCGTCCTGAAAGCTTTCAGGCCATCCTCGGCCCCACTGTGCCGCTGTCGCGCCACATCTTTGCGGCGCCTACGCGCTACTACAAGACGGGGATCGTGTTCATGGCCTGGCTCAATGGTCATCAAAGCCATTTCACGATGGTTGGTGGCCAGCAAAGCACGCGCTCGCTGGTGCACCTGAGCGAAGTGTTTCGACTGGCAGATGCTGCCGGCGTCTTGCAACAGCCCGATCTGGCCGTGCACCGCATGAGGCTGCTGTGCGCACTGCATGGCATCGAGAATTGACGATGCGCGACTTTTCGCAAGATCACCACTGGTTGTCCATCAACACGGCCACTTTGCGCAAGCAGTGGCCGCTGGACCGCATCATCGAGGAATGTGCCAGGCGTGGGATCCGCGCCATCAGTCCCTGGCGCGACCAGGTCGCAGCCGTCGGGCTGGAGCGCACCGCCAGGCAGTTGCGCGACACCGGCATCGAACTCTCGGGATACTGTCGCGGTGGCTTCTTTCCCGCGCTTGACGCGGCAGGACGACAGGCGGCGCTGCTGGACAACCGGCGTGCGGTCGACGAGGCCAAGGCACTCAACGCGCCCTGTCTGGTGCTGGTGGTTGGCGCCCTGCCCGGAGCCCTGAGCGGCAAGCCCGACTACACCGACATGTGCCGCGCGCGCAGCGAGGTGCGCGACGGCATCGCTGCCACGCTGGAGTACGCGCGGCAAGTCAAGATGCCTTTGGCCATTGAGCCCTTGCACCCGATGCAGGCGGCCGAACGTGCCTGCATCAACACACTGGAGCAGGCGCTCGATCTGTGCGATGAACTCGATCCGGCGACGCTCGGGCAGGATCCGCTATCGGCTCAGCAATCGGTCTGTCATCTGGGTGTGGCTCTGGATATCTACCATGTCTGGTGGGACCCGAAGCTGCAGCAGCAAATTTCGCGCGCCGGCGCCAAGCCGACTAAAAACAGGCTGCTGGCTTACCACGTCTGCGATTGGTTGACGCCGACGCGGGACCTGCTGAACGACCGTGGCATGATGGGCGACGGTGTGGTTGAGCTGAAGAAAATTCGCGGCTGGATCGAGCAGGCCGCTTACCGTGGCTATAGCGAAGTCGAGATCTTTTCGGAAACCAACTGGTGGCTCAGACCGGGCGAAGAAGTGCTGGATACCTGCATCGCGCGCCACTGCAGTGTGGTCTAGCGCAACATTTTTTGACAGAACAAGCATCGTGAACCTACCCCGCCGCTTTGAAGACGTCGAACAGCTCGAAGACTTTATGTCTGCGCCCTCGCAGGCACTGGTCGATGCCCTGGCGCGCGTGACCGGCGACATCATGGTGCTGGGCGTGGCTGGCAAGATGGGGCCTACGCTGGCCCGTATGGCCAAGCGCGCCGCGCCCACCAAGCGCGTCTTCGGTGTCGCCCGCTTTTCCGAGTCCGGCTTGCGTGAGCGCCTGCAGCAGCAGGGCGTTGAGTGCATCCAGGCCGATCTGCTCTCGCGCGATCAGCTTTACGCCCTGCCCGAGGCCGATAACATTGTGTTCATGGCCGGGCGCAAGTTCGGCTCGACCGGCAGCGAATGGCTGACCTGGGCCATGAATGCGCACGTGCCCGCCCTGGTGGCGCAGCGCTATTGCAAGTCCCGCATTGTGACTTTCTCCACCGCCTGTGTTTACCCTTTTGTCAGCGTCGCCGGCAAGGGTGCCGGTGAAGAATTGCCACCGACAGCGCCGTCCGGCGAATACGCAAATTCCTGCGTCGCGCGCGAGCGCCTGTTCGAACATTTTTCACATCAATACCGCACTGCAGGCCGGCTCTTGCGCCTGTCTTACGCGATCGACATGCGCTATGGCGTGCTGCTGGACCTGGCAAAGAAAATGCTGGCCCGCGAGCCAATTGACTTGACCATGGGTTATGCCAACATCATCTGGCAGGGTGACGCCAACGACTGGGCACTGCAGTCGCTGGCGCATTGCGAGACCCCGACCTCGGCGCTGAACCTCAGCGGCCCGAGAATCAGCATTCGTGCCACGGCACAGGCACTGGGTGAACGCCTCGGTATCGCACCGGTCTTGTCGCGTCGGGAGGCCGATACCGCCTGGCTGGTAGATTGCGATCAGGCCAACACACTGTTCGGCGCGCCGAGGGTGAGTTTGGAGACCATGCTGGACTGGACCGCCGATTGGGCGCAACGAGGCATGAGTACGCTGGGCAAACCCACGCACTACGAAGCGCGCGATGGCAAGTATTGAATGACACTTTGATGCACTGGTCCGATATTCCCGCCGCTTCGCTCGCCGTCCTGCGAAAAGGTGCCGTGCTGCCGGCGCACCTGCTTGCACTCAACGCACAGCGTCAACTGGATCGGCAGCGTCAGCGCGCCATGACGCGCTACTACCTCGACGCCGGCGCCGGCGGAGTCGCCGTCGGTGTGCATTCAACCCAGTTCGCGATCCGCGATGTCGGCCTCTATGAACCGGTGCTCGAACTCGCCATGCAAACGGCGCTCGACTGGACGCCGCTGGGGGGTGCGCGGCCCTTGTTCATGATCGCCGGCCTGGCCGGCCAGACGGCCCAGGCGCGCAGGGAGGCCGCCAGCGCCAGCGCCATGGGCTATCACGCGGGCCTGCTCAGTCTGGCCGCAATGAAAGGCGCCGACGAGGACGCTCTGATCGAGCATTGCCGGGAGATCGCGGACGTCATGCCGCTGGTCGGTTTCTACCTGCAGAGCGCCGTCGGCGGCATTGCGCTGCCGATGCGCTTCTGGGAGCGCTTTGCCGCCATCGACAACGTGGTGGCGATCAAGATGGCGCCCTTCAACCGCTACTGCACGCTCGATGTCATTCGCGGCGTCGTGGCGGCGCGAGCCGAGCAGCGCGTCACGCTCTATACCGGCAATGACGACCACATCGTGCTTGACCTGCTGGCGCCTTTTGTTTTGCGGCGCGACGGTCAAGCTGTGAGCGTGCGTATCAAAGGTGGCTTGTTGGGGCACTGGAGTGTGTGGACCGAGCGCGCCGTGCAGTTGCTCGCCCGAGTTCAGCAGGCGCTTGACAGTGGTCAGATTTCGGCCGATCTGCTGGCGCTGGATTCCCAGGTCACCGACTGCAACAGCGCCCTGTTTGATGTGGCGCATCATTTTCATGGCTGCATCGCCGGCTGCCACGAGGTCTTGCGCCGTCAGGGGCTGCTCGAAGGCGTCTGGTGCCTCGATCCCGGCGAGGGCCTGAGCCCGGGCCAGGCCGCGGAACTAAGCCGCGTGAGCACCGACTATCCGGAACTTACGGATGACGCCTTTGTCAAAGCCAACCTGTCACGCTGGCTGGCCGCCTGACCGACTGTGTATATTCTTCGATCCACTGTATTCACCTTACCCAACCCACTCAAGGAGACATCATGAAGAAGCGTTATTTTCTCAAAGGTCTGTCGCTGTCGGCACTGGCACTGGCCATCGCTCTGCCGGCGGCCGCGCAGCAATGGAAACCGAGCCGCCCGATCAACCTGATCGTGCCTTGGGCGGCCGGCGGCTCGACCGATCAGGTTACGCGCCTGGCGGCTTCCGAGATGGAGAAGGCACTGGGCCAGACCATCGTCATCGTGAACCAGCCTGGCGCCTCGGGCGCTATCGGCACCAAGAGCGCCTTCGACGCGCCGCGCGACGGCTACACCTGGACCGCAGGCGCGGCGCAGGACCTGGGCACCTATGAAACACTGGGCTCGCTCAAGGCACGCATCACTGACTGGCATCTGTTCCTCAACGTAGCCAACATCCAGGTCATCGGCGTCAACCCGAAGGCTCCCTACAACAACGCCAAGGAACTGCTCGATGCCATGAAGGCCAAGCCGGGCCAGATCAGCGTCGCGACCGCCGGCGTCACCTCGGCTGGCCACAACGCCATGGAGTTGATTGCCAAGGTTACCGGCGTCAAGTACCGCCATGTCACCTACGACGGCGGCAACCCCGCCGTGGTGGCCACGGTGGCGGGTGAAGCGGAGGTCACCACGCAGTTGGCGGTGGAGCAGGCCGACATGATTCGTGGCAAGCGGCTGCGCCCCCTGGCCACGGTGAGTGACAAGCCGCTAGAGATCGAGGGCTACGGCCTCATCCCGGCGCTGTCGCAGTCCTTGCCCGGCTTCACGGCGCCGGCCAACTACTTCGGCATCTTCATTCCCAAGGGCGTGCCCGACGAAGTCATCAAGACGGTAGAAAAAATCTGGGCCGACAACATTGTCAAGAGCGAGGCATTGAAGAAGTACGCCGTCAGTCGCGGCGCGCTCTTCGCGCCGCAGTACGGCGAAGCGGCGCAGAAGGCAGTATTCCCGGCGATCCAGGCCAACGCCTGGCTGCTGTTCGACGGCGGCAAGGCCAAAGTGTCGCCCGACACCGTAGGCATTCCCAAGCCATAGACAACCGGCCACTGGCACACCCACATGTCTGAGCACGACACCGCGCTGCCCTTCGCGGAGGAACCGCCCGCTGAGGAGGCGATCACCCCACGCGGCGATCTGAAGGACGCCGCGTTCTGGATCGCGCTGGGCGTTGCGATACTGGTTGGGTCGCTGACGATGGACCGGTTGCAGGCGCAGCACATCAATCCGTACACGGTGCCCGGATTGCTGCCGGGTCTGCTGGGGATCGCGATGATCGTTCTCGGTGGCATCCTGGCGCTGCGCAGCCTGCGGCGCGGCGCACTGCACAGCGGGCCGACGCCGCGCGGCGCACACGACAGCGAACGCTGGCGCCGCATCTGGGTCGTCACCGCGCTGTGCCTGGGCTACGGCGTCGTGCTGATCGGCCACGGTCTGCCGTTCTGGCTGGCTTCGACGATCTACGTTGCCGCCTCGATCCTGGTCATGCAGCGCATGAGCCGCGATTCGGCTCAGCATCGCTTGACGCCCAGGTCCTGGATCATGGCACTGGTCATTGGACTCACCTCGTCCGTAGTCATCCACCTCGTGTTCCAGGAGTTCTTCCTGGTGCGCATGCCCTGAACCCACGCTCGAGCCATCAAAATGCTGCAAGGACTATCTGATCTCGGGCATGCCTACATCGGCTTCCTCAACCCGCTGACGCTGGCCTATGGTCTGGGCGGCGCCTTCGTCGGCATCGTCATGGGCATCCTGCCTGGGCTGTCGGCCACACTTGCCATCGCGCTGCTGACGACGCTGACGATCAAGTTGCAGACCAACGACGCGATCCTGGTGCTGATCTGCTCCTACGTCGGCGCCTTGTATGGTGGCTCGCGCACCGCGATCCTGCTCAACATCCCCGGCACGGCCGCTAACGCCGCCTCCTGCGCCGACGGCTATGCGCTGGCCAAGAAGGGTCAGGCCGGACGTGCCATCGGCATCGCAACCTCGGGCGCTTTCGTCAGCACCCTGTTCGGCGTGCTGTGCCTGGCCACCTTCACACCGGCGCTGGCTGAGGTGGCGCTCTCGTTCGGTGCTTTCGAATTCTTCTGGCTGGCGCTGTTTGGCGTCACGATGTCGGGCAGCATCGTTGGCAACGATCCGCTCAAGGGCTGGCTGATGGGCATGCTCGGACTGTTCCTGGCGCAGGTAGGTCAGGAGGGTTTGTACGCTCACGACCGTTTCACCTTCGGCTGGGACGAACTCTCCGGCGGCTTCGCGCTGATTCCGGCGCTGGTCGGCGCCTTCGGTCTGGCGGAGGTGCTGACGACACTGGCCGACCCGATCGAGCGCAAGATCATGGACATGAAGGACTCGGTGCTGCCGCGCTGGCGCGAAATCGCGCAGTACTGGCGCACCGTGCTGCGCTCTGGCGTAATCGGCGTGTTCACCGGCCTTCTGCCGGGCGTGGGCGAGGACGCCGGCGCCTGGATGTCCTACGCCGCGGCCAAGGCCGTGAGCAAGGAGAAGGACCAGTTCGGCAAGGGCTCGATCGACGGCCTGATGGCCGCCGAGACCGGCGACATGGCGTCCATCCCCGGCCATATCATTCCGTGCCTGGCGCTGGGCATACCGGGATCGGCACCGTCGGCGGTGCTGATGGCCGCGATGATCATCCACGGTGTCCAGCCCGGGCCGATGTTGATGATCCAGCATCCAACGTTCATCTACGAAGTGGTCGCTATGACGACGCTGGCGTCGATCACGATCCTGTTGTTCGGATTGTTCGGCGTGCGTCCGCTACTGCACGTTCTGAAGGTGCCGCGCGCGATCCTGATGCCGATCGTCTTCGTGCTTTGCGTCGTCGGCGCGTACGCCACTTCGTCGCGCCTGTTCGACATCTACGCCATGCTGGCGATCGGCACCGCAGCGTTCTTCCTGAGACGCCGCGGCTACGAGATGGCGCCGCTGGTATTGGGTCTTGTACTGGGTCCCCTGCTGGACAAGAGCCTGCGCCGCGGGCTGGTGCTGTCCGACGGCAGCCTGGCACCGTTCTTCACGCGCCCGATCTGCATCGCCTTTGCCAGCGTCACCCTCTTTACCATTTTGTTGTATGTGCCTGGCTTCAAGACTTTGCTGCAGCGCCTGACCGGTACCATGAGTTCGTTGCTCAAGTCACTGCTGCCACGGCGAAGCTGAAATGGGCAAGCTCAGCATGCGAATTGCCCTTTGTAACGAAGTACTGGCCGGCATGGCGCTGGCGCAGCAATGCGAGTTTGCGGCCCGACTCGGCTATGACGGTCTGGAGATCGCTCCCTTCACGCTGAGTGATGAGCCTGAGAAGATTTCTGCCGGTGTGGCGGCAAACATCCGTGCCACGGTCGAATCGTTTGGCCTGGTGGTCACCGGTCTGCACTGGCTGCTGGTCAAACCCGATGGCCTGTCGCTGACCGACCCGGACGCTGCGCTGCGTTGGCGCACGCTCGAAGTGATGAAACGGCTGACCGGCCTGTGCGCCGAGCTTGGTGGTGCTGTGCTGGTGCACGGCTCACCTAAACAGCGCCAGATCGCGCCCGGGGAAAGCCATGCAGTCGCGTTGGCCCGTCTGCAGGACAGCCTGGCCCAAGTGGCGATGGCGGCCGCAGCCCATGATGTGGTGTATTGCATCGAGCCCTTGTCAAAAAAGGAAACTCAGCTGATCAATACCGTGGCCGAGGCTGCCGCCGTGGTGCGCAGTATCGATCACCCTCATCTGCGCACCATGATTGACTGCAGCGCAGCGGGCCAGAGCGAAACCGGGTCGGTCGCCGATTTGATCGACCGCTGGTTGCCCAGCGGCCTGATCGGCCATGTCCAGTTCAATGATCCGAACCGGCGCGGGCCGGGCCAGGGAGAGATGAAGTTTGCGCCGATTCTCGCCGCGCTGCACCGCCATGGCTATGCGGGTGCCGTCGGCGTGGAGCCCTTTGACTATCTGCCCGATGGTCCGGCAACGGCGGCGTTCTGTATCGGCTATTTGAGGGGTTTACAGGAAGGAGAAACCTGATATGCCGACGCTCTTTCAGATTGCCGAGATAGAGCTATATGAACGTCCGGTGGTGCTTCGCCTGCCGTTTCGTTTTGGTGTCGTCACACTGACACAATGTCCGCAGGCCTTTGTGCGCGCGCGCATTGAGTTGACCGATGGCAGCAGCGCCTGGGGTGCGGCGGCCGAGTTGATGGCTCCCAAATGGTTCGACAAGAACCTGGCGCTGAGCAACGAAGACAACTTCAATCAGTTGCGCGAGGTGCTCAGGCTTGCGCGTGAAGCCTACCTGATCAAAGGCAAGCCGGCTACGGCGTTCGACCATTTTGCGCACCACCATGACCCACACAGGCTGCACTGCGAGCAGCGCGCTTACAACCCATTGCTGGCCAGCTACGGACCGGCACTGCTTGATCGCGCCGTGCTCGATGCATTGTGCCGGTCCAGGCAAGTGTCTTTCTACGCGGCCATGCAAGCCAATCTGCCGGGTATTGGATCGACTCGGCGCGAGTTTGAGGGTATTGATTTCGATCGCTTCCTCAGCGCGTTGACGCCCGCCTCGAGCATCCAGGCGCGCCATACGGTCGGACTGCTCGACGCCATTAGCGCCGCCGACCTGACCGAGCGCGTCAACGATGGTCTGCCGGAAACCTTTGAAGACGTCGTCTCAGTCTACGGGCACCGCTACTTCAAGCTCAAGGTATGCGGCAATATTGCTGCCGACCTGGCGCGGCTGAGTTCAGTGGCCGCCGTGCTCGAGCGTCTGACCGAACCATTTTTCATATCGCTCGATGGCAATGAACAGTACGCTGATGTGCAGGGCGTTGTCGAATTGCTGGCCGGCATGCGCGCCACGCCCTCACTTGCCAGACTGCTTGATGCCATTCTCTTCATCGAGCAACCCATCGCACGCAAGTTGGCGCTCGATGTCGACCTGCGCCACGTGGCGCTGGGCAAGCCGGTGATCATCGACGAATCCGATGGCGAACTCGATACCTTTGTGCAGGCACGAGCGCGCGGCTACGCCGGCGTTTCATCCAAGACCTGCAAAGGTATCTACAAATCGATTCTCAATGCCGCGCGCTGCGCAGCGTGGAACGCGGAAGAGCCCGCTGCAGCTTACTTTATGTCGGCTGAAGACCTCACGACGCAGGCGGGGCTCTCCGTGCAACAGGACCTCGCGCTGGTGAATTTGCTGGGTATCAGCCATGTCGAGCGCAATGGTCACCACTATGTCAATGGCATGGCGGCCTTGTCCAATGCAGAGCAGCAGAGCTTTTTGCATGCTCACCCCGATCTTTATGAGTCATCCCATGGAGCCGTTCGACTGAAGATACGAGGGGGAAAAATCGAGCTTGGCTCGCTCGACTGCCACGGCTTTGCCAGCTCTGTGTTACCCGACTTCGCTCCAATGGCAAGCTTGAGTTGACACGCCAACGCTGGACTTGTGGCACTGTCGATGGGCAGCTGGCCGTCCGGTAGGGGCGCCAGTTCGTCCGATACATATTCGATGCGATGGAGTCAAGAGTCGAGGTCGCGCTCCACGATGGCTGATCGCTGAAGGATCAAGCACCCGGCACCGGCGCTGATCCGAGTTTCCTGATGCGGCCAGAGCCGGCTACCGACCGGGTTACGGTCGCATCGCCGTAGTAAGCCACGTCGCCCGACCCGGCAATGCTCACATTCAGGGTCTGACTGGCCCAAACTGCGGCGTCACCCGAGCCAGCGATGCTGATCTTGACGTTCTTGCTGGCCAGCGCACTGGTCTTAATATCACCCGAACCGGCTATGCTGTAGCGCGCCGTATCGGCTCGGCCCGCCGCAAAGAAGTCGCCAGCACCGGAGATGGAAACGCTCAGTGAGTCGGTCTGTAGCGCCGCAAGGCGAACGTCGCCAGAGCCGGCAATGCGCAGCTCCAGCGTCGGCGACTGCAGCTTCCTTGCATTGACATCACCCGAGCCCGAAATCGAAATCTGCTCCAGCGCACGCACATGGAGCGTGAGCTTGAGGACCGTCGGCTTGACGGATTTGAAACGTTCTGCCAATCGAATCCTGAGCTGACCGCCTTCCACGACGGTTTCAATCATGGGCGCGATGTTGTCATCGGCCTCGATCACAAGGTCTTCGGTCTCGCCCTGAACAATCTCGACGCTGGAAGGCAACTCGAGCGACACGCCCTTGAAAGCGCTCACTTGCCGCTGCGTCTTGCTGACGTGGCCAGATCCCGACACGCTGGCTCCGAACGGCCAGGACCAGTCCCAGGCCATGGCCGATCCGCTGAGCAGACACAAAGTGCCAGCGATGACCAGACTGCTGATGCGAAAGACGGGAGGGCTGATGGATGACATTGGTTTCTCCGGTTGGCGAGCCACGCTGGCCCGATCAACGAAATGTAAGCGCAGCGAGCAGATAGCGCCTGAACATTGCGACGAACTGCGTCTGCGCCGGAAGAGGCGCCGATTTTCCGGGATGGCGGGTGGCGTTGGCAGGCTAAAATCCTTGCCATCCAAGGAGCGTTGCAGCGGGTCGATCAACCTGTCAGGCTTGGATATTGTGCAACGACGCTCACCTGCTTTTTTCAGTCTTACAGGTGAGATGCATGTCAGATACCCTTGTTCCCCCCATGAGATTGTCCGGCCTGGAGCCGGTACGCATTGGCGCTGAGGATCGTCCACCCAGTGCATCGTTTGTCAACATTGGCGAGCGCACCAACGTGACCGGTTCCAAGGTCTTTGCGCGCATGATTCTGAATGGTGAGTTCGAGCAGGCGCTGGCCGTGGCACGCCAGCAGGTCGAAAACGGTGCGCAGATCATCGACATCAACATGGACGAGGCCATGCTCGACAGCCAGGCAGCGATGGTGCGCTTCCTCAAGCTCATCGCTTCCGAGCCCGATATTTCCCGGGTACCGGTGATGATCGACTCCTCCAAGTGGAGCGTGATCGAGGCCGGCCTGCGCTGTGTACAGGGCAAGGCGGTGGTGAATTCGATCAGCATGAAGGAGGGGGTTGTCGAGTTCAAGCGCCAGGCCCGCTTGCTGCGTCGCTATGGTGCCGCCGCTGTGGTGATGGCGTTCGACGAGCAGGGTCAGGCCGACAGCTACCAGCGCAAGATCGACATCTGCCAGCGTGCCTACCGCATCCTGGTGGACGAGATCGATTTCCCGCCGGAAGACATCATCTTCGACCCCAACATCTTCGCCATCGCCACCGGCATCGAGGAGCACAACAACTACGCAGTGGACTTCATCAACGCGACGCGCTGGATCAAGCAGAACCTGCCCGGTGCCAAGGTGTCGGGCGGAGTTTCCAACGTGAGTTTTTCGTTTCGCGGCAACGACCCGGTGCGCGAAGCCATTCACACCGTCTTTCTGTACCACGCGATTGCCGCCGGCATGGACATGGGCATCGTCAATGCCGGCATGGTTGGTGTCCATGACGAGCTGGAGCCGGTGCTGCGCGAGCGCGTTGAAGACGTGGTGCTGAACCGCCGTCCGGACGCCGGGGAGCGTCTGGTGGAAATTGCCGAAGGTGCCAAAGGCGCGGCCAAGGACGAGAGCACAAGATTGACATGGCGCGGCACCGCCGAACACCCGGCAACCGTCGAGCAACGCTTGAGTCATGCCATGGTGCATGGCGTCACCGACTTCATCACGGTCGATACGGAAGAGGCCTACCGCAATGTGCTGGCCAAAGGCGGTCGACCCCTGCACGTGATTGAAGGTCCGTTGATGGCCGGCATGAACATCGTGGGCGACCTGTTTGGCCAGGGCAAGATGTTCCTGCCGCAGGTCGTGAAGAGTGCGCGCGTCATGAAGCAGGCGGTGGCGCACCTGATTCCCTACATCGAGGAAGAAAAACGTCTGGATGAAGCTGCCGGGCGCGACGTCAAGACCCGGGGCAAGGTGGTGATCGCCACGGTCAAAGGGGATGTGCACGACATCGGCAAGAACATCGTCACGGTGGTGCTTCAGTGCAACAACTACGACGTGGTCAATATGGGCGTCATGGTGGCCTGTCACGAGATCCTGGCGCGTGCCAAGGCCGAAGGTGCCGACATGATTGGCCTTTCTGGCCTGATCACGCCCAGCCTGGAAGAGATGACTTATGTGGCCAGTGAGATGCAGAAAGACGAATACTTTCGCAGCAGGAGAATCCCTTTGCTGATCGGTGGCGCCACGACATCACGCGTGCACACCGCCGTCAAGATTGCGCCGCATTACGATGGCCCTGTTGTCTACGTGCCAGACGCTTCGCGCAGCGTTGGCGTGGCGCAGGCACTGCTGTCGGAGCAAGCCGGCAGCTACGTTGATGAACTGCAAACCGACTACGAGCGCGTGCGCCAGCAGCACGCCAGCAAGAAGCAGACGCCCTTGTGGCCATTGAGCAAAGTACGCGCCAACAAAACATCGGTGAACTGGACTGAATTCGAGCCGACGCGACCAAAGTTTCTGGGACGCAGAGTCTTCCGCAATTTCGACCTTGGCGAGTTGGCGCAATTCATCGACTGGGGCCCCTTCTTCCAGACCTGGGATCTGGCGGGTGCGTTTCCGACGATTCTCAAGGATGCCGTCGTGGGCAAGGAGGCCAGCAAGGTGCACGCCGATGGGCAGGCGATGCTGAAGAAGCTGATCGAAGGACGCTGGCTGACGGCCAATGCGGTGGTCGGACTCTATCCGGCCAATGCAGTGAATGACGACGATATCGAGTTCTACGCCGATGAGTCACGCAGCAGCGTGGCTCTGACCTGGTACGGCCTGCGCCAGCAAACCGAGAAGCAGACGGTGGACGACGTGCTGCGTCCCAGCCGCTGCCTGGCCGATTTCGTCGCCCCCAAAGGCCTGGCAGCTGACTATGCAGGCCTGTTTGCGCTGACCACGGGAATCGGCGTGGACAAGCGCGAAAAACTGTTTGAAGAGGTGCACGACGATTACTCGGCGATTTTGCTCAAGGCCCTGGCGGACCGCCTGGCCGAAGCCTTTGCCGAGTGTCTGCACCAGCGCGTGCGCA
>Ga0194060_10001638_pt1 | contig 16034 bp, 19 predicted proteins | sample SepL225m_MetaG_FD_163427 | JGI IMG/M metagenome (GOLD analysis project Ga0194060, IMG submission 163427) | Anoxic zone freshwater microbial communities from boreal shield lake in IISD Experimental Lakes Area, Ontario, Canada - Sep2016-L222-5m | ecosystem: Environmental > Aquatic > Freshwater >...
AAATCAAAGAGATGAAAACTTCTCGAGATACCAAGCGACAGGAGCGGCGCCGCAATAACATTCCATCAGTTGCGATTGCGGGATATACAAATGCTGGCAAATCATCGTTGATGAATCGGTTGACGAACGCCGGAGTCTTAGTCGAGAACGCACTCTTTGCAACCTTGGATCCGACGGTTCGAAAATCTACAACCGCCGAGGGTCGTATTTATACCCTGTCAGACACAGTTGGCTTTGTTCGCCATCTGCCACATCAATTAATCGAAGCATTTAAATCTACCTTGGAAGAAGTTTCTGAGTCAGATTTGATCGTTCATGTTGTTGATGGATCACATCCAGACCCAACAGAACAGATCAGGGCAGTGCGCGAAGTAATTAATGAAATTGGCGGCGGGGATATTCTAGAAATTATTGCGATAAATAAGGCTGATATCACTCCGCCAGAAACTTTGATGAAGTTACTTCGTCTAGAACCAAATAGCTTTGCCTTTTCGGCTCGCACCGGATTTGGAATTGAAACGCTGGTTAAAGCTATTGAAACTGCACTGCCGCGCCCTCGGGTGGAAATCAACGCGGTAATTCCATTTAGTAGAGGCGACCTAGTTTCTGCCATTCATGAGCGCGGTGAGATTATCTCCGAGGATTACTTGCCCGAAGGCACCGCAATTCATGCAATGGTTGATGGTGCTATTGCGCAAGCAATCTCTAACCTAAAGTAACCCTGTGGAAGCCGTTGAAGAGCTAGCAAGTTTTGCCAATGCTATTGCAGCGGGCGAGATCGTCGTCGTTCCACTCGAACATAGTTATGCCTTTGCCTGTGATGCCTTCAACCAAAGCGCTGTTGCTCGGATGCACGAGATTCGCGGCGCAGCTATCGGCACAGCGGCTCAAGTACTAATTTCAAGTAGTGATACTTTGGCTGGTGTTGCACATTTTGTACCGGATGACATGGCGAAATTAGCTAAGCGGTTTTGGCCTGGTGAATTAACGCTGCAAGTTGCGCCAAACATTTTTCTTAATTGGGATCTAGGTGATGCTGGTTCACTTGGTGAATTTGCCGTGCGCGTTCCTAAATCGGATTTTGCATTAGCGCTCGTAACTAAGACCGGCCCACTTGCAATTGCATCACTCGCTGGCGCGGGCCAACCGGCACTGCGCGAAATTGCTTCAAACCTGGCGCCCGAAATTTCACATGTTTTCGATGCTGGAGTTCTGCCGGCTGGGGAGGCATCGACGGTTGTACGGATGCGAGTGATCGGCTCAGATTCGGGGCTGGAAGTGCTTCGTGTTGGGGCGATCACACTTGCGCAGCTTCGGGAAGTTCTTCCTGAAATTAGCGAAGCGACACTCTAGGCTAGCCGCATGAGCGAAACTTTTTACGGCCCAGATTTTCAAGCCCTATCGGCACAAGATCCAGATATTGCAGCGGTTTTGTTGAGCGAACTGGAACGTCAACGCACCAACTTGCAACTTATCGCAAGTGAGAATTTCACTTCACCGGCAGTTCTAGCAACTATGGGTTCAACACTTTCAAATAAGTATGCCGAAGGTTATCCAGGCAAGCGTTACTACGGTGGCTGCGAGGAAGTCGACAAGGTAGAAACTATTGGCATAGAACGTGCCAAATCTTTATTTGGCGCCGAGCATGCAAACCTACAATCACATTCTGGTGCAAGTGCAAATGTTTCGGTCTATCAAGCTTTCACCCAACCAGGCGATACCGTTCTTGCGATGTCGCTTCCGCACGGCGGCCATCTAACTCATGGTTCAAAAGTTAACTTTTCTGGAAAATGGTTCAACGTTGTTTCTTATGGCGTGCGCCAAGATAACGAATTAATAGATTATGACGAGCTGCGCGATTTAGCAAAAGCAAATAAACCTAAAATGATTTGCAGTGGCGCGACCGCTTACCCAAGCCTGATTGATTTCGCCAAAGTTCGTGAAATCTGCGATGAAGTTGGTGCGATTATGTGGGTTGATGCCGCACATTTCATTGGCCTAGTTGCCGGTAAAGCAATTCCATCACCGGTTCCTTACGCGGACGTAGTTTCATTTACTACCCACAAAGTTCTTCGTGGACCGCGCGGCGGAATGATTCTCTCCAAGGCTGAACATGCCGCGGCAATTGATAAGGCAGTCTTTCCTGGAATGCAGGGTGGGCCGATCATGAGCGCTGTTGCTGGAAAAGCTGTTGCACTTAAAGAAGCAGCAACACCTGCTTATCAACAGTATGCCAAAGATGTAATTGCAAATTGCCAAGAGTTGGCCGCAGGTTTGGTTGAAGAGGGAATGCGCGCTGTATCAGGCGGTACCCAGACGCACCTTGCCCTAATCGATATCCGCGCAAGTGGCGTAAATGGCAAAGTTGCTGACGAACGTTGTGGCGCAGCAGGAATAGTTCTAAATAAGAATTCGATTCCTTACGATCCAGAGAAGCCTGCAGTAACTAGTGGCATTCGAGTGGGTACAGCAGCAACTACAACCCAGGGGATGGGAAAGCCAGAAATGCGCGAGATTGCATCACTTATTGCCCGCGCAATCAAGGATGGTGGCGATGCCACCAAGGCAGAAGCAATTCGGAGCGAGGTTCACACGCTCACTGCCAAATTCCCAATTTATGCTAGATAATTAACAAGTGCGCGAGTATTTATTAACGATCGCTTTAGCGGCGACTTTCTGTTTTTTAATAACGCCATTTATTAAAGATTTAGCCATGAAATCTGGCGCATTTATGCAATTGCGCTCTCGCGATGTTCACACCTCGGTTACACCAAGGTGGGGCGGACTTTCAATGTGGCTAGCAATGTGCTTAACCTTCCTTGTTGTAAACCATTTGCCACTAGTTGGAAAATCTTTTGGCCGTGAGACAACGGGCATCTTTCTTGCTGGAACTTTCATTATGGTTCTTGGTGCACTCGATGATATTTATGACTTGGATTCGGTTACTAAATTTGCTGGGCAAGCCCTCGCCGGTGGCATCCTTTTGTTACATGGTGTTCAGATACTTTGGCTTCCGATTAATGGCATCTACACCCTTCCGGCGAATATCGGCCAGCTACTAACTATATTTTTTGTAATGGTTGTTATAAATGCCGTGAACTTTGTTGACGGCTTGGATGGACTAGCGACCGGAATTGTTGCAATCTGCGCTGGTGCATTCTTTGGATTCTCTTACCTGCTAGCCGTTGTTAACGGGTTCAACCGCGCTGGCGCACCATCTCTCATAACTGCTGTTGTAATTGGAATTTGTATTGGATTCTTGCCCCATAACTATCACCCAGCACGAATATTTATGGGGGACTCTGGCGCGATGTTCCTTGGGCTGCTTCTATCTGCAGCTGCTATAACTCTGACTGGGCAAGTGGATGCAAACGCAATTACAAATCAACGCTCTGGTTCCACGCTGTTACCGCTTCTTTTACCTTTCACAGTTCTCGCGATTCCACTTCTTGATTTAGGTATGGCAATTGTTAGAAGAGTTAGAGCAGGTCGTTCACCATTCGCAGCAGATAGCGAGCACTTACATCATCGTCTTTTGGTGATGGGTAATTCACATCGCCGTACTACCGCAATTCTCTATTCCTGGACTGCGATGTTTGCCATTCCAACAGTGGTTGCGGCATTCGAGCCACTCTGGGTCGCAGTGCTTGTAGGGATAGCGATATTTGGTTTCTCCGTCTGGTTATTGAAGGATTCTTGGGAAAATAGGCATAGTTCACCAAAAAAAGTACAATTAATGTCGAGTGGATGACGCACAAATATATTTAATATGAGAATGTTGGATTAATCGTTAGATTATTTGAATGGGTGGTAGTTATGGCTGGTAATGAAGAGGGCGCTCTTTGGTCGATCTTCGGCTATCTAATTTCTGGTCTTGTAATCTGGGGCGCGATTGGTTGGGCTCTTGATCATTGGCTCCATTCTCACTTCTTCTTACTCGGCGGTCTGCTATTAGGTGCAGGAGCTTCGCTCTATTTGGTTTGGTTACGGTTCGGCCAAAAATAATGGAGCGCTCGTTTGAATCAGATTTAGGCAAAGGTGCAGTAATTCCGGCAACTATTGTCGGCGTGATTGGAATAATTATTGCTGGGCTTTGGCGTGGTAAATCTGGAATCCTGGCTGGTTTGCTAGCACAGTTTATAGTTCTTCTCTTCTTTGCGATTCACTTATTGGTTGCAAAAATTTCTAATAAGTTAGATCCAATAGCCGTAATGGGCCTGGCGATGTTCTCCTATTTCGCCAAGGTAATTGTCCTAGGAGTTTTCCTACTTGTGGTTGTTGGCAGAATCGATCCAATCACTTTAGATCGAACTAGTTTCGGAGCCATCGCAATTGCAGTAACGGTTGCCTGGCTCGGTGGGGAGATCCGAGCATTTTTAAAATTGAAATTACAACTACCTCTTCCCAAGCGCAAGGAATAATTCATCAATGGCGACGAGTGAAGAAAGTGCTTTTTGGACGATATTCTCTTATCTAATCGCCGGTTTACTTCTTTGGGGTGGGGTTGGTTTGCTTGCCGACCATCTCTTGAAAACGCATTTTTTAACCCTGCTGGGTATGGCTGCCGGGATGGCCGCTAGCCTCTATTTAATCTGGCTACGTTTCGTCAAGGCCAAGTAGCGGGTAGTTTTTTGGGTCTTTAGTAGGGATGTGGGAAATTTGGAAATTCCAGCAATTTACCTCTAGGGTAAGGCGTTCCCTGAATATGAGAAGTACCCCAAATTTGTACGGATCTAGAGGAGTTGGAATTTGATCAATCTGTTGGAAGCTGTGCAACCTGGCTTCAAGCCTCCAGGCAGCGGCGATTTTATTTTCCAACCAATTTTCGGCCACAGCCTGTTAGCAACAAAACCAGTCGTACTACTTTTTTTCTCAGTTATTTTGATTTCTACTTTTTTCATCATCTCAGCCAGAAAAGCCGCCGTTGTTCCATCTAAATTACAATTTGCTGGCGAAGCGGTCTACGGATTTGTTCGTGATGGAATAGGTAAAGATGTAATTGGTGAAGAATTTCAAAGATTTGTTCCATTCTTATTTACTATCTTCACATTCATTCTGACCAATAACCTTTTCGGCGTTATTCCATTGATGCAATTCCCAACGATGTCGCATATTGGTTTTCCAGTTTCAATTACGATCTTTGTATATTTTGTTTATCACTACGTCGCGATAAAAAAGCATGGCCTTGGTAAATACCTCAAAGATATGTGCTTCATGCCGGGCATTCCAAAGCCGATGTATATTCTTCTAGCGCCTCTTGAGTTTTTAACTTATTTTGCAATTCGCCCACTGACCCTGGCAATGCGTCTGTTTGGAAATATGTTTGCAGGCCACTTACTGCTGATGCTCTTCACTTTAGGCGGCGAATATCTGCTAGGAAGCGCTTGGTTCTTAAAGATATTTAGCGCAATTTCTTTTAGTTTGGCCGTTGGATTAAGCTTCTTTGAAATGGGAATTCAGTGCCTACAGGCGTATATATTTACGTTGCTTGTGGCGCTGTATATCGCTGGCGCACTCGCTGACGAGCACTAAAACTAGATTTGACCCGGCACCGGTCTGGTCAATAGCTGAAAGGGAAAAGATATGACAGGCACACTCAGCATCGTGGGCTTTGGTCTTTCGACCATTGGACCAGGTACCGCAACTGGTTTGATATTTGCCGCCTACATCAGTGGCGTAGCTCGCCAACCAGAAGCACGTAGCATCTTGCAGCCAATTGCGTTCCTTGGCTTCGCACTTGCTGAAGCTTTAGCAATCTTTGGTCTGGTACTAGCTTTCGTCTTGAAGTAAACCAAACACAACTTTGATACGGATTAGTTACGGAGCGATATAAATTATGAATACACACTTATTTATTAAAGCAGCGTCCGAAAGCGGACCGAGCCCGGTAATTCCCAAGCCAGCAGAAATTGTTGTTGGACTTATTGCGTTCTCGATACTATTTATGCTGCTGCGCACCAAAGCTGTTCCAAGATTTGAAAAGGCTTATAGCGAGCGAACAAATGCAATTCAAGGTGGATTAGAACGCGCCGAGGTTGCCCAACGTGAAGCCGAGATTGCACTTCAAAAGTACACAGTCCAACTAACCGAAGCTCGTGGTGAAGCGCAGAAAATTCGTGAAGATGCCAGAGCGCAAGGCGCCGTAATAATTGAAGATCTTCGTGCCAAAGCACAAGAAGAGGCAGCACGCATCACTGCGGCCGCAGTTGCTTCAATTGAATCAGAACGCCAACAAGCGATTAATGCTCTTCGTAATGAAGTAGGCGCGCTGGCTACGGAACTTGCTTCCAAGATTGTTGGCGAAGCCCTTGATGATCAAGTCCGCCAATCTCGCATTGTCGACCGCTTCTTAACTGATTTGGAGAAGAGCAACTAAATGATCATCCTAGGTGGAAGTAGTCGCCAATCTTTGGTGGCACTTCGAGATGCACTCGATGGCAAGCTCAATGGAGCTTCTGCCACTGATTGCTCTGCCATCTCTGCCGATCTATTTAAAGTACTTGATTCGCTAGATTCTTCGATTGGTTTACGCAGAGCCCTAACTGACCCTGCCAGAGATCAATCTTCAAAATCCGCTCTCGTTTCAGATCTGTTTGCAAAGTCAATCGGTGGCGCGGCTTTGGCATTGGTCGCAAGTGCAGTGTCGCTTAGATGGTCAAGTTCTGGTGAATTTGCAGATGCAATTGAGCAGATTGCTGTTGAAGGGCAAGCCGCAGCAGCTAACGTCACAAATGAGTTAGATAAGGTGCAACGTGAAATTTTTACTTTCTCACAATTGCTTATAGAGAATCCGGGACTTCGCCAAGCACTCAATACAAGTTCGGATTCCATAGCCCATAAACAAGAGTTATTGAAGAGCATTTTTAGTTCTAAATTTTCAGCCTACACTTTGAGCCTGTTAAATCAGACAGTCTCAACTCGCCGCAGCCGCAATATCGAGCGGACCGTCGTTGCGTATTCACATGCGGTGACTGCTCGCCGAAATCGGGTAAATGCCCACGTTAGAACGAGCATCGCATTAACCGAAGCTCAGACAAAGAAGTTGAACGATTCACTCACAAAGCAGATCGGTCAGAGCGTTCATTTAAATATTGAAATCGATCCAACCGTAATTGGTGGGATTGCAATTCGATTTGGTGATGAAGTAATAGATGGAACCATATCTAGTCGCCTTGCAGAGGCCAACCGGGTGTTGGTTTCGTAATTTAAAACAGGTTTCAGGACTCATAAAACGTGAGCCTGAATTAGTTTAAGGAGAGAAAGATGGCGGAACTCACGATCCGGCCCGAAGATATTCGCGACGCGCTTGCAAAGCACGTTGCTTCATATAATCCGGGAGCCGCAGCACGCGATGAGATCGGCACTGTTACCGAAGCTGGCGATGGTATCGCCCGTGTCGAGGGCCTACCTTCGACAATGACCAACGAACTTTTGAAGTTCGAAAATGGAACTTTGGGACTGGCGTTGAACCTCGATGTGCGCGAAATCGGTGTTGTTATCCTCGGTGAGTTCACTGGAATTGAAGAAGGAACATCAGTAAGTCGCACTGGCGAGATTCTCTCCGTCCCAGTCGGCGATGGTTTCCTCGGTCGCGTTGTTGACGCACTTGGTCGACCAATCGATGGCAAGGGCGATATTAAAGCCGAAGCGCAACGTGCTCTCGAACTTCAAGCGCCTTCAGTAGTACAACGCCAACCAGTTAAAGAACCAATGCAGACCGGTATAAAGGCAATTGACGCAATGACTGCCATTGGTCGCGGACAACGCCAACTCATAATTGGCGATCGCCAGACTGGTAAGACTGCGATTGCAATCGACACAATCATCAACCAGAAAGAGAACTGGAAAAGTGGAGATCCCAAGAAGCAAGTTAAATGTATTTATGTTGCTATTGGCCAAAAAGGTTCAACAATTGCATCTGTAAAGGCATCGCTTGAAGAAGCTGGCGCTATGGAATACACAACGATCATTGCATCACCTGCATCAGATCCTGCTGGGTTCAAATACCTAGCTCCATACACTGGTTCTGCTATTGGTCAGCACTGGATGTACAAGGGTGAGCACGTCCTGATTATTTTTGATGATCTTTCAAAGCAAGCTGAGGCATATCGTTCCGTCTCGCTGTTGCTGCGCCGCCCACCAGGCCGCGAGGCTTACCCTGGCGACGTCTTCTACTTACACTCACGCCTGCTAGAGCGTTGCGCAAAGTTATCTGATGAATTAGGTGGCGGTTCCATGACTGGTCTACCAATCATCGAAACAAAGGGAAATGACGTTTCAGCATTCATTCCAACCAACGTAATTTCTATTACTGACGGTCAGTGCTTCCTTGAAACAGATTTGTTTAACGCGGGCGTTCGTCCCGCAATTAACGTAGGTATCTCGGTATCTCGTGTTGGTGGGTCAGCACAGACAAAGGCGATAAAGAAGATTGCTGGACGTCTGCGTCTTGACCTAGCTCAATATCGCGAACTCGAAGCATTTGCTGCTTTCGGTTCTGACCTTGATGCGGCATCAAAGGCGCAGCTAGAGCGCGGTGCACGCATGGTTGAATTATTGAAGCAGGGTCAGTACTCACCTTATTCTGTAGAGCGCATGGCTGCATCTATTTGGGCCGGCACGACTGGAAATATGGATTCTGTACCAGTTTCTGATATCCGTCGCTTTGAATCAGAATTTCTTGATTTCATTGGTCGCGAGCGTCCAAAGATTTTTGAAGTTATCTCGGCAACTCGTGAGTTAACCGACGACACAGTCGCATCACTCCAAGAAGCCATTGATACCTTTAAAACTCAATTTGGTGCGACTGCTGCAACGACAGGCGGCGCTAAGTAACTCATGGGTGCCCAACTTCGTATTTATCGCCGACGGATGCGCTCCGTTAAAGCGACCAAGAAGATTACGAGAGCGATGGAGTTAATCTCTGCCTCCCGAATCCTCAAGGCGCAGCAACGCGTTGCAGCCTCTTCGCCTTATGCCACGGAGTTAACTCGAGCTGTAAGTGCAGTAGCAACCTTCTCAAATACAAACCATGCATTAACTCGGGCTTCGGAAAATCCACGTCGTGCGGCTGTACTCGTAATTACAGCCGACCGCGGAATGGCTGGCGCTTATTCAAATGCTGCCATCAAGGAGGGTGATCAATTGATTATGCGCCTTCGCGAACGCGGCTTATCAGTGGAGTCATATCTTGTTGGCCGTAAGGCAGTTAACTTCTATCGCTTCAGATCCCGTGCTGTCGCAGGTTCTTGGACAGGTTTTTCTGATAACCCAACTTTCGACGATGCTGTTCTGGTTTCAAATGCTCTGGTGAATGCCTTTATTGCCGATAGTGAAAGCGATCTAATCGGTGTTGATGAGTTGCACATTGTTTATACCGAATTTAAATCAATGATTACCCAAATCCCAATTGCGGCCCAACTTTTGCCCTTAGAAGTTAGCGCTGAGGAAGTCCCTGCTGGGTTGCTTCCCATGTATGAATTCGAACCAAATGCCACCGAGATCTTGAGTTCGCTCTTGCCTCGTTATGTTGAGGCTCGAGTCTTTAATGCGATGTTGCAATCAGCGGCTTCAGAACACGCTGCTCGTCGTCGCGCAATGAAGTCAGCAACTGACAATGCTGATGAGTTAATTAAGTCCCTAACCAGACTTGCAAACGCGGCTCGTCAAGCCGAAATTACCCAAGAGATAAGTGAAATCGTCGGCGGCGCAGATGCGCTCGCCTCAGCTAGCGCAGGGAGCGAATAATGTCTCAGGCACAACTAGACAAAACAGGAATAGGTCGCGTTGCACGCGTTATTGGACCGGTGGTGGATATTGAATTCCCCGTTGGCCAGATGCCCTCGATCTTTAATGCGCTACATATCGATGTAACGCTAAGCGGCGAGAAGCGCATGCTGACACTAGAAGTTGCCCAGCACATTGGTGACAACCTAGTTCGTGCGATTTCGATGCAACCTACCGACGGTATGGTTCGCGGCGCTGCCGTTTCAGATACCGGAGCACCAATCAGCGTTCCAGTTGGAGATGTCACAAAGGGCCACGTGTTCAACACACTTGGTGAATCTCTAGATGTGCCGACCTCATCACTTGATATTAAAGAACGCTGGCCGATTCACCGCACTGCGCCAGCATTCGATCAACTTGAATCCAAGACCGAGATGTTTGAAACTGGTATCAAAGTTATTGACCTACTAACACCATATGTAAAGGGCGGAAAGATCGGTCTATTCGGTGGTGCTGGAGTAGGCAAGACAGTTTTGATTCAAGAAATGATTTACCGTGTTGCCGAAAACTTCGGTGGTGTTTCGGTATTCGCTGGAGTTGGCGAACGTACTCGTGAAGGTAACGACTTATTCCTCGAAATGACAGAGACTGGCGTTATCAATAAGACCGCCTTGGTCTTTGGTCAGATGGATGAACCACCTGGCACACGTCTTCGTGTTGCGCTATCTGCGCTGACCATGGCGGAGTACTTCCGCGATGTTCAAAAGCAAGATGTGCTTCTATTTATCGATAATATTTTCCGTTTCACACAGGCAGGGTCTGAAGTATCAACGCTGCTAGGCCGTATGCCTTCAGCTGTGGGTTACCAGCCAACACTTGCTGATGAGATGGGCCAACTACAGGAGCGCATTACTTCAACTCGTGGTCACTCAATTACATCAATGCAGGCAATTTATGTTCCTGCCGATGACATTACTGACCCAGCTCCACACACAACGTTCGCGCACTTAGATGCAACAACGGTGCTATCTCGTCCAATTTCCGAACTTGGTATTTATCCAGCAGTAGATCCGCTTGACTCAACTTCGCGTATTTTGGATCCTCGCTACATTGGCGAGCACCACTTCCGCGTTGCAAACCGAATCAAGCAGATCCTTCAACGTTATAAGGATCTGCAAGACATCATTGCGATTCTTGGTATTGATGAACTCTCTGAAGAAGATCGTATTCTTGTTGGACGTGCCCGTCGCATCCAGCGCTTCCTTTCTCAGAATACTTTCGTGGCAAAGGTCTTTACCGGCCTAGATGGTTCATTCGTTCCGCTCTCTGAAACTATCGAAGCTTTCGAAGCGTTGGCAGATGGCAAGTATGACCATGTTCCAGAACAGGCCTTTTTCATGTGCGGTGGTTTAGCAGATGTAGAACGTAGGGCTGCTGAATTGGCAAAGAGCTAAACAAATGTCAGAGAATTTAACCGTCGAGGTTGTTTCGCCCGAAAAGCGAATTTGGTCTGGTGAAGCGAAGATGATTTCTGCGCGCACTTTGGATGGCGATATCGGAATATTGCCTGGCCATATTCAATTATTGGGCGTCCTCGTCGACGGTAAAGTTTCTATCGATGCAGTAGATGGAAGTAAGCAAGAGTTTGAAATTCATGGCGGCTTTCTATCGGTTGCAAAGAACCGCGTCTCAATTTTGGGGCAAAGCGCGGATTAAATTCGCTCTACCTTTGCGCCTAGAGCGCGCAGCGATTCAACAAAGCCCGGATAACCACGATCTACGTGGAAGGCATCTTCAACAGTTGTTTCACCTTCGCTGACCAAGCCAGCAAGTACCAAACCAGCGCCAGCACGAATATCAGTGGCGGCAACCGGGGCGCCTGATAGCTGGGGAATACCTGTAATCGAAGCATGATGGCCATCGATATGAATATCAGCACCGAGTCTTTGCATCTCATTTACAAACATAAAACGTCCTTCAAAAACATTTTCAGTAACTATGGAATTTCCTTCAGCAATCGCATTCATTGTTATAACGAAGGGCTGTAGGTCGGTAGCAAAGCCTGGGTAGGGGAGTGTTGCGACATCAACTGCAATTGGTCGCTTCGTCATTTTTACCCGAAAACCATTTGGAGTTTTAGTAACAACTGCGCCAGCCTCGACCAATTTATCTAGCGGTACTTCCAAATGTTCTATCCGACCACCATTAATGGTGATATCTCCTTGAGTTATTGCGGCGGCAAATGCCCAAGTTCCAGCCACGATTCGATCAGCAAGAGTTGCATGTGTGGTTGGCTGCAATTGACTTACGCCAGTAATTTTTATCGTACTTGTCCCAAGTCCTTCAACCTTAGCGCCCATGCTGATTAAGAATTCACCCAAATCAACTACATCGGGTTCGCGAGCCGCGTTATCAATTGTAGTAACACCCTTAGCAAGCACTGCAGCCGTTAAAAGATTCTCGGTTGCACCCACGCTTGGGAAATCTAGTAATATGTCGGCTCCAATTAAGCCGCTTGGCGCGGTCGCAATAACATAACCATGTTCAGAATGCGCTTCGGCGCCCAGATCAATTAACCCTTTTATATGAAAATCAATTCCTCTTGACCCAATAGCATCGCCACCTGGAAGTGCCACTTCAACTTTTCCAATTCGGCCCACAAGTGGACCCAGAACATTTATTGATGCGCGCATCTTTCTAACCAAGTCATAGTCAGCGCGATGACCAGGGACTTCTGGGACAAGTATTTTCATCGTGCCGGTTTTCGCATCGAAAGTACAGGTACAGCCAAGACGAGTTAATAATTCAGACATGATGTGGACATCGGCGATATCCGGAATATTTGTAATTGTGCTTTCGCCCACTGCCAGCAAAGTGGCGGCCATTAATTTCAGAGCAGAATTTTTAGCTCCGGTTACATATACCTCACCGACAAGACGGGTACCGCCTAGAACCCGAAACTGACTTGATGCTTCTGGCATGTAAGTCACCTCCTGTTCATTATCTGGACGTTTTGCCGATGTTTGTTTCCGAGTAGTCAGAGTGTAGTTCGTCTTATAGGCTTATACACATGGTTAATCTAACGCGAATTTATACAAAGACTGGTGACGATGGGACGACCTCCCTTGGCGATATGAGCCGGACCTCAAAAAATGACCCACGTTTAGAGGCGTATGCAGATGTTGACGAAGCTAATTCATCCATCGGAGTTGTGCTGGCTCTTGGTCAAATTTCAGATCCACTTGTAACTAAGTTACTTGTAAGAATTCAAAACGATTTGTTTGACGTTGGCGCAGACCTTTGCACGCCTGTCATCGATGACCCAAAAATTGAACCACTACGGGTTCTCGAGTCTCAAGTAGCCTTCTTAGAAGAACAAATTGATAAATTTAATGCCGACCTTAAACCCCTCCAAAGTTTTATTTTGCCTTCCGGAACACCGGCTGCAGCTTTGCTACATGTCGCTAGAACTGTCACACGACGGGCTGAGCGAAATACTTGGCATGCGATTCACCAATTTGGTGGCGGAGTTAATTCACTAACTGCGAAATATCTGAATCGGCTTTCAGATTTACTTTTCGTACTTGCTCGCCATGAAAACAAGGCGATTGGTGATCAGTTGTGGGTACCCGGAGCTAATCGTTAACTAGCGGTTTGCAACAGGCGTATAGATATTAGCTGGGATTTTTTCAGTCCCGGCCTGCGACCAACATTTAGCAATAATTCCACCAACGCTAACGCCATCACCAAGTGGTTCTGGGCTGATTAAAAGAATTGGCTTGATGGATTTGGCATTCGTTGCTGGCGCGAGTGTGCGAAGTGAGCCATAGGGAGTTCTAATTGTTGGATCGGCAGAACTTGGTCCGGAGACAACTGAATCAACCTCCCACCAAACACAGGAAGTTTCTGATGCAACAATTACAGCGCCACAGGTATTCGCTTCACACTTCTTGAGGTCTGCAGTTAGCGTGGGTGAATTTGATGCCATTCCCTTTAACTCTTCAAATGAGGGAATCTTTGCGTAGACGGTTCCATCCTTTTCATGGTTGAAGTTGGCAGGTGGCCACTTTGGTGATGGCGAAGGTAGCGTCGGAATCTTCTTACGTACATAAACTTTTCGCTTCTTGGCCACAGTCTTTTTAGCAACGGGTTTAGTAACAGGCTTAGTAACAGGTTTAGCAGCTGGCTTAGCAGCTGGTTTAGGGGATTGCTTTGGAGACGGCGTTGCAGCACTGGAGATAGTTGGGAATAACAGCCCGATTAGCGTTACCAAAACTATTGTGCGTCTCATTTTTCGGACCACTTAAATGTTCGAAGCGAAATCAAAATTCCAGCAACCAGCCAAATAATTAATATGGCTGCAGTTCGAGGCGTTTCCCAACTGTGAGCCACCTCTTGCGAGGCGAAACCATCTGGCAGAAATACTGAACGCATCCCTTGCGTAAGCCATTTGAGCGGGAAGAGCGCGGCAAAATCTTGCATCCATTTTGGAAGTGTAGAAAAAACAAAAAAGACCCCACTAAAGAACTGCAGAATTATCACAATCGGTGAAACAACTGCAGATGCCCCGCGACCATTCTTTGGTACTGCAGAGAATGCAATACCGAGGATTGCTGAGCAGATGCTTCCCAGTAGAACTAGCCAGGTAAATTTCAACCACTTATCAACGGTGGTTGGCAGGTTCAACCCAAATAGCAGAACACCAAATAAAAGTAAGGCAGCGATTTGCACGATCATTGAAGTGAAGACCATGATCATTTTCCCGATGAAATAGGAGATCGGCGAAATTGGAGTTCCACGAAGTCGTTTCAACGTTCCAAAGTCGCGCTCGATTGGGATCATGATTGCGAGTTGTTGGAATCCAGTATTAACCAACCCAGAAGCGATCATCCCCGCCAAGAAGTACTGGCTAAATGTTACGCCGGGTGCAACCTCGCCTTTGAAAACTGAACCAAAGATAAATAGCAGAAGAACCGGAAATAGAAGAGTGAAGACGACTGACTCGCGTTGACGCATGAACTGCTTTATCTCAAGGCCACCGCGCAAGAATCCAACTCTTATGATCTTCGACATTATTTACCACCGATCATTTCTAGGTAAATGTCTTCCAAAGTTGGCCTATGAACTGCAAGTTCGGGAATTTCCCCGGTAAAGCGTTGCGCGATAACCGATATTTCTTTCGTTGGATTATCAGTTAGAAGTTCGGCTCTGACACCGTTCTCTAACCAAGAAATACGGGCCTTTGCATTATTTCGCCCACCTAAATTACTTGGGGTAGAAACTTCAATAATTTTTCCATCGACGATGACGCCCACTCGATCCGCCAATGCTTCGGCTTCATCAAGATAGTGAGTAGTCAATAAAATTGTGGTGCCTTGGGTCCGCAGGTTACGAATTAACTCCCAAAATGCTCGGCGTGCTTCGGGGTCAAAGCCAGTAGTTGGTTCATCTAAGAAAAGTATTTCTGGATTTCCAATTATTCCAAGTGCAACATCTAGCCGCCGGCGTTGGCCCCCGGAAAGAGTTTCAATTCGCTCGCTGGCTTTCTCGGTAAGTCCAACAGCTTCGATAACCTGATCGGCATCTTTTGCATTTGTATAGTAATTAGCAAAGTGATGTACGACTTCGGCAACACTTAAATCTTCGGCATCCTTAGTCGATTGCAGAACAATTCCGATGCGATCGCGCCAATTGGCCGCGCCGGCGCCGAGGTTTCCCGGGTCGGATCCGAGAACCTTGACCGAGCCGCCATCGCGATTTCGATAGCCCTCAAGAATTTCTACCGTAGTTGTTTTACCAGCACCGTTTGGGCCTAGAAGAGCAAATATTTCGCCGAGCCTTACATCGAGATCAATTCCCGCCACCGCAATTTTCTCGCCAGCAGCCTTACTTGAATAACGTTTTACGAGTCCGCGAACTTCGATAGCAAGTGGCGAATCTGTAACGGCTGACACGGTTATATCTTGCCCTAAAAGGCTTCGAATACGAAAGAATACATCTGTGAGCCCGCGTAGAAATCACCCAAAGAGATCGCCTCGACCAAAGCAGAACGAGGAAGAGCGAGATATCTCCCTCTCAAGTGAATCGATCGAAGAACATTCTGAAGGTATCTATCGCGTGCGCAGAATTACCGGTTCAACTTCTACAAAGCCTTACAGATGCCCCGGATGTGATCAATTAATTCCAACGGCAACGCCACATACAGTTGCCTGGCTAGAAGAAGACGTTGAATCACGTCGGCATTGGCATACGGTTTGTTGGACCAAACGAAATGATCGTAAACCGCGCATTCTTAAATCTAAAACTGC
>Ga0194060_10001640_pt1 | contig 16024 bp, 11 predicted proteins | sample SepL225m_MetaG_FD_163427 | JGI IMG/M metagenome (GOLD analysis project Ga0194060, IMG submission 163427) | Anoxic zone freshwater microbial communities from boreal shield lake in IISD Experimental Lakes Area, Ontario, Canada - Sep2016-L222-5m | ecosystem: Environmental > Aquatic > Freshwater >...
ATCTTTAGCAATGCTTAAACCCAATTCCAAGCCAGTATTGCTCTCACCATGTTCTAACAACTCCAGAGTGCAATCCAAAACTGCTGGCGCAATCATAAAACCATGGCGATAGAGACCATTGATCCTGATCAAATCAGAAAGCCCTTTATCTTTGCGAGTTTTGATTTCCGGAAGATTATTTTTCAGAGTGGGGCGGCATTGGGTGGCCATTTCTAATATGCGGGCCTCAGCAAAGCCACTATGTACGGTATATATTGCACTTAGTAACTCCATGGCCGAACGTACACTCACCTCTGATAAATCATCAGATTCAATTTCAGTAGCACCAACCACATAGATATCATTTTCCTTTGGTGCGATATAGATTGGGTAGCGTGGATGGATTAAACGAGTGGGGCGCTTCAGTTTCACTTCAGGCGCATACAAGCGTACAACTTCACCGCGAACACCGCGTAATGCATTACCGCTATTAGACGTCCAAGCATTCTTTGCACCTGTACCACGGCAGTCAATGACAGCTTGATAAGAATCCTCTTTTCGAAGATCGTCTGGATTTATCTCGGTGTTCCAGTGGCAATGAACCTGAAGATGAGCTAGTTCAATCAGGAGCGCATCTAATAGCTGGCGATTGTCTAGCTGGCCTTCATTGGGTAAATACAAGCCTTGTGTAAAGCGATCTGCAACACTAGGCTCGATATTACGTAAGGATTGGCTGTCTAATTTTTGTGGGGCAGCTAGCTGTTTGTTATTACGACTATTTCTTTCGAGGTGGGCTGTAAAACGTTCTGCATCACTTGCATCTTGACGGTGCCACAAAATCAATGTGCCATTTTGTTGAAAAAATACTGGCGCTGAAAGTTCTGCAATCAATTGCTTCCAACGCGGCAAACTATGAATGCCCATTCGAACAACGTTATCTTCAGTGATAGCAGACTCAGCTAGGGGAGCGAGCATGGCTGCTGCAATTCGAGCAGGCGACAAATCAGCATCTGAATTGCCTTTCTCAAAAAGATCCACCTGTGCTCCGCGCTTAGCAAGTGCAACAGCAAGCATCCGGCCCATCAGACCGGCGCCTACTATTGCATATTTGCTATTAGCGAACTTGCTCATGGATATCACTTACTGATAGATCTCGCTACCGCGTTTACGGAACTCTGCTGACATTTCTTCCATACCCTTTTCAGCTTCCTGCACCACATCCTTTACTTCTGCAATCGGAATTACCTTAAGCGCTATCTTTGGATTGCCATCAGCATCTAATGTAGCGGCATAGTCGCGCACTTCCTGTGTGATCTTCATGGAGCAGAATTTCGGACCACACATCGAACAGAAGTGAGCAATCTTGGCGCCTTCTGCCGGCAAGGTTGCATCATGATATTCGCGTGCACGTTCAGGGTCGAGGCCCAGATTAAATTGATCTTCCCAGCGGAATTCAAAGCGGGCTTTGGATAGAGCGTTATCACGAACTTGGGCACCCGGTAATCCTTTAGCCAGGTCAGCACCATGAGCAGCAATCTTGTAAGTAATGATGCCTACGCGAACATCTTCTTTATCCGGTAAACCTAGATGCTCTTTAGGGGTCACATAACAAAGCATGGCAGTGCCATACCAACCAATTTGCGCTGCACCAATGCCACTCGTAATGTGATCGTAGCCAGGAGCAATATCGGTAATCAATGGTCCAAGGGTATAGAAGGGGGCTTCCAAGCAGTGCTTCAGCTCTTCAGTCATATTTTCTTCGATGCGTTGCATTGGTACGTGGCCCGGACCTTCGATCATGACTTGAACATCATGCTTCCATGCTTTAGCAGTGAGTTCGCCAAGGGTGTGAAGTTCGCCAAACTGCGCAGCATCGTTAGAGTCCGCAATACATCCAGGACGTAAACCGTCACCCAAACTAAATGACACGTCATACGCTTTCATGATTTCGCAGATCTCATCAAACTTGGTATAGAGGAAGTTTTCTTTATGGTGAGCTAGGCACCACTTCGCCATGATGGATCCACCACGAGAAACAATGCCAGTAAGACGCTCAGCAGTTAAAGGCACGTAGCGAAGGAGAACGCCTGCATGAATAGTGAAGTAGTCAACCCCTTGTTCAGCTTGTTCAACCAAGGTATCGCGGAACATTTCCCAAGTGAGGTCTTCGGCAATACCGCCGGTCTTATCCAAAGCTTGGTAAATCGGTACCGTACCAATTGGAACAGGTGAGTTACGAATAATCCACTCACGCGTTTCATGAATATGTTTACCAGTAGAAAGATCCATGATGGTATCGGCGCCCCAACGAATCGACCAAACCATTTTCTCAACTTCTTCGTTAATGGACGATGTCACAGCTGAGTTACCGAGGTTGCCATTAATTTTCACGCGGAAGTTACGACCAATAATCATTGGTTCTAACTCAGGGTGGTTGATATTGGCAGGGATGATTGCACGACCAGCAGCAATCTCAGAACGCACAAACTCACCTGTCACAATGTCAGGTAGGTTTGCGCCATAAGACTTGCCTGGGTGTTGCTTAAGGAGTTGTTTATAGGCAGGATCTTTGCGCAGTTGCTCTAAGCCCATCGATTCACGCAAAGCGACGTATTCCATTTCAGGAGTCACGATGCCTTGGCGAGCGTAATACATCTGACTGACATTGCTTCCAGCTTTAGCAACGCGAGGTGCACTGATGTGGGCAAATCGTAATTTTTGGGTTGCTTCATCCTGTGAGCGTGAAACACCATACTCAGAACTTGGACCAGCTAGTTGAACGGTATCGTTGCGTTCCTCAATCCAACGATCGCGCAATCTTGGTAAACCATTTTCCAGATTGATCACAATTTCTGGATCGCTATAGGGTCCAGATGTGTCATAGACCGGTACGGGTGGGTTCGGGATCATTTCTTCACCAACACGTGTAGGCAATTGCTCAATCATTCGAATTGGCGCTTTAATATCCGCATGCGAACCTTGTAAATAAGTTTTACTTGATGCGGGATAGGCGAACTTCTGGCCGAAGTCGCGTTCCAAACTTTTTAAGCTTGGAATTTCATGTTTAGTTTTTTGCTTGTCTTTACTCACGTCCATCTCCTAGCTGTTTTAGATGGACGAAACCGGGTGTCGGTCTGATGTAACTTCCCACGCCAGCATTACCTGGATCGGGTTCTAGGGTCTTTCTCAGCGCCTTTAGGCAAAATCTGCCATACAGGGCACCCCTGTTTCATCCTTAATGAGGATTTAACCACGAATTGAGGTGAAGCCCCAGGATTGTTATCAAGATGCCCTAGAGATAACTTTAAAGCTACTTATTGCAGCGCAATATATAGTCGGCGGTCACAAATGCTGCATCGCTGGTAAATTCATCAGCCAGAATGCGGGCCGCTGCCTCAGCGAGAGAGATTTCAATAAAGCCGCTGACTTCACCATCATGATTGGTAGGCATAAAGTTTTCAGGAAGCTCTAAGTCATACACATAGAGTTGCTCATCATGAAATCCACGTCCAGGAATGGGTCGTCGCATATGGATTCGGCCAACAGGTTCAATTTGATCAGCAATTTGCGGGGGGACGCCAGCTTCTTCCCATAATTCTCTACGAGCACAGACCCAAGGTGTTTCATCAGCAGAAATACCGCCAGCTGCAATGTTATCTAGCTTTCCTGGATCGGTTGGTTTCGTTTCACTACGCCTACCTAGCCAAATGGAGCCGCTCTTGGTATAGCCATTGATATGCGTAGCCATGCTACGAAAACCAAAGGTGCGAAAAGCAGCGCGTTCTAAGCGAAAGTATTTATGCCCATTCTGATCAAGCCAGGCGAAATCTTCATTACGCCATCCAGGGATGTAGCCACCCAAGCGCATTTGGTCTGCTAGTTGGTAAAGGCTATTTGAAAGTTCTCTAGGGCGCCCTGAATGAATTGTCATTCGATCATTGCTGATGGAGATTAATGGAATCGATGCTTTGTTAATGAACTCTTGAATGTAAGGAATGAACTCTGGATTTAAATGACCAATAATCTCTTCGCCAAGAGTGCCGCGTGAAAAATAAATCGGCATAAAGTCAGCAGGAGCAGATCGAGCCGTGTTTTGGAGCATTTCCTCAAGGGCGGCTAGTGTGCTGGTTGAAAGACTGGTCATGGGACTAAGTGTAAGGGAACTGATTGCTGGGCGGATGAAATTTGTAGGCCCCCAATAACACAAAAGAGCCAGGTCTAGATAAGAATTATTTATTTGCGTGCGCAGCAAACTACAGAAGTAAGGCCTGCTGATTATTTAAGCAACCTAGGTGAGGCTATACAAATCTACGACTTACGAAAACTTTTATCAATTTATCCACAATGCCTGTGGATAAGTATGGAATATTTCTTGGTCCCGCCGACAGGAATCGAACCTGTATCCCACGCTTAGGAGGCATGTGCACTATCCATTGTGCTACGGCGAGAATGAAATTAATTTAAAAATGTGCTATGGATTGAGTATCAAAAGTTTTGCACATTACCATCCGCATAATGCCCAAACTTGATTGGTCATCGCCACCATCATATCCGGAGCATAGTATGCAGAAAAAATCAAAAACAATACAAAGAAGGCGAAAACATAAAATATTCTTTGCAAGAGCAATTTTCTCTTATAAGGTCTTGACGCTATTTTGATCACGCGTTTACCGTTCTTGTAATAGCCCGCTCTTTCACGGGTAAGTTCACGAGGAAAGCAAAAACGCCAAGAACAATTGCAATTTCCCAAACAATCAAATAGGAGCCTGTGCGGTCAAATAAATATCCGCCAAAGAAAGCGCCGCAAAAACTACCCAACTGATGTGAGAAGAATACTAATCCCGATAGCATGGTGAGGTATTTAACACCAAAGATCTGCGCAACGATGCCGTTTGTCAGTGGGATGGTAGAGAGCCATAAAAATCCCATGATGGCCGCGAAGATGTAGGTGCTCATGGGAGATGGTGGAATCAGTAGAAATGCCGTGATGGCGATTGAACGGCCTAGATAGATAGCAGAAAGTAAATAGCGCTTCGGAAAGCGTTGACCCAAAATACCCGAGCTATATGTACCAAATATATTGAATAAGCCAATCAATGCAAGTGCTGTAGTGGCAACTACGGGTGCACCTACTGCTGGATAGGATGATGATAGATCTTTCAGATAGGGCGCTAAGTGAACTGCAATAAATACCACCTGAAATCCACAAACAAAATATCCCAAGGTGAGTAATTGAAAGCTAGGATTATTCATTGCTTCTTTTAACGCTTGCTTGATTGTTTGATCACCCAGATTGTGATGATGAACAAAATCTTTTTCACGCAACATGAATGCCGTTGGAATCATGAGGCTTGCCAAGATTGCCAATAGCAAGAGTGCATCTTGCTGTCCAAAGGCGCTTAGCAATCCTTGTTCGACTGGGATCATTAAGAATTGACCGAAGGATCCAGCGGCAGCTGCAATGCCCATCGCCCACACTCGTTTGTCTGGAGCAACGTTACGCCCTAAGATTCCGTAGATCACGCTATACGTCGTGGCTGTTAAAGCTAAACCAATGAGTAAGCCACCCGCTAAGGTGAAGTCCAATACATCAGTTGAAATAGCCATGCCAGCTAAACCCAGCGCATAGAGCACGCCACCCGCAAGCATGATCTTGAACGCACCATAGCGATCAGCTAGCGCGCCAGTAATGGGTTGTACTGCGCCCCAAAACAGATTTTGTAAGGCAATAGTGAGGGCAAATGTCTCCCGACCCCAGCCATTGGCTGAGGTGATGGGTAAATTAAATAAGCCAAAACCATGTCGTATGCCCATGGAGAGCGTTACCATCAGGCCGCCAAAAATGAGGACCTGTTTCATGGATAAGCCGGACTTGGCAGCGGTGCGATGCATGCTTTAGATGATCCCTTTACGGCGGAGTTCTTCTATTGTCTCGGAATTGAAGTTCAGTCGATCGTGCAATACCTCATTGGTATGTTGACCAAGCGTAGGTGGTGCCATACGCACTTCAGTGGGTGTCTTGGAGAGTTTCATGGGGCTGGCTACCAACTTCATATTGCCAGCAGTAGGATGCGGAACTTCGATCTGCACGTTTCTAGCAATCACCTGTTCGTTTTCAAAGACTTCCTTGAAATTATTAATAGGGCCACAGGGAACATTGGCTTTTTCTAATAAGGCAATCCATGCCCCCTTGGTCTTCTTGCGAGTCATCTGCTCTAAAAGAGGAATGAGCTGTTTGCGATGTTGGACGCGTAAGGGGTTTGTGAAATAGAGGGGGTTATCTGCGAGGTGCGCTTCGCCACCGACAGTAACAAAATGACGATACTGTCCGTCATTGCCAGCTCCCACAATCATCCAGCCGTCAGACGTCGGAAAGGTTTGGTAGGGCACAATAATCGCTGAGGCATTACCCCAGCGTTTTGGAATTTCGCCTGAAGTGAGATAGGCACTCGATACATTGGCCATCACTGCAATCTGTGTATCTAACAGGGACATATCAATGTATTGACCTTCACCAGAGCGGTCGCGATGGACTATTGCAGCCAGTATCGCTGTGCTGGCATACATTCCCGTGAAGATGTCGGCAATGGCAACACCCGATTTTTGTGGGCTAGCCCCTTCAAAATCCTCGGCTTCGCCAGTAACACTCATAAAACCACCCATGCCCTGAATGATGAAATCATAGCCAGCGCGATTGGCATAAGGACCGGTTTGACCAAACCCGGTAATGGAGCAATAGATCAAATCGGACTTCATCTTTTTGAGGCTTTCGTAATCGAGGCCGTATTTAATGAGGTCACCAAATTTGTAATTTTCAATAACAACATCCGATTCTGAAGCTAACTGGCGAATGATGTTCTGACCTTCTGGCTTGCTGATATCCACCGTAATGGAGCGTTTATTGCGGTTAATGCAAATAAAATAGGCAGACTCTTCAGTGTCCTTGCCTTGGGCATCTTTAACAAAAGGAGGGCCCCAATGGCGGGTATCGTCACCCGAACCTGGACGCTCTACTTTAATGACATCAGCCCCTAAATCCGCTAAATTCTGGGCGCACCAAGGCCCTGCCAGCACTCGGCTAAGGTCTAAAACGCGGATATGACTTAAGGCTCCCATGCCCCAATTTTGGCATGGATGACAGGGGAATACCTGAAAATTTGAGCTTAGACTCCAGACATGACTACAATTTGCGCGCATGGCTACCCGTAAAACTTCCGAATACAGCGAATCGTCGATTCAGGTCCTAAAAGGCTTAGAACCAGTCCGTCAACGGCCGGGGATGTACACCCGCACCGATAATCCTTTGCATGTTATCCAGGAGGTGCTAGATAACGCATCTGATGAAGCCCTAGGGGGTTTTGGTAAGCAAATTATTGTGACCATGCATACCGATGGCAGTGTGAGCGTGGAGGATGATGGTCGAGGCATCCCCGTCGGAATGCATCCTACAGAAAAATTACCCGTAGTAGAAATCGTCTTTACCCAACTGCATGCTGGTGGCAAATTTGAAAAAGGTTCTGGCGGCGCCTATGCCTTCTCAGGAGGCTTGCATGGCGTTGGCGTTTCGGTTACCAATGCGCTATCTAAAAGATTGGAAGTAACCGTTTGGCGTGATGGACAAGTTTCCACCTTGACCTTTGCTGACGGCAGAGTGATTGAAAAGCTCAAAACCAAGCCGTCGTCTAAAGATGATAAAGCGCACGGAACGCGGGTCCGAGCATGGCCTGACGGAAAGTATTTCGATAGCTCAACTATTCCGATGTCTGACCTGATTCGTCTCTTGCGTTCCAAGGCGGTGTTATTGCCTGGCGTTAAAGTCACACTCATTCAAGAAAAGTCTGGTGAGAGCCAAACGTGGCAGTACGCACAAGGCTTGCGCGGCTATTTAAATGAAGCGATTGCTCAAGCAGGACATGGCCCGGAGGTGATTCCGCCATTTGAGGGTGAACAATATGCCACTGGCAATAGTGAAGATGATTCATTTGCCGAAGGTGAGGGCGCTGCCTGGGTAGTCAGCTGGACTGAAGACGGTGCACCTGTGCGTGAAAGCTATGTCAATCTGATTCCAACGCCTGCAGGTGGTACGCATGAAAGTGGTTTGCGCGAAGGCCTCTTTAATGCAGTGAAGGGGTTCATTGAAATGCATGCTTTGCAACCCAAGGGTGTGAAGTTAATGCCTGAAGACGTATTTGCACGAGCATCTTTTATCTTGTCTGCAAAAGTGTTAGATCCGCAATTTCAGGGGCAAATTAAGGAGCGGCTGAATTCACGCGATGCCGTCCGTTTGGTTTCTGGCTATGCAAAATCTGCATTAGAGCTTTGGCTCAATCAACACGTGGATTACGGTCGTAAGCTGGCTGATTTGGTTATCAAGCAGGCACAAGCCAGAACCAGAGCTGGTCAAAAAGTAGAGAAGAGAAAATCCTCTGGAGTTGCGGTCTTGCCTGGTAAGTTGACTGACTGCGAAAGCCAAGATATCGCCATGAATGAGATCTTCTTGGTTGAGGGTGATTCTGCGGGTGGCTCAGCCAAAATGGGTCGCAATAAGGAATACCAAGCCATCCTGCCACTCCGCGGCAAGGTATTGAATACTTGGGAGGCCGAGCGCGATCGTTTATTTGCAAACAATGAAGTCCACGACATTGCTGTGGCGATCGGTGTAGATCCGCATGGGATAAATGACAATCCAGATTTATCGAACTTGCGTTATGGCAAGGTTTGCATTTTGTCTGATGCTGACGTAGATGGTGCGCATATTCAAGTCCTCTTATTGACCTTGTTTTACAAGCATTTCCCTAAACTCATTGATTTAGGACATATCCATATTTCTCGTCCACCGCTTTTCAGGGTGGATGCCCCGGCGCGCGGTAAAAAGCCAGCACAAAAGATTTACGCTTTAGACGCGAGTGAATTACAAGCGATTGAAGATAAATTACGTAAAGATGGTGTGAAAGAATCTGCATGGCAAATCTCCCGCTTTAAAGGTTTGGGCGAGATGAGTGCAGAGCAGTTATGGGACACCACCTTAAATCCAGACACACGCCGTCTTTTACCCGTGACCTTGGGATCCTGGACAGAAGATGAAACTTTCAAAACCATGGATATGCTGATGGGTAAGTCTGAATCGGGTGCAAGACGCGATTGGCTCGAAGAGCGTGGTAACGAAGTTGAGGCAGATATCTAATGGCTACAAAGAAAACTCCAGGTAAGCATGATGCTGCTGAACAAGCAGATCTATTTGCCAATCCAATTGATATAGATATTGTTGAAGTTAACGAAGCGCCTGTAGTAGCGGCTTCACCTCAAGGACCAAAAGACCCGCACGATCCAAAAACAATCGATTTAAATGAAGATGGTAAAGATAGTCTGACGCTCGCAGTCTATGCTGAGCGCGCCTATCTGGATTACGCCATTAGCGTAGTCAAAGGTCGTGCATTACCTGATGTAGCAGATGGACAAAAACCAGTGCAGCGCCGAATTTTGTTCTCGATGAGCGAAATGGGATTACGCGCTGATGCAAAACCAGTCAAGAGTGCGCGTGTGGTTGGTGACGTCCTTGGTAAGTTTCACCCGCATGGTGATCAATCTGCTTATGACGCCTTAGTGCGTTTGGCACAAAGTTTTTCTTTGCGCTACCCATTAATCGATGGCCAGGGTAACTTTGGATCGCGTGATGGTGATGGCGCGGCTGCGATGCGTTATACCGAAGCCCGATTAACGAAGATTGCTGGGCTCTTGATGAGCGAAATTGATCAAGGAACAGTTGATTTCGCCCCAAACTATGATGGATCATTCCAGGAGCCGAAGTTACTGCCAGCGCGCTTACCCTTTGTTCTCCTCAATGGCGCTTCTGGTATTGCAGTGGGTATGGCTACAGAAATCCCATCACATAACTTGCGTGAAGTAGCTGCTGCAGCAATTGCCTTAATGAAGTCCCCCAAGATGTCTACGTCTGACTTGCTTGGAATCATGCCGGGTCCAGACTATCCAGGCGGTGGTCAAATCATTTCATCAGCAGCCGAAATTGCGCAGATTTATGAGGCAGGGCGTGGCAGTATCAAAGTACGTGCGCGTTGGTCAGTAGAAGAATTGGCTCGTGGCCAATGGCAGATCGTTGTGAATGAGTTACCACCAGCAACTTCATCACAGCGTGTACTGCAAGAGATTGAAGAGATTACCAATCCTAAAGTGAAGGTGGGTAAAAAAACACTGACTCCCGAGCAAAACAATCTCAAGTCCACCATCCTGAATGTCTTAGATGGTGTGCGCGATGAATCCAGCAAAGATGCTGCAGTGCGTCTGGTATTTGAGCCTAAGAGTAAAAATATTGATGTCAATGAGTTCGTGAACCTCTTATTGGCCCATACCTCTCTTGAGTGCAATGCGCCAATGAACTTGGTGATGATTGGAAATGATGGACGTCCACGTCAAAAGGGTCTCAAAGAGATTCTGACGGAGTGGGTGGAATTCAGAGTGGCTACGGTTACCCGTCGTACTCAGCACCGCTTAGGTAAAGTCAAAGACCGCATGCATATCTTGGAAGGGCGATTAATCGTTCTTCTCAATATTGATAAGGTAATCAAGATCATTCGCAATAGCGATGAGCCTAAAGCCGATTTGATTAAAGAATTTAAGCTGAGTGATCGTCAGGCTGAAGATATTCTCGATATTCGTTTGCGTCAATTAGCCCGTCTTGAGGGCATCAAAATTGAGCAAGAGCTCAAAGAGCTGAAGGCTGAGCGTGATGATTTAGAAGGTCTGCTACAAAGTGATGCCATCTTGCGCAAGCGCATCATTAAAGAAATTGAATCGGATATGAAAGATTTCGGTGATGATCGCCGCACCCTCATTCAAGAAGATAAGCGTGCTATTGCGGAAACCAAAGTGATTGATGAGCCCGTGACGGTCATCGTTTCCCAAAAAGGTTGGGTGCGTGTGCGCCAAGGTCATGAGCATGATGCAACTCAATTTAGCTTTAAAGCGGGTGATGGAATGTATACCACCTTTGAAGTTCGAACCGTTGATGTCATACAAGGTTTCGGTAGTGATGGTCGCGTCTACACAGTGCCAGTGAGTGAATTACCAGGCGCCCGTGGTGATGGTTCGCCATTAACCAGTTTTGTCAATTTGGCTGCCGGTTCACAAATGGTTGCGTACTATGCTGGGCAACCCGATGACTTGGTATTGCTTTCCACTAAAGCAGGCTATGGGTTCTTGGCCAATGTTGCAGATATGACTACGCGTAATAAAGCGGGTAAATCTTTTGTCAGCATCGATACCAAAGTTCCTGGTGACGCACCTTTGGGAGCCGTCAAGGTTAAAGTAGGTATGAAGCAGGTTGCTTGTTTATCTGAGGCATCCAAGTTGTTGGTATTCCCATTAGATGAGTTAAAGCGCTTACCGACTGGTGGTAAAGGCGTGATCTTGATGGGCTTGGACGATAAAGAATTTTTAGCTTCTGCAATTGCCGTTGGTTCAGATGGGGCTACTTATGCTGGCGCTGGCCGTGCAGGTAAGCCAACTGAACTCAACTTGGACGCCAAGACACTTAAATCATTTGCGGGTAATCGTGCGCGCAAGGGACACTTTGTTGAACCTCGCCTAAAAGACGGCAAGCTCATAGCCAATTGAGGAAAGTTGGCGTTAATTCTTCTGCGGAATGTTAACGCCATATTTAACTGCAATGACTTCTGCCAGAATGGATACAGCAATTTCTGGTGGAGTGAGAGCGCCAATATAAAGTCCAACTGGGCCATGAAGTCTATCGACTTGTTCTTTATTTAAGTCAAACTCCATGAGGCGATCTTTACGCTTCTGAGTATTTTTACGGCTACCTAGGGCTCCAACATAAAAAGCAGGCGAGCGTAGGGCCTCCATGAGTGCCATATCGTCTAACTTTGGATCGTGAGTTAATGCAACAACTGCGGTATGGGGGTCGACACCAATTTCCAGTAAGACATCATCGGGCATGCCTTTAATAAAGGTGAGGTCATTGCGATTCAGACCTTCGGCATATTCTTCACGAGGGTCTATTACGATCACCTCAAAGTCAGAAGCGAGTGCAAAGTCAGCAGTGTAGAGTGAGAGTTGACCGGCGCCGATGATCACCATACGCCACCGGGGTCCATAGGTAGTGACCATTTTCTGCTCTGTGCAGACGAACTCATCATTGCGATTGCCGATATCAAGAGTAGATTTACCAGTGAGTAAATGGACGGTACGGCTCGTGATCTGATGTGTAGTGATTGCCTCGAGTAATTTTTCTAAGATAGCCAATTCAGGCTTTGGCTCAACGAGTAGACGCAGAGTACCGCCGCAAGGCAGTCCAAAGCGAGCAGCCTCTTGCTGGCTAACTCCATATATAACCATTTCTGGGGTATCACGAGTCAGAATTTCAGTCTGAACTCGGCGAATCAAATCATCTTCAACACACCCGCCAGATACCGATCCTGCGACTTGACCGTCCTCACGGATGGCGAGCCATGAGCCTACAGGGCGTGGGGCAGATCCCCAAGTTTGGACGACTGTGGCAATGGCTAGGGAGTGACCCGCTTTAAGCCAACTGACGGCAGAATTGAGAACGCTCAAATCAGTACTATTCATGCTGTGTTTTGTCTTTATGGTTTATTTTTCTTATTTCCTATTTATTATCACTCTAATGACTTCTTTAGGTAAACCTTCCTCTCACCCCAACTTGCGCCTAGCGGTACTCTTGCTTGCAGCAGGTGAGGGCAGCCGTTTAGGTTCAATCCCTAAAGCTTTATTAATGCTAGAGGGACAAAGCCTGTTGAAGCGCTTTTGCCAAACAGTGCAAACACTTTCCCCTGTAGAGGTCTTGGTGGTGACAGGCTTTCATGGTCCTGCAATTGAGGCTGAAGTACATCATGTGAAGCAAGAGCTGGATCTATCTATTAATCTGGTCCGTAACCCTAATCCAGAATTAGGTCAATCATCCTCGGTGCGACTTGGACTAGAGTCCTTAAAAAGTAATTACGACGTTCTGCTGGTTGCCTTAGGTGATCAACCGGCCATAGGGGCTAGAGAAATCATTGCTTTGCTCGTTCAGTTTGAGAAGCGAACAGATCCAGAAGAAATCATTCTGCCCCTATTTGGACAGCAACGTGGGAACCCAGTGTTGCTCTCCAAAAAAGTGATTGAAGCTATTTTGGCAACCCCAGCAATGGTATGCAGACCCTTTATGGACCAACATCCAGAGCTTGTAAGAGCTTTTAATACTGAGAATGACGCCTATATACTGGATGTCGATACACCAGCCGACATCCGGAAGTTTGGGTTAAAGCAGACTTAAATCTCAGCGATTAATTCAATTTCCACGCAGGCGCCTAAGGGGATTTGTGCCACACCAAAAGCACTGCGAGCATGCTTGCCAGCGTCGCCAAATACTTCGAAGAGCAATTCAGAGCAACCATTGATCACGAGATGTTGGTCAGTGAATTCTGAGGTGGAGTTCACTAAACCCATTACCTTAACGATGCGCTTTACTTTATCTAATGAGCCTAGGTGACATTGCAAAGTCGCAATCAAATCAATCGCAATAGCTCTCGCAGCCGCTTTACCAGTATCTGTATTCATATCCTTGCCAAGCTTGCCAGCCCAGGGCTTGCCATCTTTTTTGGCAATATGCCCCGATAGAAACACCATGTTTCCAGAAGTTGCAGCCATAACGTAGGCAGCAGCAGGCGGTCCTGGTGGTGGTAAGTCTACTCCCAGGGCTTTAAGGCGTTCGCTGATATTTGTGCTCATAGTATGTTTCTAAAAAATGAAGAGAGGGTGGCAAAAAGGATAGAACAATCTTACTTGGAAAGTTGCCGCATCGCGCTTTCAAGACCATTGATCGTTACCGGGTACATGCGATCCTTGAGAAGGTTTTTCATGATATCGATGGATTGGCGATATTCCCAAACGGCTTCTGGTTCTGGGTTTAACCAAGCAAAATGTGGGAAATGATCTAGTAGTCGATTCATCCACACAGCCCCAGCTTCATGATTGTTGTATTCGACTGAGCCATTTGGGCTGAGGATTTCATAGGGAGACATGGTGGCATCGCCAACAAAAATGAGCTTGTAGTCAGAGCCATATTTATTGATGATGTCTTGAGTAGGCGTTACTTGATCGCGCCTACGACGATTGCTTTGCCAGACATGGTCATACACACAGTTGTGAAAATAATAATGCTCGAGATGTTTAAATTCTGCCTTGGCTGCGGTAAATAACTCCCCAATGCGTAGGATGTGATCATCCATGGAGCCACCAACATCCATCAACAACAATACTTTGACTTGATTGTGCCGCTCGGGCCTCATCTGAATATCGAGCATTCCTGCATTGGCTGCGGTTGAGTGAATGGTCTTATCGAGATCCAGTTCTAATACAGAGCCTTCGCGGGCAAAACGCCGCAAACGTCGTAAAGCAACTTTAATATTACGGGTCCCTAAAGCGAGATCGCTGTCATAGTCCTTAAACTCGCGGGCTTCCCAAACTTTGATGGCTGTACGATTGCCAGCACTTTCTCCGCCAATCCGGATCCCTTCAGGGTGATAGCCGCTATGGCCAAATGCGGAAGAGCCGCCAGCCCCAATCCATTTATTGCCACCCCCATGCCATTCTTTTTGTTCTTTCAGAAGTTCCTCAAGACGTTTTTTTAAGGCCTCTGGGCCGCCGAGCTTTTGAAGCGCAGCCTTTTCCTCATCCGTGAGAACGCGTTGCAGTTTTTTCTCAAGCCAATCCAGTGGGATATCCGGTGAGAGAGCAATGATTTGCTCTACGCCATTGAAGTAGGCGCCAAACACTTGATCGAAGCGATCAAAGTGTTGCTCGTCTTTCACTAAAGTCATTCTGGAGAGTTGATAAAACTCATCAATTGATGGATTGATTACTCCAGCCTTTAATGCTTCAAGTAGAGTTAAAAACTCCCGGACTGAAACAGGCACCTTGGCCTCTTTCAGCTGTAAGAAGAATTGAATCAGCATGGAATTGAATCTTTAAGTACTAACGATGATTGCGATTCATCATTACCAGCCGCTCAAAGAGATGTACATCTTGCTCATTCTTAAGTAAAGCGCCATGAAGCGGTGGCACCACGATCTTTTCTTCTTGGCTGTGAAGGGCTTGGGCAGGAATATCCTCTGCTAGCAAGAGCTTTAGCCAGTCAATCAACTCAGAAGTGGAGGGTTTCTTTTTCAGGCCGGGCAGGGAGCGTATTTGATAGAAGGACTTCAAGGCTGCGTCAAGGAGATCTTGTTTGATCTTGGGGTGATGGACATCCACGATGCGCTGCATCGTGTCGGCATCCGGAAATGCAATGTAATGAAAGAAGCAGCGACGTAAAAAAGCATCGGGCAACTCTTTCTCATTGTTTGAGGTGATGATGACTAAAGGGCGATGTTTTGCTTTAATTAATTCACGCGTTTCATAGACATAAAATTCCATGCGGTCAATTTCACGCAAAAGATCATTCGGAAATTCAATATCTGCTTTATCTATTTCATCAATTAATAAAACGGTGGGCTCATCGGCCTCAAACGCCTGCCATAAAACGCCCTTCACAATGTAATTGCGAATGTCGTTAACTTTTTCATCGCCCAGCTGAGAATCGCGCAAACGACTGACAGCATCGTATTCATACAAACCTTGTTGTGCTTTAGTAGTCGACTTGATATGCCATTGCAACAGTGGCATGCCAAGGGCGGCAGCAACTTCTTCAGCCAACATAGTTTTGCCGGTACCTGGCTCACCTTTAATGAGAAGAGGACGTTGTAATACCATGGCGGCATTGACAGCCAATTTGAGATCATCTGTAGCAACATAGCTGCTACTGCCATCAAAGCGCGCTTGGGATTGGGCAGCGGGTTTACTCATATGGTTTACCTGGAAAAGTCATTAGTTAGGCATTCCAGTATAGGTAAATGATGGCAATCTTTCAGTGTTTTCACTGATTTTTGGCTCTGAAATGGCTAAACCTTGGTTAGGAAAGCATCTGTCCGCTATACTCTCCAAAATTGATTTAAATCAAACTCATTAATAC
>Ga0194060_10001641_pt1 | contig 16023 bp, 10 predicted proteins | sample SepL225m_MetaG_FD_163427 | JGI IMG/M metagenome (GOLD analysis project Ga0194060, IMG submission 163427) | Anoxic zone freshwater microbial communities from boreal shield lake in IISD Experimental Lakes Area, Ontario, Canada - Sep2016-L222-5m | ecosystem: Environmental > Aquatic > Freshwater >...
CAAAAGTCGTGTCTTTCAATTTTTGTTCTAAATGATTGATAAAATGGGAATCAATTGGACTATCCATTACTAACACATCATAACCTCTGTTTTTTGCGGTTTCAATAAAACTATGTTGCTCGTCAACATTGGTTGTATATAAATAAACTACCTTGTTGTCTTTGTCAGTTTGAATTGGTTTTACTTTCTCAGCATACTCCTCGAATGTTGAATAAACGCCTTCAGTGTTTTTTAGAAGAGCAAATTTTTGAGCTTTGTCATAAAATTTCTCTTCGGACAACATGCCATACTGCACGAAAACCTTAATGTCTTCCCATTTCGATTCAAAATCCTTACGATCATTCTTAAAAATCTCTTCCAATTTATCAGCTACTTTTTTGGTAATATGTGCAGAGATTTTCTTGACATTACTATCACTTTGCAAATAGCTACGGCTAACATTTAAAGGAATATCCGGTGAATCGATTACTCCTTGCAGTAATGCCAAGAAATCAGGTACTATATTTTCTACCGAGTCGGTAACAAACACTTGATTGCAGTACAATTGAATTTTGTCCTTCTGCATTTCAAACGTCCTCTTAAGTTTAGGGAAGTACAAAATACCAGTTAGATTAAACGGATAGTCAACATTCAAATGAATATGAAACAACGGGTCTTCAAAATTCATTGGATATAATTCACGATAGAAATTTTTGTATTCCTCGTCTGTCAAATCAGAAGGTTTCTTTGTCCAAGCTGGTGTAGGATTATTGATAATATTATCAACCTCCACTTCTTTTTCCTTTTCCTTGCCTTCTTTCCCTTCTTTTATGGTTTCCTTTTTAGTTCCAAATTTGATTTGAACTGGTAAAAACTTGCAATACTTTTTAAGAAGTTCACTTATGCGGTATTCTTCTAAAAACTCTTCAGAATCTTCGGCAATGTGAAGTATAATTTCAGTACCAATCCCGTCTTTTGTTGTTTCTTCTAATTTGTAGTCAGGGCTTCCATCACATTCCCAACGAACAGCCACAGACCCTTCTTTATGAGAAAGTGATTTTATTTCAACTTTTTTTGCCACCATAAAAGCTGAATAAAAACCAAGTCCGAAATGTCCAATGATGGCATTGGCTTCTGTAGCTTTGTCTTTATATTTATTTACAAACTCTTCAGCACCACTAAAAGCTATTTGAGTAATGTATTTCTCAATCTCTTCTCCGGTCATACCTATACCATTATCTTTAATAGTAAGAGTTTTTGCTTTTTTGTCTATTGCAACCTCTACTTGCAATTTTGCAATTGAAGCAGTTGATTCGCCAATAGAAACAAGTGTTTTTAATTTTTGTGAAGCATCCACCGCATTTGAAACAAGTTCACGAAGAAATATTTCATGGTCGCTGTAAAGAAACTTTTTAATGATTGGAAAGATATTTTCCGTTTGTACATTTATTTTGCCTGTTGACATAAATATATAATATTAAGGTTTAAGAATTTGATGTGGGCTTTTCAAAAGATATGCCAACTGAAAATAACTGACATAATGGCAACATTTTGGTTCATCTACAACCAATTTATCTGCTATATTTTCATGCTTTGCTTAAACTGTTGGCAACAAAAAAACCCAACAAACTTGGTGATTCCACAAGTTTATTGGGTTAGATATAAGAAACAGGTAAATTACCTATCCGAATGCATTAAAACCAGTAACATCCATACCGGTGATCAACAAGTGAATGTCATGAGTTCCTTCATACGTCACAACCGATTCGAGGTTCATCATGTGGCGCATGATTGGGTACTCACCAGTAATACCCATGCCACCATGTATTTGACGTGCTTCACGAGCTATTTGTAATGCCATATTTACATTGTTTCGTTTCGACATTGAAATCTGAGCTGGAGTTGCACGATGTTCATTTTTCAAAACACCTAAACGCCAAGTAAGAAGTTGTGCTTTGGTAATCTCAGTTATCATTTCAGCCAATTTCTTTTGTGTCAATTGAAACGCACCAATTGGTTTACCAAACTGAATACGTTCTTTAGAATAACGTAAAGCTGAATCGTAACAATCCATAGCTGCACCTATTGCACCCCAAGCAATACCAAATCGAGCTGAATTTAAACAACTCAATGGTCCTTTCAATCCTTTTACTGAAGGAAATATATTTTCTTTAGGAACCTTTACATTCGAAAACACCAATTCTCCTGTTGCCGAAGCACGAAGACTCCATTTACCATGTGTTTCTGGTGTTGTAAAGCCTTCCATTCCACGTTCTATTACCATTCCTCGTATATCTCCAGCTTCATCTTTTGCCCATACCACAGCAATATCAGCAAATGGAGAGTTTGATATCCACATTTTGGCTCCATTTAAAAGATAATGATCACCTTTATCTTTTATATTGGTAATCATTCCCGAAGGATTTGAACCATGATCAGGCTCTGTAAGACCAAAACATCCCATCATTTCTCCTGCTGCTAGTTTTGGAAGGTATTTACGTTTTTGTTCTTCCGAACCAAAAGTATAAATAGGAAACATTACTAAAGAACTTTGAACAGAAGCCGTAGAACGTAAACCACTATCACCTCTTTCTAATTCTTGCATAATGATTCCGTAAGAAATCTGATCAAGACCTGCACCTCCATATTCAGTTGGGATATAAGGACCGAATGCTCCTATCTCTGCCAAACCTTTTATCCATTGTTTAGGAAATGTTGCTTTCTGACATGCATCTTCTACTATTGGGGTAACTTCTTTCTTAACCCATGCACGCGCTGTTTCGCGAATTAATTTATGTTCATCTGTTAATAGCTCATCCATTAAGTAATAATCGTGAGCTTCAAATCTATCTGTTGCCATACTTTATTAAGTTTTATTATTTTGAGGCGCAAAAGTAATGATTTTATTGAAAGCGATTATTCTATCTGCGCGAAATTGGATATGATTTTTAGCAGTATTTTTTGCTTGTTCCTTAAAAAGCGAACAAAATGATGGGGAAGTTCAACTTTGTAAGTGAAAAGCACCTGTTGAAAACCTTTGTTTAAAAGTTTACCAAACCAAAGTTGGTATATTGAGAAAAGTTTCCTAATTTTATGAAATAATTATTGAACTTGTATCGTGAAGCAAATAACTTTCAAATATAAAATCAACTCCTTACTTGTGCTTGCATTGGTAATTGTTGGATTTCATTCACAATCACAAACGGATGTAAGGAAAGTTCCTGTTGTTGAGAAATATGTGGTAGGATACAATGATGTTACCAAGATGAAGTTCATCAATGATGATCAACTTTATAAAGAAGGATGGCATAACCTACCTCAACCAAAGTTTTGGCAGAAGATAATGCTGCTTCCGTCCGACTCCGCAATTGTAAGTGTTTCTGGTAATCGACAGTTGCTTGACCAAATTTATGTAAAGAATTGGAGTAAGATGTCGGAGGTTCAACATTCGATGTATAAGGATAGCCTAAGACGTACTTATTGCCTTTCCGACAGTAGCATCTTATTGGTTACTGCTGGTAAGAAAGACTTTTATGACTATAAGAAAGCAATGCCAATTATCAACCGTTCTATTGATGTTTTCAAGCAATACGGAGTGGACCCTTGGTATGCGCAAGCAATCCTTTTGATTGAGAGTCCGGGTAAAATGAACACCAAATCAGGTGTAGGTGCTAATGGTCCTTTTCAATTGATGAAGGCTGTGGCAAGAAAAGAAGGTTTGATAGTAAATGGAAAGATTGATGAACGAACAGATGTAGAAAAATCAGCAATGGGTGCATCTCGTTTGTTAAGTACTATCTGTATTCCTTATACCAAGTTAATGCTCGACAGTGCACATGTAGCTTATAACGAAACTGATTTATGGTTCCGTTTATTAGTTCTGCATTCATACCATGCTGGAGCTGGTAATGTGGCAGGTGTTATCAAAAAAATAAAACCATGCGATGGTGGTATGCAATTGATACAACAAGTTTGGCAAACTACTTATGGAGGTTTTAAAAATGCTTCACAAAATTATTCGCAATTAGCACTTGCTGCTTTCTGTAATTTCGATGAATTAGTAATGCAACAACGAGATTCGGTATACCTTATTGATGGAGACCGAATGTATAATGCTTATGCTAGTTGTAAATGTTCTCCTTACAACGAATGTGATTATCTTGGTAATTGTATTAAGAAATATGAAAACGATTTAGTAGAAGGTACCATACCTTTTGATTATTTTGTATCGAAAGTAAAAACGGTGCGTATGGAACTTAGTGGTCTTTCGCCCAACTCTCCTTCATTTAACGATGAGCAAGTAAACGACATCGGTTTTAAATTACTTAAAGCACGAAAGATGGAAGAAGCGTTTAAGGTGTTTAAGTTGAACGAAATTAACTATCCCTATTCGTGGAGTGTGTATCATGGTTTAGGACAAACCTACCAGATGATGGGGCAAAAGAATCAAGCTTTGGAGTATTACCGCAAATCATTAAAGCTAAACCCTAAAAACGAGGAAGGTTTGAAAGCCATTGCTCGATTAGCGGGTAAGTAAACACCCAAAAAATTCAAGCTTTTATAATATAGAGTGTTCGCTCTACAAGAATTCGTTTGCCAAATTGGCCAATTCCGAACGTTCTCCTTTTTCGAGTGTGATGTGTGTGTAAAGCGATTGATCTTTTAACTTATCAATTAAATACGACAACCCATTACTTTGCGAATCGAGATAAGGAGTATCTATTTGATAAATGTCTCCTGTAAATATCATCTTGGTATTTTCACCTGCGCGGCTAATTATTGTTTTCACTTCGTGAGGAGTTAGGTTTTGAGCCTCATCAACAATAAAAAACACATCCGATAAACTTCTTCCTCTAATGTATGCTAAAGGGCAAACCACTAACTTCTCGTGTTCTACCATTTCATTGATTTGTTTATACTCTTTATCTTTTTCGCTGAATTGATTTTTGATGTATTTCAAATTATCCCAAAGAGGTTCCATGTAAGGATTTAATTTTGATTTGATATCTCCTGGAAGATATCCAATATCTTTATTACTCAATGGTACGATAGGACGAGCTAAATAAATTTGATGATAGGTTCTTCGTTGTTCTAATGCACCTGCCAACGACAAAAGGGTTTTTCCGGTACCAGCTACTCCTTGTATCGAAACAAGTTTAATATCTGGATTCATGATTGCATCTAGTGCAAAGGCTTGTTCTGCATTGCGCGGATTAACACCAAATGCTGTTACTTTCTTTACCCTTTCTAATGTGTTTTTTACTGGACTATACGATGCAAGTACAGATTTAGAACCATTTTTTAGAATATAAAAATGATTAGATTTTGGCTTGTTCTTCTTTAATATAACAGATGGTTCGCAGAAACCTTTTTCATATATCTCATTGATTATTTCTGTTGATACTTTCTGAATTTCACTTCGACCAGTATACAATTGTTCCGTTACATCTTGAATTTTTCCTGTCTTATAATCTTCAGCCATTAAGTCGAGCGACTTAGCTTTGATGCGAAGATTAATATCTTTGGTAACTAATATTACTTTTTGTTTTGGATATTTTGCTGCTACATACATAGCAGTGTTTAAAATTCGGTGGTCACCTTTACGTTCGCCAAAAACTTTTTCAGCATCAATCTTAGAATTTTGATGCATTTCAATCATTATATTTCCATGTCCCTTGCCATTGATATTAATCCAATCGGTAAGTGTATTTCCGTTCGAAATTTTATCAATATATCGAGTAAATTCTCGAGCTGCGAAGTTTTTTGTATCGTTACCTTTCTTAAAATTATCAAGTTCTTCGAGAACTGTGATAGGTATTACTACATCATGTTCTTTAAAACTTTTAGCAGCCATGTGATCATAAATAATTACACTTGTATCAAGAACGAAAATCTTTTTTTCTATCGCCATAGTCAGATCAATTATAAAATTATAACGCCATAAAACTAAATAAAGAATACCTTGTTTTTCGAATATTCAGCCAAAGAAATGAACAAAAGAATGTTGAATTAAAAATAGTATGCGTGACTAAACACTTCTAAAACCATCGCTATCATTAGCTTTACCTTCCTTAGGGTTGAAACACCTAATCCTGCAAAATGTTAATTTGGTCTATTTAATGATATTAATTCTATATCAATTGAATATTAAGTTTTACTTTCGTTGACTTAAAAAAAACGATAATGAAAAAAACTACACTATTAGTATTTGGTTTGATGTCGATGAGTGGTCTTTTTGCTCAAAATTCAACCAATAATAATGAATCAGGATTTGTTACTTGCGAAGAGTTTCATATTACTAAACCATTAAGAGAAATATTTGCCAACTCGAATGTAGATATGGATGAAATCTATGATAGAGAAAAAGAATCGGAAGATAGAAAACATAACATTCCTCAGAAATTTTTGAAATCAGTAGAGAAAGATGGACCAGCTTATGGCAACGATCCTTCAACTATTCAAACACGTATGGGAACAGAATCACCTGGAAGAGCACCACTTCAAAGTTGGGCTGGACAAGCTCCTGCTGGTAGTTATCCTCTTGATCCTACTGGAGCAGCAGGTAGAAATCATTTTGTACAAATGGTAAATGCTACTCCATTAAAAGTATGGAGTAGAACAGGAACTACACTTCTTTCGGGAACACTTGGAAGTCTTTGGACACCTGCTACAACAAATGATGGAGATCCAATTGCTCTTTATGATAAAGCTGCTGATCGCTGGTTTTTGGCACAGTTCGAGGTATCAACCCGCAAGATTTTTGTGGCAATATCAACCACTGCCGACCCTACCGGAAGCTGGTATACCTATACCTTCACCGCTCCATCTAGTTTTCCCGACTATTTGAAATTTGCTGTTTGGCAAGATGGATATTACATGACTTGTAATCAAACTACATTAAGAGTTTATGCACTTGAACGTACACAAATGTTAGCAGGAAATGCTTCTGCTCGTTTTGTTTATCAATCCTTCAGTCCACCACATACAGGCTTTGTGGTTCCTTTGGCAGGTGATACAGGCGATGGAACGTTAGCTCCGGCAGGTACACCTTGTCCTATATTTTCATATTCCGACAATGCGTGGGGAGGAAGTGCTGTGGATGGTATTAATATTTTTAAAGCCACTGTTAATTGGGTTCCTACAACACCTACACTTAGTGTTGCTTCAGCAGGAGTAGTGCAAACAGCTTCGTTTGATGCTTCGTATAATTCTGCATGGAACGATATATCACAACCAGGAACTACCTCAAAGCTTGATGGAATTGGAGGAACATTAATGTTTCGTGCGCAATATAAAACATGGGCTACTTATAATTCTGTTGTATTATGTTGGGGAGTTAAAATAAATTCTACACAACGTAGTATTAAATGGTGCGAACTAAGACAAAATCCTGGAACAGGTGCATGGTCGTTGTATCAAGAAGGAATATATGCACCAGATGCAAACAACCGTTGGATGGGAAGTATAGCAATGGATAACAATGGTGGTATTGCTTTGTGTTATTTAAAATCAAATTCGACAAGTATTTATCCTGGCCTTTATTATGCAGGTAGAAAACCTTGCGACCCTTTAGGAACTTTGCCAATAACTGAAACTACTGTGATAGCAGGTTCAGGTTCGCAAACAGTTACTAATCGTGATGGTGATTATTCACAAACATGGTTAGATCCTGATGGTTATACGTTCTGGCATACTGGTATGTATTTAGGAGCAGGTGGAGCACAAAAAACACAAGTGTATTCATTCGTATTGCCTACTTGCACAAGTACTAATCCTCCTGCAGCTAATTTTGTTTCTGATATTACTACTGCTTGTGCAGGTCAATCTGTTCACTTTACCGACATCAGTACCAATGCACCTAGTTCATGGGCTTGGACATTTACTGGACCAAGTACGTTGACCGATACTGCACAAGACCCTATTGTTAGTTTCCCTACAGCAGGAACTTATACGGTTACCTTAACTGCTACTAATGCTTACGGAAGTAATACAACTTCTCAAACCAGCATCATACAAGTGAATGCAACACCTGCAACACCTACGGCAACAAGCAATTCGCCTTTGTGTAATGGACAAACAATTACCTTCACTACACCTACTGTGGCTGGTGCAACGTATCATTGGACAGGACCAATATCTTATAATTCGGCATTACAAAATCCTACTCGTCCGGGTTCTCCATCACTTTCGGGAACATATTCAGTTACTGTTTCATTGGGAGGATGTACTAGCTCAGCAGGAACAGTTTCGGTGCTAGTGAATCCAACACCTGCTGCACAAGCGATTACATCCAATGCACCTGTTTGTGCTGGAAACGCACTTACTTTAAATGGTGCTACACTTGCTAATGCTACTTATCATTGGACAGGACCAAACACTTATTCTTCTACTTCACAAAACAATAGTATACCTTCAACCACTGCAGCAATGGCAGGTACTTATTCATTAACTGTAACTGTTAACGGATGTACTAGTGCTGCTAGCACGGTTTCGGTAGTAGTTGGTACAACCACTCCTCCAGCTCCAACAATTTCTATCAATGGTATATCACTTCAATCGAGTGCTGCTACAACTTATCAATGGTATCGCAATGGAGTATTGATAGTTGGTGCAACTAGTCAAACCTACACTCCAGTAGTGAATGCAACGTATACAGTTATTGTAACTTTAAATGGATGTACTTCACCTGCTTCGGCACCTTTTGTTGTTACCAATGCAGGAATTGCTGAATACACCGAAGATAGTTCGTTCCTTATTTTCCCAAATCCTAGTGATGGATTGTTTACTGTTTCGTTTCATGCAAACACCAAACAAACGTATAAACTTAAATTGGAAAATGCGCTAGGGCAATTGATTTATGTGCGAGAATATGCTGATGTGATTGGCGACTTTTCGCAACCAATCGATATTTCGAACTATGGCAAAGGGGTGTATATGTTTATACTCACTGACGAAAAGAATCAGACTACAAAAAAGGTGATGGTGTATTAATAGGTTCATCCTTCAATTTATTTTCAAAAGAAGTCTCGCAAGAAATTGCGGGACTTTTTTTATTTCGAATAAGTGAAACGATAATTTTATTTCTTTTTATTTTGAATGGTGTTGCTTCAAACAAAATTGGTGCACCACCTGAAGCAGTGCACCAATTGGGCGTAACGGAAGATGAACAAAAAAAAGCTTAACGAGGAATGATTACCGGATCGGGACTTGCTATTGGCGAAATACCATTCGGATTAAAATTGGTAACTACCGAATTTATTTCAGTTCCTTTTATTTGATTTTCAATTTTTGATTTATTTGCTGTAACGATATCTACAAATATTGTTGAACCATCCGCATTTGTAATTTTTAGTTGAGTGTTTCCGCTTTTTACTACTGATATTTTGGTATCGGTATACGAAACAATAACTCTTCCATAAGCCAATTTATCAACATCTTGATTGATTTGAATTTGACCAGCATCATCTACAAAAATATATTTAAGATTTTCAGGAGTTAATGGATTTCCGGTACTTCCGGTTTTAGTACTTGTACCATTTACACCAGCCAATGCAACAATATTACCATCACCTTGAGCAATTAAATCGATGTAATCGTAATTAGCATCCATTGCTTTTATACATAATGCAAGATAATTGTCATACTCATCTTTTGATAACTCACTTGTATCTTTTGCTGCAAGTAAGGTGAGCAATTTACCGCCCATGACGGTTACACTGGCTCCCGGATTTGGACAATCGGGAAAAATGATTGAGTTAGTGGTTAGATAAGCCCCTGTTTTTGCCAAATAGGTAGGTTGTTTGTCTTCTGGCAATCCAGAAAACTCTTTTAATGCATTCACAATCTGTTTCATGATTTCTGTTTTTTATTGATTAGTATTAGTTATTTATTAATTCTTATTCTTCTTTATATATATGTATAACCTTCTCTCGCGAGAGGTGCACCTTTTTCCACTTTTAGTGCACCATTTTTAATTTTTGGTGCACCATTTTCTGTTTTTGGTTCACCAAATTTCATTTTTGGTGTACCTTTTTCATCAGATGGTGAACCTTTTTTAATAGAACCTGAACCTTTTTCATCAGCACCTGAACCTTTTTGTTCGTTTGGTGCATTTTTCAATTTTTTTGATGCACCTTTTGATTCATTTGGTGCACCAAATTCGATTTTTGGTTCACTTTTCAATTTTTTTGGTGCACTTTTTAATCCGTTTGGTGCAGTTTTCGTTTCAAAAGGTTCACCATCTGCCCGAAAAGGTTCACCATCTGATGAAAAAGGTTCACCATCTGAATAATTAGAAATCAGGTTTTCAATGCGCACTTTTCTTTGTCACACTTCTCAAAACAAGCTTCGTTTAGGAGAGGACATTTTTCAATAAAATGCTTCAACTGTTCTTTTATAATCGCACCTTTTATTCCTTCTTTCTGTTCAATATCTTCGTCCTGCTCCACTCCTATCAAAAGATCGTCAACCGTGCAATTAAGTACCTTAGCAATGCTAGCCATTTTTAACAAGCCTTGCGAGTGATTGCCATTCTCGTACCTTGATATGGTAATCTCCGTAAGCGAAGCACGCACAGCCAATTCTATTTGTGTCATGTTATCGTTCAGTTTGCGCATCTGAGCAATGTTTCGGCCCACTATACGCTGATTTTGCAATTGCTTTTCTTTTAAATGCTCCTCTTTCATACTGCAAATGTCAAAATAGTTTTGTCGATACTACATATCACATTTGATATTGTTGAAAACTTTTTTGAAGAAGTTTTTCTTCTCAAATAAATTGACATCAAAATTGCCAATCGCATGAAAAAAGTTTTACATTTGAAGAATTATTCATTGAAGTATGAGGAGGTTACTATCCATTTTTACTTTTATCATCATCCTGCAAAGTTCCTCCTTTGCGCAAAAGGATACTACTTTCTATGCTAGCGATTGGAAAGAGTGCAAACGCAACAAGGCTGCTTTTTTTCGAATAATAATCAAAAGAGAAAAAGATTATTTAGTAAAAGATATGTACATCAGCGGTCGCCCACAAATGATTTCTGAATGTTCTGCTGTTACTCCTAATGAAATCAGAGAAGGAAAAAGCACGTTTTATACCGAGTCGGGAATTATTCTTTCGGAAGAAAACTATCATAATGGATTAGCCTGTGGAAAAATGATGCAAACCAGAAATAAAGGTAAAGACACGCTATACTATTATCAAGGTTTAGAAGTAAAAACTGATTCTATTTATTACGATCGTTTATACATTGGCATAGATAATCATGTGAAGATAACAGCTTGTAATGTATCTCCCGAAAATTTAAGAGTGACTACCTCTATAGGTACCATAAAAGGAAGTAATGGAAATTACATTGTAACGGTTAATTCAGAAACTGTAAGTGATACTTTTAAATTTTACAATTTAGATAAATATGTTGGACAGGTAACAAAGAGTTGCTACAAAATTCCTGAACCAATAGCCTATATTGGAAAATACTCTGGTGAATGTAGAGCTGTACGTGATGAGATTGTTAAGGCAGGTTGTATAACAGTACGAACTCCTAGGTATGATGTACCTTCGAAATACAGAGTTATTTCATTTAATATGGCATATCTTACAAATGGAATGTTTGTTGATATTAATTCTACATCAGCCTGTTTAACAGATAAGATGAAAGAAGTAATTCTTGATAGAAATAACAAAGGTGTTGTTTTGATAGAAGAAGTATGGGCCATAGGACCTGATAGCATCAAGAAAAAACTTCCTGGTTTGGTAATGAAATTTGATTTGGATGATACAAAAGCAGAACTTACTACCGAACAAATGAAATCAAAAGTTCAGCAAATGGAGAATGCTCGCATCAATCAAGAGAAGATGATGCTGGCACAAACTAATAAACTCAACGAAGCTGAACTGACCAAAGAAAAAGCTTTAGCATCGGCCAAAGAAAACGAACTAAACATGGTTCATCAACAACAAAAAATGAAAGCCATGGAAGATGAACAAAAAGAAACTGCACATAAAGCCGAACTTAAACAACGTTCCACTATATTAAACTCAGTACTTGCTGGACTTCTTATTGTATTAGTGTTTTCGGGCTTTGTAGTGCGTTCGTTAAGAGTACGCAACAAACAAAACCGAATAATTGTTGAACAAAAAACTATAGTAGAAGAAAAACAAAGAGAAATATTAGACAGCATAGAATATGCATTGCGCATACAAACTGCCATACTTCCACCACAACGAATAGTAAAACAATATTTAGAAAATTCATTCATACTGTATAAACCAAAAGATATAGTAGCTGGTGATTTTTATTGGATGGAGGCAATTCAATTAGACAATGTGCCAATTAGCCAATTTGGAAATGAAATAAATGAAAAAGATGAAAATAATCTTCATCAACAAATTGGCACATTGTCTAATTGTCAAATTGTTTTGTTTGCTGCATGCGATTGCACTGGTCATGGAGTTCCAGGAGCAATGGTTTCGGTTGTTTGTCACAATGCATTAAATAGAGCAGTTCGCGAGTTTGGACTTACACAACCCGCAGCTATACTCGATAAAACTGCAGAAATAGTAATTGAAAACTTTAGCAAAAGCGAAGAAAACATAAAAGATGGAATGGATATTTCGCTTGCAAGTATTACTTATGATTCACAAAGTAAAAAGATAGAGCTGCAATGGGCAGGAGCTAACAATCCGCTTTGGATAGTACGTGGAAAAGGTACTTTGAATGATGTAGCAGGTGATGCACTTATAGAAACCAAAGCCGACAAACAACCAATAGGAATGAATGAAGATAAAAAACCTTTTACCAATCATTCGTTTGCTTTACAAAGTGGCGATTCTATTTATCTATTCACCGATGGATTTGCAGATCAGTTTGGAGGAGATACAGGAGAAAAGAAATTAACTAGAAAAAGATTTAAAGAAGTACTACTATCTATTCAACATCTTAGCATGAATCAACAAGGCATTGAACTTGATAAGTTCATTACTGAATACAGAAAAGAAGTAGAACAAATAGATGATATATTAGTAATGGGTGTTAGAGTGTAACGTTATAATTTAAATTTAAAAGTTATGAAAATACTATTTATAGGTGATAGCATTGTAAAAGGAAAACTAGGAGTTAGTTTTGTTGACATGATTGCTAAACGATTTCCTTTAGCAAAGGTTACGAATCTGGGGGTAAAACTATTAACTATTAATATCTATTAATGAATAAAGATATATTTCATTGAAGTATGAAGAGGTTAGTAAACTTTCTATTCATCTTACTTTGCATCTCAACATACTCTTATGCTCAAAAGGGGTTTACTTGTGCTGGATTCTTACCTTATCACAACAACAATCAAAAGTGGAATACGTTACTAGATAAGGCATGCGATGAAATCAATCAAAAGAATTTTTTATCAGGTTACAACATCTTAAATGAAGCAATGAAAGAAGACAGTGTATCATCTAATGGTAAATATACAGTTGATGAAAAAATAAAAGAATATCAAGGCGCTTTAAGAAAATATATTATTGAACACATTAGTGATGATGTAGGAACTTTAACTGCAACAGAAACAGCATTTATAAAGCAATACAGAGCATCAAGTGAAGAAAAAGCAAAACTTGTAATCGACTTTTTATCACATTATGTTAGAAATGGAGACCAAAAAAGATTCAAAACATATACAGTTGGTATATTAGGAATAGATTATTATTTTGACAAAGCATTAGGTGACTTAATTAAATCAAAAAAAGTTAATCACAAGAACATTGAAATAATAAAATACACTTCCATATCAGATGTCGGAAGTCCACAAATACTATACATTACAAACTCTGAGAAATTTGACTTTCGAGGATATACAAACAATACAAATACCATTCGAATTACAGATGATAATTATAAAAAGCAAGCTCTTATTAATTTTATCAAGGTAAATAATAAACAAACTTTTGAATTAAATGTAGATAATTTCCAAAGAAAGAATATTGATCTCGACAAAACACTAAGTCAAAATGGTCTTCTATTTAATATCAACGGAAGAGGACAACACAAGTATATTTCGTTTGAAGATTTCCAATCGAACATCATAGTGAATAATCAAAAAACGGAGTGTGTAGAAACGAAACCTATTCCAAAACCTATAAAAGAAAATGTAAGTAAGCCACAAGATTTAGAACACATTAATAAACTCAGAAGTGAACGCATTTTACAACGCGATAAGGACAAATTAAGATTAGATGGTGTATCAAATATTTCAAAATCCTTTTTTAAACTCAATGAAATAATTGCGGAAGTAAATACTATTCCAACAGATGGTGCTCCAATTAGTTTGGAAAATGTGACAATAGAATTAAAAAAAGAATCAAATAGTAAAACTGTTTTCGAAACAGGATTAACTAATAACGAAGGGCTTTATTTGTTTAACAATCTGAATTACGACACACACTATTACATTTATTTTTCGAAAGAAGGATATTATCCAAGAGCTATTCGGCTTCAAACCTACAATGGTTTAGATTATACAGGTATCGACACAAGTATAAATAGCTTCAAAGAGGTTTATTTCAATGGAATCAAGAATATTGAAATCAGTTTAATCAAAAAAGAATTTGAAGACATTAAGAATCCTTATGAAGATGATAATTTTAGTAGTATATATTTATATAAACCCATTGAACTCTCCGTGTTTGGTTATGTTTGGAATGGAAATGAATATATCAATAAAATAACTTATGCTAAAAAAGATAGTTTGTTTATTTATTCTGGAGGAATTCAAAAATGGGATGTTAAATATTATAATGAGTTTGAGAAAGGAATTGAAAAAGCTTACAAACTTGAATTAAGAATTAGAAATGAACGTAAGATGATTGACTTCGAAATGTATGCCAAACTTCAATTATTTGAGAAAGATAAAATATTTCAAGAAAAACTTTTGCTATCACAAACAAATAAACTCAACGAAGCCGAACTAAAAAGAGAAAAAGCCGTTTTAGTTTCGAAACAAAATCAAATAGAAATGGCAAAACAAGAGAAGAAGATGAAGTCTATTGAAGATGAACAAAAAGAAACTGCGCATAAAGCCGAACTTAAACAAAGAGCGATGGTTCTATATTCAGTACTTGCAGGATTACTTGTAGTACTTATCTTCTCTGGTTTTGTTGTTCGTTCACTAAGAGTTCGAAACAAACAAAACCGAATAATTGTTGAACAAAAAAAGGAAGTTGAAAAACAAAGAGATGTTGTAGAACAACAAAAATCAACTGTAGAAAAACAAAAACGATTAGTTGAAGAAAAAAACAGAGAGATTACTCAATCAATTGAATATGCATTGCGCATACAAACTGCCATACTTCCACCACAACGAATAGTAAAACAATATTTAGAAAATTCATTCATCCTATATAAACCAAAGGATATAGTAGCCGGTGATTTTTATTGGATGGAACAAATTAGTTCAAAGTTGGAAAGTTCAAAGTCCGAAGTTCTTTCTGCAGAAGCACAACTTTCAACTTTAAACTTTGAACTCCCAACAATTCTTTTCGCTGCATGCGATTGCACTGGTCATGGAGTTCCAGGAGCAATGGTTTCGGTTGTTTGTCACAATGCTTTGAATAGAGCAGTTCGCGAGTTTGGACTTACACAACCTGCAGCAATACTCGATAAAACTGCAGAAATAGTAATTGAAAACTTCAGCAAAAGTGAAGAAAACATTAAAGATGGAATGGATATTTCGCTTGCAAGTATTACTTATGATTCACAAAGTAAAAAGATAGAGTTGCAATGGGCAGGAGCTAACAATCCGCTTTGGATAGTGCGTGGAAAAGGTACTTTGAATGATGCATCAGGTGATGCACTTATAGAAACCAAAGCCGACAAACAACCAATAGGAATGAATGAAGATAAAAAACCTTTTACCAATCATTCGTTCGCTTTACAAAGTGGCGATTCTATTTATCTATTCACCGATGGATTTGCAGATCAGTTTGGAGGAGATACAGGAGAAAAGAAATTAACTAGAAAAAGATTTAAAGAAGTACTACTATCTATTCAACATC
>Ga0194060_10001643_pt1 | contig 16018 bp, 13 predicted proteins | sample SepL225m_MetaG_FD_163427 | JGI IMG/M metagenome (GOLD analysis project Ga0194060, IMG submission 163427) | Anoxic zone freshwater microbial communities from boreal shield lake in IISD Experimental Lakes Area, Ontario, Canada - Sep2016-L222-5m | ecosystem: Environmental > Aquatic > Freshwater >...
CGCGTCGGAGCGGCCTCCTTCGCGTACGTGCTGCACGCATTCGTCAGGAATCAGGCGCCGGCGGCAACGGTTGCCGGGGCGACCATGAATGAGCGGAACGAACTGGCCGCGGCCGCGGTCACGGCCGACACGGCCAGCCTGGCTCAAGGCACCGCATTCATCGGGGGCGGATGCTGCGTCCACCTCTCGGTCGAGTACATGCCCGTCCCGGCCGCTGGCACGGCCACCTGCGCCGTGCTCGTGCTGCTCCAGGACAGCGAACACACGACGCTGCTGTGGGGCAAAACCTTCGCCGCCGGGTCGGCGTACACGGTCAAAGAGTGCATCATGTCCACCAAGCCAGGGGCGACCGTCCACGTCATCGTCCTCAACGCCATCGCCCGGCTCCGCTGGTGCGAAGTCTTCAGTTGTTGACGGAGAGGAGATCACGCATGGCACCGGATTCAAAGAAGAAGACAGCGGCAGACGTAAAGAAGGCGCCGACCGCGTTCGACGGCTACAAGCAGAAGATGGACGAGGCGTACGCGACACACATGGGGGAGGGACCGGCACCTCTAGGCCACGCGCCGTCGTTTGCCTATCAGCCGGCGTACACGTTTCCGGCGCCGCCGGCGTTTGCGCCGGCAGGTCCCCCCGCTGCGGAGGCGACCACCAGTGACGGCGCCGGCAACGTGGGGGCCGTGCTCGACGGCGTCCTCCGGTTGCTCGGCCTCTCGATGCAAGCCCTCAACACGGCGCTGGCGGGAGGCGTTCAGGTGATGAACCGTTTCTCCGGGGCGTCCAGTGCCTGCGAATGCGGCGGGGGTCGCGCCGCACACGGGCACGGATCGGGCTGCGGTTGTGGCTGCGGCGCCGGCTGCGGTTGTGATGGCGACACGTCGTGCTGCGGTCCGTGCGACTGCGGATGCGGCCATTGCGAGCCGCGAGTGGGTTCCTGCTGTTGACCGGCTGTTCCGGCTGACTGCGCTGCGACAAAGGCGCTGCGACTCGGATTGAACCCGATCGGCGCGTATAATAGCATCACCGTCTACCGGTCAAAGGCAGTGCATACATGGATCAGACATCCGATCGCGAAGGCGACGTTCGCACCATACTCATTGAGGCGGTGGAAGTGCAGTTGGCTGCACTCAAGGCGGCGATGACATTCTGGGGCGAATGGATCGAACGGACGTCGGTCTTCGTCACATCGGCGACCCGCGACCTTGACGCCGCACGATCGACGAAGAAGACCGACCAGATGCTGCTCGAGCTCGTCGATGCGGGCCGTGAGGGCATGCGGACGCTGACCGAGCTTCCGCGGCATGCGGCCGCGCAGTTTGTGCGGGAACTCGACGACATCGCCGCGAGGGGGCGGGCCCGGACCAAGTCGGTGTCGCGGGCGCGGGCGGCCGGCAGCGCAAGCGCCCCCGCACAGGCAACCGCAACACACGCCCCGAAACGCCGGGCACGGGCGAAGGCGTAGCGTTTTCGCGCTGGCCGGGAACTGATGCCTTCCAACCGATCGCGGCGATTGAGGTGTGCATCCAGGTGAGTCCTTCACCCCCAACCGCCGGCAAGACGCCGCGACGCATCGTCGAACCGCCGACGGCCTCGACCACGGGGCTGCCGCGGGCGAAGGGCTTCGACGCCGAAATCACGCAACTCCAGGCGTTTCTCGATACGTGGAGAAGCGCCGCGAACGAGGAAATGCGGGCCATGCTCGCATGGCAGTTCCTCGGCCGATCCAAGTATTTCCGTCCGGCCACGGTGTTCGCCTGTTGCCAGGCGATGTCGCCAGGTCCCATCAGTGCCGACGTCATCCAGCGCGCGGCCGCTGTCGAGATGATGCACAACGTCTCGCTGATTGTGGACGACATTCTGGATCGGTCGCGCTATCGACGTGGCGTCCAGACGCTGCACTGCCGCTTCGGCCAGTTGCCGGCCCTGATGGCGTCCGGGTACATCTCGGCAGAGGCCTTCCGGCTGTGCCGCGACTATCCCTTTGGCATCGATCGTCTGGCCGAGTTGCTGGAGCGGCTCGCGGCCGCCGAGTCCATCCAGTGGCGGCTGCGGCGTCAGCCGCTCGGCGTCGAGGACTGGCGCTTTCTGGCGGGCGAGGATACGGGCACGATGTTTGAGGCGTGCGCGTGTCTCGGCACCGGCGACGAGCAACTCCGCCAGTACGGCCGTCAACTCGGCATGCTCTATCACGGCTGCGACGATGTCGGGGATGTCCGTGGAGCGGTGGCGCTCGGCGGCGGCGGGGATGAGGATCTGCGCGACGGCATTGTGACGCTGCCTGTCGCGATCGCGATTCGCGATCCGGCTGTCGCGTTGTTGTTCCGCGATCCAACGCCGGCCGATCTTCAGGCCCTCGTGGTCAAGGTTGGAGAAGCGCTGCCGGAGGCCGAGCGGTACCTCGATTCCCTGGCGGACGAAGCGATCGCCGAAGCGCGACGGGTGGCGCCGAATCCCGGGCCGCTGATTGATCTGGTTCGCAACACGCGGCCCTTGTCACACTGACGCATGGCCGGCCGACCGCAGCGCTGGGCTGGTTCGCCCTCTTCCTGTCGCGCCGGGCCTGGGTACCTTCTATCCGCCTCATCGTCTAGACCAGGCCCTCTGGTCCGCGCATTCTCGGGTCGGCTGGCACATGCAGCGTGCCGGCAACCAGGAGCCATTTACGCATGACATCGGCGGTCCAGGTCGCATGCCAGGCCGGATCGTCAAATGCCGAACGCCACCAGCCTTCGGAAAACGCCCAGACATCGGCAAACCAAGGCACGCTCGAGAACCCGCGTCCGGACAGCCCGTCAAGAAGAAGGCGGCCGCTGCCGGCGCTGGTTTCCTCGATCAGTTTGGCCCACAAGTGCGACAGGATGTTGACTGGCTGCACGTCGAGGCCGCCGAAGGCCGCGCCCCCGACCCGCGCGAATGCGGGATCCTCGCGGGCGCTCTGGCAACCGCGAGCGACGACGCGCAGCCAGAAGTCGCGAAGGAATCTGTTGCGCATGATTGCGGCGCAGAAGTCGACATACCGAAGGGCGGGATCGAAATACTGGCGGAAGCGGCGCTCGTAGGCCGACAACTGCGCCGCGTCAGTCCGGTCCTGCGAGAGGGCTTCGGCAATGACGGCCGAGGCAATCAGCGACGACTCCATGGCGGGCGTGATGCCCTCCCCGGTCCTGGGATCGACAAAGCAGCCGGCATCGCCCACCAGCACGCCTCCGTCGAAATGGTTTGGTCCCGCGCAGCCGTACGTGCGCACGATGCCGCCCAGGGGTTTGCTGGCCAGGCGGGCGCGTGTGCATCCAGGATGGTGTCGCCGTAGCTTTTCGAGAAAGGCCCGAAACAGTTCGGGCACCGCGATTCCCGCGCGTGTCCGCGTCTCGGACAGGATGCCGACGCCCACATTCGCCCGCCCGCCGGATATCGGGAACATCCAGCCATATCCGGGAAAGAGGTCCCGGTCGAAAAAGAAGGCCGCTTCGCCGGTCTCGACGGTGACGCCGTCCACATAGGCTCGTTGCGAGACGGCGACGTGGCGCGGATCGTCGCGCAGCAGGCCGGCGCTTCGCGCGACGACCGAGTGCGTGCCGTCGGCGCCGACGACCACCTTCGCCGACACCGTCATTGGCGCGCCCCGGTGCCGGCCGCTCACGATGACCGACCCCGCCGAACGCGTCACGCCGGTCACCGCACAGTCCTCGACCACGGTGGCGCCGGCGAGCCCGGCGCACTCGAGCAGGCGTGTGTCCAGTTCGTGGCGCGGCACAATGTAGCCGTGCGGCGGTAACAGGGAGGCATCCCCGTAAAACGGAATCGGGCCGCGGTACTCGCAGACCGATTGCAGGAACATCGCCACGTGTGTGATCGGCAACGGCCGGGACGCCTCGAGGGCCGAGAGACACCCCATCGACTCGAGAATCCTGAGTCCGCGAGGCTCGACAAAATCCCCGCAGACCTTCTCGCGCGGAAACCGCTCGCGCTCGAGCACGATGGCGCGCAGGCCGCGTTTTGCGAGGGCCCATCCCATGACGGCGCCGGCGGGTCCGCCGCCGACCACCGCCACGTCGTACGCCGGAGCGGACCTCCGACCGGTTCGACGCGACGTGGTGCGGGGCGCCGGCCGGGGCGATTGCGCCGTCTTTGCCGCCACGTCAGCGCACTCGGTCTGGCACCGCGTGCGCCTGACGCTCGAGCCGGAATTGGTAGGACGCCCACGGCAAGCTGGTATGGATCCACTCGAGGCTGAGCTGGTACGCCGTTCCGCCCAGTTCGAGCTCCACCGCCTCGTCGCGGCCGACATGCACCTCTCCACACCACCCTTCATGAATCCACGGGACGGGTCTCGACGTCGGTACCGCGGCCGGCGCCGGCCCACGCCTCGAGGGCATGAACCCATCAGGGACCCGGCCGACTTCGACGGTGACAAAGTCGCGCGACCGTGGCGTGCGTACAACCACGATGATGTCGTCCACCACTGCGAACGGCTGAGAGTCGATCGAATCCTCGACGTTGACGGTCCAGCTGTCGAGCGGCATCGGCGGTGCCTTTCTGTGACTCCGCGTCCGAGCACGGCAACAGAGGAAGCGGGGCGCCGAACGGGAGCCGTGACGGCGCCACGATTGGACGTGTCGGGATTGGGAGTTCACGCAATAGATACACCCGCCAGTCCGGGTTGTCAATCCACGAGAGAGATCCCGAGAGAGATCCGTGGCGAGGGAGGTGGATCGAGAAGGTCGAGCCGTGTCCCGGCTCGCTATAGACGTTGATAAAGCCGTCGTTTCTTCCTAAATTTTCTTGACAAACGACCCGCCGTGTGTTTCAGTTTACCGGTAAAGCAGTGCCCTGTGACCGTCGCGCGGCCGTCCGCGCCATCCCGCTCAGGAGGGCCCCAGCATGGACCTGTCGCGTCGTGACTTTCTCGGCTGCATCCCGGCCGGTGCCGTCCTGTCCGCCACCTGGCCCCGTACCGCCGACGCCGCCGCTCCCGGTCCGCGCTTCGGCTGCCAGACCAACGCCTGGCCACTGAAGCCTGGCGATTTCCCCCAGTTGCTCGACGTCCTCGGCACGATCAAGTCCCTCGGCTTCGAAGGCTTCGAAACCAGCTTCCGCAACGTCCAGGGGCAGTACGCCACCGCCGCGGACGCCAAGGCCAGGATCGCGCAGAGCGGCCTCGCCTTCTTCGGCGTGCACGTCTTCCTGAACGAATACGATCCGCGCACCCGGATCGCCCCCGCCGACCTGCTGCGGGCGACCGCCGACGGCGCCGCCGCGCTAGGCGCGCAACGGGTGATCCTCAGCGGTGGAGGCCTCGCCAGGGACGGCGCGGTCGCCCCCGCGGATCTCGAGCGGAAGGTCGCGGCCCTCAACGACGCCGCCACGTACTGCCGCGACCGCGGCCTGGCCTTCGCGTACCACAATCACGGCCCGGAGTTCGACGCCGGCGGAGCCGAGATCAACGGGCTCATCTCTGGCACCGACCCGAGGCTGGTGTCGTTTCTGGTCGATTGCGGGCACGCGTATCGCGCCCGTGTCGACCTCGCCGCGTTCTTCACGGCGCATCGGGCGCGCATCTCGGGCCTGCACCTGCGCGACTTCAAGGGCGATCCCCAGGTGCCGCTGGGGCAGGGCGAGGTGAACTGGGCGCCGCTCGCCAAGGCGGTCCTGTCCGCCAGGTGGGAGGGGTGGATCCTGGCCGAGGAAGAGCGCGCCGACGGATCCAAGCCCGCGGCGTCGGCCGCCGGCCCGGCCCGCGAAACCATGCGGACGCTGTTCGGGAGGTAGCCATGAAGAGACGGGAGTTTCTGGCAGCAACGGGCGGCGTGGCCCTGTCCGCGTTGTCCTACCGGCGGGTCTTCGGGGCCAACGACCGGCTCGGCGTCGCCCTGATCGGCAGCGGCCGCCGCGGCCGCGAGGTGATGAAGGCCTTCCTGGCGTCGGGTCGTGCCGAACTGCGGTGCATCGCCGACGTCTACGACGTGCAGCGCCGGCGGGCCCGCGAATTCCTTGGCGTCGCCGCGCCCGAGGTCGTCGCGTACGAGGAAGCCCTGGCCCGCCCCGACGTCGATGCCGTGCTCATCGGCGTCCCGGATCACCTGCACATGTCCCTCGCGCTGGCGGCGCTGGCGGCGGGCAAGCACGTCTACCTGGAGAAGCCGACCACCCACGCGATCGACGAGGGCGCACGGATGGTGGCGGCCGTCCGCCAGTCCGGCAAGGTCTGCCAGACCGGCACGCAGCAGCGCAGCGGCGCGCACTACGCCAAGGCCAAGGCCGAGTACTTCGACAAGCCGGCACTCGGACACGTGGTGTTTGTCCGCGCCACGTGGAGCGACTTCGCGTGGCAGCGCCGGAAGATCGCGCCGCAGCCCAGACCGGCGGGCCTGGACTGGGATCGCTTCATCGGACCGGCCAAGAAGGTGCCGTACGACTGGATCCGCTACGACTCCTGGCGGTACTTCCCGGACTACGGCGGCGGCCTGCTCGCCGACATCCTCACGCACTGGGTCGACGTCGCCCAGTGGTTCCTGAACGACCCGCGGCCGCTCAACGCCGTGGCCACCGGCGGCATCTATCAGCTCAAAGACGGCCGGGAGAACCCCGACACCGTCAGCGCCATCCTCCAGTACGCGGGGGGATGGAACCTCCAGTTCGAGTCGTCGGTACTGCCCGTGGCCACACCGCGGCCATCGGTCTTCTTCCAGGGCACCGAGGGCAGCCTCGACATCGCGCGCGACGGGTATGTGTTCCGCCCGAACAAGGGCGCGCCCGTCGAGGTGACGTCCACGGAAAACCTGGAACTGGCGCACGTCACGAGCTTCCTCGACGCGGTGCGCGACGCGAAACGGCCGAGTGCCGACATCGAGGTCGGCGTGCAGGCCTGCGACCCGATCCATCTGGCCCGGGCCGCTTACTGGACGCGCAAGCGGATGCGGTTCGATCCGTCCGGCACGAAGATCGAAGTGGACGGATAGCGACATCAACGACCAGCCCCTCGATTCTGTGCGAAACGATTCATCTGGCTTGTCCGGGTTCGACGGTCCCGGTCTGGGAGGCTTCTCATGGTACGGCTCAGAATACGCTCAGCGTTGAAATGGCTCATCGTGGTTCCGTGCCTGCTGGCACTCGCCGCGGCGGCGCCCGCTCCGGCGTTCGCGCAGGCCAACAGCGCCACCCTCGGCGGCACGATCGTGGACTCCTCTGGGGGTGTGCTCCCAGGCGTGACGGTGACGTGCAAGAACGTCCGCACGGGTGTCACACACGAATTCATCACGAACGAAGTCGGGATCTTCCGGTTCTCGGATCTTCCGATTGGCCAGTACCAAATCAGCAGCGCGCTCCAGGGCTTCCAGACGCTGGTGCGCGGCGACATCACGCTGATCACCGGACAGTCGCTGGATCTGAAGCTCACGATGCAGCCCGGCGGCATCGAGACCACGATCACCGTCACCGACGCGCTGCCGGTCACGCAGACCACCTCCTCCACCGTGCAGACGGCGATGACCGTACGCCAGGTGCAGGATCTGCCGCTCAACGGCCGCAACCCCCTGCAGTTGGTCGTCCTGACCGCCGGCGCGTCCATCACCGACGCCGGCACGGTCACCGGGCAGCAGGATAACCGCGGCGTCACCGTCAACGGCCTGCGCGCGACACAGAACAACTGGCGCCTCGACGGCGCGAACTACAACAACCGCTTCTTCGGTTCAGCGCCGGTACTGCCGAACCCGGACACGCTGGAAGAGTTCACGGTGCAGTCGGCGAACTACAGCGCGCGGACCGCGGGCGCCGGCGCCCTCGTGGAACTGTCCACCCGGTCGGGCAGCAACCAACTGCACGCCTCGGTGTTCGAGTTCTTGCGCGACAAATCGCTCAACGCGAACGACCCGTTCAACAACGCGGCCGGCAAGCCGAAGCCGCCCTTCAAGCTGAACACGTTCGGCGGCACAATCGGCGGACCGATCATCACCAATAAGACGTTCTTCTTCGGGGCGTACCAAGGCACGCGCCGGACGTCGGCCCCCGGCACCGCGTCGGTCCGTTCGCTGACTGCGGCTGAGCGGGCCGGCGACTTCTCGAGCTACGCCGGGACGATCACCGATCCGACGACGGGTTTGCCCTTCGCGGGCAACCAGATCCCGACGGGCCGGCTCGACGCAACCGTCGGCAAGATCCTGAGCGACATGCTGCCGTTGCCCAACAGCGGCCTGAATCTGGTATCTGCGATTCCGTCGAACCTCAACGACGACCAGTACACGGGCCGCTTCGACCACGAACTGACGGCCAAGAACCGCATCACCGTGCGGTATTTCTACGACAAGAATTACTTCCAGCGCCCCTTCCAGGCGCCTCCCGGGTTCTGGGCCGACAACGACTTCACGAACCAGGCCTTCATGTTGCGCGACTCGCACGTCATCAGTTCGAACTTCCTGCTGACCACGCAGGGCAGTTTCTCGAAGTTCCGCCGCGTCCAGTCGCCGCAGGATCCGGGCAACAAGACCATCCAGAGCTACGGCGTCAAAGCGCCCCAGAGCATCACGACGAGCTTTTTCCCCGGCATCCGGTTCATGGCCAACCCGCTGTTCAGCCTGTTCTCGGGCGGCGGCCTCGAGCAGACGCCATCGACCTGGGACTTCCATGCCACGGCCATCTGGAACAAGGGGCGGCACAGCCTGCAGTTCGGCACCGACCTGCAGTGGGACAAGCTCTATGTCCTCGATGCGTCGTTCACCGTCGGCACGTGGACGTTCAACGGATCGCGGACCGGTTACCTGCCGGCCGATATCATGCTGGGCCTGCCGTCGTCGTTCGTGCAGGACTCGGGCCGCGAACTGAAACTCACCGAACGCAAGTACCACTTCTACGTGCAGGACGATTGGAAGGCGACCAATAAACTGACCGTCAACCTCGGCCTGCGCTATGAGCCGTGGACGCCGGGGACCGATTCGTTGAACAACCTGGTCGGCTTCGTCAGAGGGCAGCAGTCGACGATGGCGCCAGATGCGCCGACCGGGATGGTGTACCCCGGCGATACCGGCATCCCGCAGGCGCTCTTCTCGAACCAGTTCAACACGTTGGCTCCGCGCGTCGGGGCGGCCTACGATCTGAACGGCAACGGACGGACGGTGCTGCGCGGCGGCTACGGGATCTTCTACATCGACCCGGCGCTCACCATCTACACGCGCACCGTGAGCACGCAGCCGAGCGTGCTTACGACGAGCCTCACCAACCCGTACAGCTTCTTCGAGCCGTACTTCGGCGTCGCGGGCGGCAATCCCTTCCCGTTTCCGCGGGTGCAGCCGAGCGCGTTCACGGCCTTCAAATATGTGAAGCCGGTCTCGGGTGGCGTGCTCGATCCAACGGCCAAGAAAGGCTACTCACAAAACTGGAACCTCACCATTGAGCAGCAGGTCGGCCGGGACCTGAGCCTGTCGTTCGCCTACGTGGCCAACAAGGGTACGGACATTCTCGGCGCGATGGAAATGAACCCGGCGATCTACGGGGCGGGCGCCACGACGGGCAACACGAACAGCCGCCGGACCTACGCGGGCATGTCCGCGATGGAGATCGCCACGCCGTACCAGCGATCCGACTTCCACTCGTTTCAGTTCACGGCAACCAAGCGTGCGGCCCACGGGCTGACCCTGCTCGGCACCTACGTCTACGGCGTGGCCAAGGACAACAACTCGTCGACCGTCGAGGGCTCCGGGTCGTATCCGCGCAGTTCCGCCAATCCCAACATCGACTACGCCTACGCCGACTTCGACGTTCGGCACAGGGCCAACCTCTCCGTCGTGTTCGACATCCCGTCCAAGGCGTCGCGCACCGGCGCGGCGAAGGTCCTGTTGAACGACTGGCAGGTCAACGGCATCGTCGTGCTTCGCAGCGGCCTGCCGTTCACCGTCAAGAGCGGCACCGACCGCTCGCTGACGGCCATCGGCCAGGACAACGCCGACCTGATTGCCGACCCGGCGCGGCCGGCCGGCGTGGATCCCGTGCAGATGTGGTTCAACACCTCGGCGTTCGCGGCCGCTGCCGTTGGCACCTTCGGCACGGCGGAGCGCAACTCGCTGCGCGGGCCCGGCCTGGCCACCATCGACATGGCGGTCTTCAAGAACTTCGTGGTCACTGGCAGCCACCGGATCCAGTTCCGCCTCGAAGCCTTCAACCTGTTCAACCGGGCGAACTACAACAACCCGAACTCGACGATCACGGCAGGCGCCAACTTCGGCAAAATCCTGAGCGCCGGCGACCCGCGCGTGCTCCAACTCGGCGTGAAGTACCTCTTCTAGTTCTCCGGCGGGGGCCGCCCGGCTGCCCCCGCCGCAACCCCCTCGCCATTTACGGCATGGAGCATCATGGCTGACCACCCCGTCCGCGCCGACGGCCCCGCCGTCAAGCCCGGCGTGCTGTTCCGCGACGCGGCGTCCGAAATCGTCTACCGTCAGCACTTCGTTCCGGCGAGCGCCAACCTGCAGTTCCTCAATTGCGGCGAGTACACGGTTCCGCCCGGGCGCGCGTCTGTGACGTTTTCTCAGCCGGAGCACGAGAGCCTGCTCTTCATGTGGAAGGGCGCCGCCCTGGTCGACCTCGGCGGGCAGGCCTACGCGCTGGCCAACTACGACACGCTCTACGTGCCGCGCGGGGCAGGCTTCAGTCTGCGCAACGAGGGCGCCGAACCGGCCGTGCTGATCCAGTGCAGCGCGCCGGCCACCCGTGTGCATCCGGTGTTCCACTCCCGCTTCGCCGAATTCTCCGTGCAGGAAGAACGGATTCGCCACCTCGCCGGCAAGGACGTCTACCTGATGTTCGACGTCAGCGAGGGCGCCGACAAGCTGATCGCCGGCTACACGTTCTACCAGTCCCACACGCGCGCCTGGCCGCCCCACAACCACACCGACCAGGAAGAGGTCTACATCTTCATCAAGGGACACGGCGCGATGGAGGTGTACGAATCACCGGAGAAGCTGACCTTCGTACACAGCCTCAACGAGGGGGACATGGTCACGATCCCCTTGCTGAACTACCATCCGGTGTTTTCCCAGGAAGACCCGCTGCACTTCATCTGGTGCATCGCGGGTGAGCGGTACTGGGTGGGCGACAAGAACAAGGACTTCATGGCAGGTAAAGGTGACTCCATCACCACGTGACGGCGACGGCGCGGCACCTTCGGGCGCCGCGCTGCAGATGCCTCCGATGCACCGGCAGGTCCGATGGTGGATCCTGGCGATGCTCTTCTGCGTCACCATGATCAACTTCATCGACCGGCAGACGCTGTCGGTCATGGCCCCGAAACTGCGCGAAATCTTCAGCCTCTCGAACACGCAGTACGGCATCATCGTCGCGGCCTTCCAGATGGGCATGGTCTTCGGCGAGTTCCCGATGGGCTGGCTGATGGACCGGAAGGGCGCCCGCTTCGGCCTCACCTTCGCGGTCGTGTGGTGGTCCATCGCCAACGCGATGCACGCGGTCGCCAATTCGCTCCTGCACTTCAGCTTCTTCCGCTTCTGGCTGGGCACGGGCGAGTGCGGCAACTTTTCGGGCGGCAATAAGGTAGTGTCGCAGTGGTTCCCCGTCCGCGAGCGGGCGTTCGCGGTCGGCATCTTCAACAGCGCGTCGATGATCGGCAGCGCGGTGGCACCGTTCCTGATCGTGCCGATCATTGGCTGGTACGGATGGCGGACGGCATTCCTGGTCCCGAGCGTGCTGGGCATGGTCTGGGCGGCGGTCTGGTACTTCTTCTACCGCTCGCCGGACGAGCACAAGAAGCTGACGCCCGCCGAGGCGGCGTACATCCGCGAAGGCGAGCCGGCGGCGGCTGGCCCGATACCCACGAACCGCCAGTTGCTCCGCCTGGGGCCCACGTGGGGCCTGATGCTATGCCGACTGCTCGTGGGCCCGGTCGTGCAGTTCTACATCTATTGGCTGCCTGAATATCTGTACCGGGCGCGGGGTTTCAGCCTGACCGAGATCGCTTTCTTCGCCTGGATCCCGTTGATGTTCGGGGACCTCGGCAGCATCGGCGGCGGCTGGGCGTCGGGCTTCCTCATCCGGCGCGGCTACTCGGTACGCGCCGCGCGCATCATCACCATGGGCGTCGGCGCCACGCTGTGTTTCCTGAGCCTGGCCGTCGTCCTGGTCAAGACCGTGCCCGTGGCGCTCATCGCCATCTGCTGCGTGCTGTTCGGCCACACCGCGCTGTCGGCCAACATGTTCGCCGCGATCTCCGACATCTTCCCCAGTTCCGCCGTGGCCCGCGTCACCGGGCTGACCGGCATCGCCTCGGGCCTGAGCGGCATGCTGTTCCCGCTGCTGACCGGCATGCTGGTCGACCGCATCTCGTACACGCCGGTGTTCGCCATGGCCTCTCTGATGCCGGTGGCCGGCCTGCTCGTCCTCGTGGCCTTCGCCGGGAAGTTCAAGCAAGTCCCGATCGGAGCCTCGTCATGAACCACGTCCATCATCCGGGCGCGCTCCTCCGCCCATTTCTGTGGCTCGCCGCCGCGGCCCTTCTCGCCGTCGGCGCCGGGGGCCAACCAGGGAGAGCCGTGAGCATCGAAAAGACCGCATTCAGGGGCTGGCCCAACTGCTATCGCGTGTCGAACGGCACGGTGGAGTTCATCGCGACAACCGACGTGGGGCCGCGCATCATATCCTACGGGTTTGTCGGCGGCGCCAACCTGTTCTTCGTCCGCGAAGACTTCGCCGGCCAGACGGGCGGCGCCGAGTGGAAAAATTACGGCGGGCACCGAATCTGGCACGCGCCGGAGGACAAGGTCCGGACCTACGAACCGGACAACACCCCGATCCTGGCGGACGTGATTTCCGACGGCCTGCGACTCACGATGCCACCGGAGACGCGCAGCGGGATCCGGAAGTCGATCGAGATCACCCTGGATCCGGTCACATCCGGGGTCCGTGTGATTCACCGGCTGGAGAACACGGGCGCGTGGCCGATCGAAGTCGCGCCCTGGGCCATCAGCGTGATGGCGCCAGGCGGCTTCGCCATCGCCCCGATGCCGACCGCATTCCACCCCGACCGACTGCTGCCCAACCGCGCGCTGACGCTCTGGCCCTACACGAACATGCGCGACGACCGCTGGCTGTGGGGCACCGACTACGTCCTGCTCCGGCAGAAGGTAGTGCAGGGCGAGGAGCGCACCAAGGTCGGCATCAACAACAACCTCGGCTGGGCGGCCTACTACCTGAAGCCCTACCTGTTCATCAAGCGATTCACGCCCGTCGAGGGCGCGCGCTATCCGGACTTCAACTCGTCGCTCGAGGTGTTCTCGAACAACCGGATTCTCGAACTCGAAACCCTCGCCCCTTTGTCGGTGCTGCAGCCCGGCGCCACCATCGCGCACGAAGAACGATGGGAGCTGCGACAGATCCCCGACCTGGGGTTCTCGGAAGAAGACGTCCGTGCCCGGGTCGAACCGCTCGTCAGAACGAAACGCTAGGAGATCGGCATGAAACTGTTCATCGATACAGCGGATCCAGACCAGATCCGCCTCGCCACCGGCTGGGGCATTATTGACGGGGTCACGACCAACCCGACGCACGTGTCGAAAATGGGGCGACCCGCGCCCGAGCTGTACCGGGAGATCCTGTCGACGACCGACGGCCCCGTCAGCCTGGAAACGATCGGCCTGACCTCGCCCGAGATCATCGCCGAGGCCCGCGTCCTCGCGAAGATGGGCCCCAACGTCGTCGTCAAGGTTCCAATCATCAAGGAAGGCCTCAAGGCCGTCAAGGCGCTCAGCCAGGAGGGCATCAAGACCAACGTCACGGTGACGTTTTCGCCGCTGCAGGCGATGCTGGCCGCCAAATGCGGCGCCACCTACATCAGCCCCTTCGTCGGCCGCCTCGACGCTGCCGGGCATTTCGGCATGGAGCTGGTCCGGCAGATCAAGACCATCTACACCAACTACGGGTTCAAGACGGAAATCATCGTCGCGGCCGTCCGCCATCCCACGCACGTGCTCGAAGCCGCGCTGGCCGGCGCGGACATCTGCACGATGAGCATCGACGTGCTGCAGCAGCTTTACGATCATCCCCTGACCGATCTGGCCGTCGACATGTTCCTGAAAGACTGGGCAAAGGTGCCAAAGTGAAAACGTACCCGCTGTACTTGAATGGCGAGTTCGTGTCCTCCCAGACCTCGATCGCCGTCATCAATCCCGCGACGGCTGATGCGTTTGCCTCGATCGCCACGATCGATCGTCCGCGTCTGGCGTTGGCCCTCGAGGACGCGCATCGCGCGTTTCTCCAGTGGCGCCGGCTGACCGGCAAGGCGCGCGGCGCGTACCTCCACAAGGTCGCCGATCAGCTCGAGTCGCGACGCGACGAGATCGCCAAAGTCATCACGCTTGAGAACGGCAAGCCGTTCGCCCAGAGCCAGGGCGAGGTCGGGATGAGCGTGGACCACCTGCGGTGGTTCGCGGAGGAGGCCCGGCGGGCCTATGGCCGCATCGTGCCCAACCAGGTGGACGGCAAGCGCCACCTCGTCGTCAAGACGCCGATGGGTGTGGTCGGCGCCATCAGCCCGTGGAACTTCCCGCTCGTGCTGGCCGTGCGCAAGGTGGCGCCGGCGATGGCGGCCGGCTGCACGGTTGTCCTGAAGCCGGCATCGCAGACGCCCGTATGCGCCGTGCTGCTGGCCGAGTGCGTCCACGCCGCGGGTGTGCCGCCGGGCGTGTTCCAGGTGGTCGTGGGGCCGTCGGCGGCGTTCGGCGACGAACTGCTGGCGAACCCGCGCTGCCGGAAGATCACGTTCACCGGATCGACCGAGGTCGGCCGCATCCTGATCCGCGGCGCCGCCGCGACCATCAAACCGCTGTCGCTCGAACTCGGCGGCCACGCGCCCGTCCTGGTGTTCGCCGACGCGGACCTCGACGCCGCGGTGGAAGGCGCGCTGGCGGCCAAGTTCCGCAACACCGGCCAGTCGTGCATCGCAGCCAACCGCGTGCTGGTGGAGCGGACGATCTACGAGCGCTTCCTGGCGGCGTTTGTCGCGCGGACGAAAGCCCTCAAGGTCGGCGACGGCCTTGAGCCGGGCGTCGATATCGGTCCCCTCTTTGACGAAGCCGGCGTCGCCAAGGCCCTCGAACACGTGGAGGACGCCGTCAAGGCCGGCGCCCGCCTGATGTGCGGCGGCAAACGCGTCGCCGGCCGCCGCGGCTATTTCGTCGAACCGACGGTACTGGCCGACGTCCCGCCGCACAGCGCGTGCATGCAGGAAGAAACGTTTGCGCCCGTCGCGCCGGTGTGCGCGTTCGATCGGGAGGAGGACGCCATCGAGCAGGCCAACGCGTCGATCTACGGCCTCAGCGCGTACGCCTTCACGAGCAACCTGGACCGCGCGTTCCGCTTGATGGAGGCCCTCGAGGCGGGCACCATCGGCCTCAACGACGGCGTGCCGTCGACCAGCCAGTGCCCGTTCGGCGGCGTCAAGCAGAGCGGGTGGGGACGCGAGTTGGGCCTCGAAGGTCTCGACGCGTTCCTCGAGACCAAGCACGTGTCGCTCGGTCTGCGCGTGTAGCCGCGGCGGCGGGACTGCCGGCCTCCGGAAGGTCGGCAGAGCAGGACTGGACCATGAACTCGATCACGATGTCGCGGCGCGTGCTGTTGCAGATGCTCGGCGCCGGGGCGCTGGCGTGGCGAGCGGCCGCCCCCCAGGCGGCGGCCGGCCCGGTTGCTTCGCCGCGCATCCGCTGGGCGGCCGGTTGGTTGCTCTGGCGCGACTATAAACCGCGCGGGCTCGCGATCGCAGACGCACTACAGGACCTGAAGCAGGCTGGGGCCGACGGCATCGAATTCACGCCAAGGCCGGGAGAACTCGAAGCCGCCGGCCTCACGCCGGACGCGGTCCGTGCGCTGGTGCGCGGAGCGGGGCTGGCCGTGTCGGCGCATTACTTCTCGGGCCCGTTTCACGATCCGGCGAAGACCTCCGAGGTTTTGGCGCAGGCGCAGGAAAAGATCGACAGCCTGCGCGCCTACGGCGCGGCCAATCTGGTCATCGGCCCGCCCCCCCCGC
>Ga0194060_10001644_pt1 | contig 16010 bp, 14 predicted proteins | sample SepL225m_MetaG_FD_163427 | JGI IMG/M metagenome (GOLD analysis project Ga0194060, IMG submission 163427) | Anoxic zone freshwater microbial communities from boreal shield lake in IISD Experimental Lakes Area, Ontario, Canada - Sep2016-L222-5m | ecosystem: Environmental > Aquatic > Freshwater >...
GCCCGTCGCCCGGGCGCGGCTGCGTGTCGTGGCTGACCCGGCTGCGCCGATCACGCCCACCGTGCCGACCGATACACCCACCGTGCCGACCGATACACCCACCGTGCCGACCGATACACCCACCGTACCGCCCCCGCCCTGTGACGGCCTGGCAACCGTGCAAAGGGCATTCTGGCTGCCCGTGTCGCCACCTACAGCCTTGTGCTGGTGGCTTGACATCGCCCGAAAAATTGCAATTGGAATGTTTATTCTGATCATTTTTCTACTATTAAAAATGATCTCTGCAATAATCAGCCGATCCATACCGTTGCCAAAGGGCTTCATCAGCCTCTCCAACAAGGATGGCACATTCAACGATCCAATCCCAATCCCAATTCACGGCAAGCGTCGGCAAGAACGTTACACCATTCGCGATTCGTACGGCAGAATTCTGATCTATGAGCGTGGCATACGGCCCGTCTGGGTGATCACAACACGGCGTGGTCAGACCGTTGTCACAATGCGCAAGCCCAAACAAGAGCAACTGTCCCGGCGCTCCCCCCAAATGATGGTGCGGGATCAAAGGACACGCCTGCTGCATGGCTTGAACGAAGATCAACTGAAGGTCGCAGTCGAGGCCAACAACGCCAGACCATAAGGGATGGCAGAGGGGGGTATGTATGGATCTGAGCCAAACCAGATCAACCGTTATCATTGGACTGGGTGGCACCGGGCGCTGGGTACTCACTGGCATTAAAAAGAATCTGCTGGAGATACACCGAGGGAAACTCCCACCCCAGGTGCGCTTGCTCAGCTTTGACACCGTTGAGGAGCAGAGTAGTGCCAACGGGCCACCCATCGAGCCGGTACAAATTGGCGGTGTGCAGCTTGATGCGGCGGAATATATTCACCTAGGTGGGCGGATCTACGACCTCTGCCAGCAGATCAGCGACGATGAAGAGGTTCTGCCACACATACGCTCGTGGCTACAGGCCGATTCCTACCTCAAGCGGCTAGTTCCCAACGACTTCACCATCTCGCGTGGTTCGGGGCAGCGGCGACCTTTCGGGCGTATGGCCCTCTTTCTCGATCTCCAGGCCCATAACCAATCGATTGTGGCGAACCGGATTAAACAGGCGCTCCAGGAGGTCAGCATCGGAGACTCCAAGGTCGGGGTCTATATCGCCGCCTCGCTCAGCGGCGGCACCGGCTCGGGCATGTTCATTGATATAGCCCATCTGGTGCGCGTAATCGCCGACCAACAGCAGATCACTTTGCGCGGATTCCTGGTACTCCAGAATACCTTCAGCAGCGTACAGCGGCTCACACACGTTGAGCCGAATACCGGGGCGGCCCTGCGTGAACTCGACCGCTTTATGCATATCTTTAACCAGAGCTATACGATTGCATACAACCCCGCTATTCCTGATCGTGGCAAAACCGTCTACGGTGAAGGGAGAGGGCGGCTCTTTGATGGTTGCTATCTGATCGATGCTGATCGTGATCGGAATCCGCTGGTTCGTTACGATCCCAATGTGGGTGTCTATCCGTCAATTGCTGATAGCATCACGACGCTGATCGATCCTGGTGTGGCAGCTAAGTTCGATGATGATGTGAGCAATATCACCCAGCGTAGCAGCAATGCACAGTTAAACAAGGACACACCCCACTATAGCAGCATTGGCTCCTACACGCTGATCTTCCCCGCCGAGGATATTATCACCAGCCTGTCCTACCGCTTCGCCCGTGAGTTGCTAAGCGACTGGCTGCTCCAGATCAAGATCCAGGAGCAGGATGCGACGCGGACGGTGAGCATCCACTATGAGGGTAACCCCAAGTACGAGGCGCTAACCTTTCTCCAACGGCCACAGGGGCAGGACAACGTGGAGAGTACGAATTTTCTCATGTGGGCACCCAGCTATGTCGACAACGTCAACAATAAAGAGGCTGTCGCCGAGGTCGCCAACCAGACGACCGAACACATGGCAAGTTGGCTTGCGCCCACGCTGGTGAGCGAAGATACCGCAACCCGTACCAGCGGTAAGCTTATCGCTGAATTGCTGAGACAAAGTCTGACTGAAGAGATCGAGAACAACCTTAGCTGGGGGGCGAGTAACCAGGAGATCATCGCCCAGGTCATACAGTTTCGCGAGAAGATCTTTGGGTACGAGCAGGATGGCCACCGTGTGGGTGGTAAGTACACGGCTATCCTCGAGACCTGCGTCAAGGAGCAGCAGCAGCGCTACCGCCAGCTTCTAACCCATAAGCTCCAAGAGTTGCTGAAAAACAGCGATGATCTGCTGCTCCAGAATGTGCGGCGCGGCAAGCTAGGCTTTATCCGCGACTTTCTGCGCGCCCTGAGTGAGGGCTTTGATCGCCTAGCGGCATTCTTCGAGCACGTGAAGAGTGACCGCAACGGCCAGCTAAACATCATCTCGCCACGCCAGGGGTTGCAGCAAGACGTCGATGATGCCCGCGAGCAGATGATCCAGCATGGCAGCAATACGCTCTGGCGATTCGTCCCGACTCTCTTGTTCGATTCACTAGCGGCACCACAACTGCGGAAGAACTATATCGAAGCCGAGCATGCCTTGATCAGCTACCAGATGGGCGACTGGCTGCTCAACTACCTCCAGAAAACCGCCATTGTGCTGCGTGACACGACCAAAACCTTCCGCGAAGCAGTCGAGCATTGGACACGTACCTTGGTTGAAGGCTTCAGCGGCACGGTGAACGACCTCAGCCTCTACCAGCGGCTGGTTGAGGCTGAAGAGGCTCACGCACGCAACCGCAACAAGCAGAAAGTGGACGACCCCGTTCACGAGTATGTCACGAGCACGGCCTACGAGGAGATGCTCTACGTAACACTCCTGCGTGACAAACTCAGTGAGGCGATGGCCACGTTCCAGTGGAGTATTGAGGTAAACTCGCAAGGTCTTGTTGAGTTCAAGCTCAACCAGTTGCGGATAAGTCGCGCCGACAGCAACCACAATACACGTGAGCGCGATCATCACAACAACATGAGTTACCTCCTCGGGCTAGCCCGCCCACATCTGGAGGAGGAGCTACGTAACAAGCGTATCGCCGACCTGATCGAGAGCCTAGAGACAAACCCCGAGTTGTTGGCCCGTCGGCTCCACACGCGCTGTAGCCCACTCCTCAGCTTTAACCCCAATTTGGCTAGCAACCAAGAGTTCCACTACTACGTCTGTCTGCAAGAGGATCGCAAGCACGACTTCTTTGCCCGCCTGCCGGCGGCGTTCCGGCAGATCACCAATCAGGCGCTTGACTACGAGGTAGTGCCATCGGCTGACCCGCACCGCTGCACGATCCTGGCCACCGCCGACGTGATCCCGTCCACGGCAATCCACGCCTGCATCAAGGCCAGCAAGAGCTATGATGCGTACCATCACGATGGGCGCCTGCTCCACGTCTTCCCTGCTGAGGTCAATGCAGTTTACTATGAGCAACGCCTGCCGGAGATCTTCCAGGAGCGCCGCCGTTTCAATATGCGCCTCGCAGCAATGCTCGAAGATCAGCTACAGATCAAGCAGTTTATCCTCTGCTTCCTCTACGCTTTCATCGATTTGCAACCAGTCGGCAGCGCCGAGAGCCGCTATGTGCTGACTCTTGACGTGCCCGACCTGATTCGCGACGCGAGCGTGCGTCAGTGGCCAACCAGCTTCGCCCTCACTCCCGCAAGCTCAGAGCCAAGCCTAGCAACTGCGATAGAGACCTTCATCTTCAAGCAGACGGACATTGACAATAGCGCGATGAGCATCCTCCCACGCCTGATTGACTACACCCTACGCCAACATGAGGCGCAGATCAGTGGGGGCACTCTGCACTTCCACCAGCACCGGCAGATCTTTAGCATTAACTACGAACCGAATGATGACGGCGAGGGGCGGCTGATCGCCCAGATCAAGAACTGTCTGGACGCGCGGCTGAGGCTGATTCAGCCACAAATGATCACCTTTGGCGCGCCACCGCCAGACCTTCGGCTCGCCCGCGACCTCGCTGCACTGATCAGCCTGATCGTGCAAGATATCATCCAGGGGATTAAGCTGCGTAAGGCTGCACGCCAGCAGCAGCACAATCAGTCCAGACTGATGCTTGCCGATCATAACTGGATCGAGATCGACCCTAGCGGTGGGATTGTACCCACGAAGATCAACCCCTTCCGCTCATCATCGAACGGCATGGCACCTATCAACATCAGCAGTGAGATCCGCTACTTTAGCGGCGGTCTTGTTGGCGCAAAGCATGACTTTGATAGTGAGCGCACCACCCTCGAAGAACTGCGGAACCGTGGCACCATCACGCCTAACTACTACGATCATAGAATCTGGATCCTCGATATCGAGCAAGCACTGGCTATCGCCTACGAGAACGTTTCGAACTACGATAAGGCCCTTGTCTTGCTTGAAGATGCCCATTCCCGGAGGCTGATCAATCTCGACAATCACCAGACGCTAGAACGGATCATTGAGATTGATCGCCTCATCTTCATCGGCGCAGCCAACAAGCAAACCTTCGATACACTGTCCAAACGGATCGACCAACTCCGCAAGGACGGTACACTCACCGATGAGGAGCAGGAACTGCGCCAGCAGAGGCTTCAGTTCGATGGAGCCTGGCAGGGCAAGCTGATAAGCCAGGAGCTGTATGCGCAGGCGATCAAGCATCTGGCCAACCGCTGGTCAACGCTCCCGCCCAAGACCTTCGCAATCGTCTAGGCACCGTGCTGCCATACGTCGCCAGAGCATTGTTGGCGGTGGCTCTGCGAGAGACGCGATACTCATCACCCTAGCCGCCCTCCCGGGCGCGACCATCGTCGGTGCGGTCACATTCCTCTGGAGCATCTGGCGTATCCCCGTGCTGTTGGCGGTTGGCGCGGGGGTGCTGGTGACCGTGGTCAGTGCGCTGCTGGCCTACCCGATCAGCCGCTGGCTGCTGAAGATTGGAGATGTGCAGGGTTGTCTAGTTGGGCTGGCCCTATACTTGACCTGGGCCACTCTCGCAATGCTCCTAGTGTGGCAGATCAACTTCGATGCGGCCCTAGCGATAACCATCCTTGCCCCCTTGGCCTTCATCGCCATAGGGCTACTGAGTAGCAGGCACCGGAGCGAGTATCGATCCGGCACACGCCGGAGGAGGCGCTAATGGCATCCCGACGCTTGACAACACGCTCAAGGTCTCGTCCTCCCCAGCGGCCCAAGAGCCGTCCGTACCAGGCGGCACAATCACGATCCTCTCGAACCATCTTGGTGAAGCGATCGTACCGGGCTGTCCGATCATTATCATTCTGGACGATCGTGGCGATCAGCATCAACCTGATCAGTGTGATCGGCATCAGCCTAGCTGTCTTTGCGCTCCCCTGGCTGAGCTTTGCTACTTCGATGATCGTCACCATCGAGTGGCTTAAAAAGCTACTGCCGCCCGAAACCCTTCAAGACCCCAATCTCGCTAGGCTATTTCAGATTCTTCAGAATATTAATGACCCAAGCGGTTGGGAGTTGATAACCAGCCTCCCCACATTTGAAGGAGTCAGACAACTGCTGATTATTGCTCCCCTGATCTTGCTAGGCTGGATCTTCCTCGCCACACTCTTTGGGTGGGTGGCAAGGCCCACCGGGGTGATCTTCGGCGTAATCCAGGTACTGCTGTCTATAGCAGTTATCGTGGTGCTGATCACCTTTACGGGCACTCTCCAGGTCTGCGGGGTCGATCTGCCCGGCATTGCCCAGATACTGCGCGTCGTCCTGCCGATCGTCGGTGTTCAGATCGGCCCAGGCTACTGGATCTGCTTTGTCTGCACCGTTATCGCCATGATCAGCGGAGGGATGCTGGTGCTTGGGACAATCGATGCACCATAGCGGCTCCCGGGAGCCAGACTCCGCGCCAGGGCCACGGCGCGCACCTCGCGGGTGCCCGCGCCGCGCAGGGCGTCGGCGCAGGCGGCCAGGGTGGCCCCGGTGGTGAGAACGTCGTCAACGATCAGGACACGGGCGGGCGGCGCGACGTGGACGGCCCAGACGAAGGCGCCCTCGACGTTGCCCTTGCGGGCGCGGCGGCCCAGGCTGGCCTGGTGGCCGGTGTCGCGACAGCGGGCCAGGCCAGGGACAAGGGGCAATCCGCAGCGGTGGGCGAGGCGGTTGGCCAGCTCCTCGCTCTGATTGAAGCCACGCTCCGCCAGACGCCCGGCGTGCAGTGGCACCGCCATCAGGGCGTCGGCGGGCAGCGGCGCGGCCTGCAAATGTTCGGCCAGCAGGTCGCCCAGAGGCACGGCCACCCGGCGCATGCCGGTGTACTTCATGCGGTGGATGGCCGTGCGGATCGCGCCCTCGTAAAGCCAACCCACGGCCATGCCGTCAAGCCCGGCGGGCGGTGCCTCGGGCGGGTAGGGCCGCAGCCCGGCCCGGCAGTGTGCGCAGAGCAGCGATCCCATGCGCCCGCAGGCCACACAGCGGTCGGGAAAGAAAAGATCGAGCAGACGGTCGAAAAGATCGCGGATGATCACGGCGGTGCCTCCTGGTGTGCGGGTGTCTGCCGCATATACCGTGCGGGGGCTGCCGGGGGTGCGAAGCTCGCCTGTTCACCAGGGCATGAGCAACGTCGCGTGATTGCCGCTCAACCCTCACCCCCCAGCCCCCTCTCCCTGCGCGGGAGAGGGGGAGCCGGGCGCATCCGCTCGCTGAGCTTTTGGCGGCTGATCGCCGGCCACGCCTGCGCCGCGCAGAAGGGCGCGCACTGCTGCGCGCCGTCCGCGCCCTGCGTGCCCACATGCACACAGCACTGAGTCAGGCGCTCCTCCGTCATCGTGTTGATGTCCATAAACGGCTTGACCGTGATCCGCTTGACTCGCTTGGCCAGCAGCTCGCGCAGTTGATCCTGCCGCCCGACCAGCGCGTTGCCAGCCAGGCGCAGCAGGGTACTCATGCCGATGTCGCAGGTCTCGCAGACGTTGCGGAACAGTTCGCCGATCTGCGGGTGGCTCAGGGAACTCTGCTCGCTGAACAGGCCCAGCAGCGACTCCTTGACCAGATTGCGCAGTTGCGCCGATAACTCCGGGTCTACCATCCGGTTGCTCACGAGGCCCAGATTAGCCTTCAGGTTCTCGTGCCCGATGATCCCCGCCAGCGAGCGCCACTCGTCCTTGTCGGTGAGCAGCATATAGCCCACCGAGCAGCAGTGCGGGTGCGAACACGGCAGGGCGATCATATCGCGCCAGGTTACCAGGCCGTCGGTCTGCGGGCCGAAGCGGGCCAGGGTGCCAGTGTGAGTCAGCCGCTCGCTCGGGTTGATGGGCGTGGCCCGCCCGCTGCCGAACTGCGGCTGGATGCTCACCCCGCCGACAAAGGGCGTCGCCAGGGCGTGCGTGATCACCGCGCCGATCTCGTCGTCATTCACCCCCAGGGTCGCCGTCATCGTCAGGGTCGTAAACACGCCCGCCGCGCTCAGCCGGGCGATGGCCTGCTGCTTGAGCGTGCGCAGGTCGGCCCCACGGTGGTAGCGGTGGGTCTCTAACCGAAAGCCATCGAACTGGAGGTAGACCTCGATCCGTTTGCGGTGCTGCTTCAGGTAGGCCAGCAGCGCGTCATTCTGGGCGATCTCGATGCCGTTGGTGTTGATCAGAATCCGCACAATTGGCCGCTCGACCAGCGCATCAAGGAGCGGGATAAGCTGCGGGTGGATAGTCGGCTCGCCGCCGGAGAGCATAAGCACATCAATGCGGCCACCCTCGCGCCCGATGCGCGCATCCACATTAGCCAGGATGGTCGCGACCGGCACCGTGCCGCGCAGTTGGGGCGAACTGGCGGCGAAGCAGTTCGGGCAACACAGATTACAGCCCTGCTCGATATCCTCCAGCAGCGTGCAGGTATGCTGGGTGTGCATCTCATCGAGGCCGCGCAGGTAAGCCAAGGGCAGCGGATCGAAGTTGCCGAACTGGTCAGGCGTATGGCTCCGGGTGGGAGCCGTCCACTGCTCCAGGTAGGCCAGGATCTCAACCGACTCATCGTAGAGCGTGCGAACCATGCCGTGGTCGGGGCAGCCACGCACCAGCCAGACCCGCCCGCCCTCATCGGCGCTCAGGTACCCGCCCAGGCGGCGCACCTCGTCCAGTGGCCGCTCAGGGCGCTCGTGGTGGCAATGCGGGCAGAAGGCGCTGACATAGCGGTGGATGCGGTCGCCGCGCAGGGGCATACCGGGCATGGAAGGTTTCCTCGACACGCTACTGCCATTGGGGCGGGCGCTTCTCCAAGAAGGCGCAGATCCCCTCCTGCGCATCGGCGAGGCTGGCATTATTGGCCATCACCTCTCTGGTGTAGGTATACGCCTCGTGCTGCGGCATGTTCAGTTGGCGGTAGAACGCCTGCTTACCCAGACCCACCACCGTGGGGCTGGCAGCGACGATCTGCTCGGCCAGAGCGCGGGTAGCTGCCGCCAGTTGGTCTGCGGCCACCACCCGGTTCACCATTCCCGCCGCGTGCATCGCATGCGCCGAGATCAGTTCGCCGGTGAGCAGCATCTCCATAGCCAACTTCGCCGGCACCGCCCGACTCAAGGCCACCATCGGCGTCGAGCAGAACAGCCCGATCTTCACCCCCGGCGTAGCGAAACGCGCACTCGACGCGGCCACCACCAGATCGCAGGAGGCGGCCAGTTGACAACCAGCCGCCGTGGCTACCCCATGCACCTGGGCGATCACCGGCTGCGGGATAGACTGGATCGTCTCCATCAGCACGGTGCAAACCTCAAACAGGTGGCGGTAGAACTCGGGCTCCTGGCCGGTCATCTCACTCAGGTCGTGACCAGCGCAGAAGGCCGGGCCATTGCCGCGCAGCACCACCGCGCCCGCATCGCGCCGCTCGCCGATCTCCTTGAAACAGGCCAGCAATTCCTGCATGTGTTCAAGCGAGAGGGCGTTGCGCCGCTGCGGTCGGTTCATCGTCACGAAGGCCACCCGGCCCTCGTATTCCACCAGAATATGCTGGTACTTCTGGGTGTCTACGTCGCTCATCTGAATCCTCCTCGGTATTTTTAGTAGGTTTGGGGCTGCGCCCCAAAAGACGATCTCATTCCTTTGGGGATGGTACAATCATCGCGCAGTTATGGCAACCGATGATTATGATACAATCTATTGCTGCCGCACCTGGCGCGAAGATACGTCGGCACACGACAAAGCGCGTGGGTTTTCGCACCCGAAGGGCTTCTTCAATGAGGGTCTCACAGCGACACGTTGTCCTCGCACTGCTCGCCATTTTGGCCGTTAGCGCGTTCATCTCTCTGATCTACCAGTTGGTCGTCCCCGCTAAGAGCAACTCGCTCATCGGCTCCGGCATCGGCATGGTCGTGTTGATGCCCCTCTTCTTCGCCTACTGGCGGGGCTGGTCACAGGCACGTTATGTCATCCTGATCTTTATCACACTGCTGATCGGGGCGACGACCAGTGAACCTTTTCTGACCGAGCGGTTCTCCACGACCGCCTTCTTGATACCGGTACTCGGCCTTATCGTCGCCGATCCGCTCTGGATTGTGGGCACGTCACTGACCCTCGTGATCATCCTGATCGTTCGCTCCGGCGGCCACGGTGCCTATGTTGACCCCCTCAGCCTCCTGCTCTATATCGTAACCGTGAGCGGCATCCTCCTCGCCCGCATGGTCACGGACTCGGCACAGCGCGAGGCGCAGGATAGCGCCGCTCATGCCCGTCAGGCTCTCGCTCACACCGAGGCCCAGGCCCGCGAACTTTCGCAGAAAGCTGCCGAACTCGCTACCCAGAATGACGAGCAGCGGCGTCTGCTTGACCTGGTGACCACCCTAGAGACACACGCGATCTCGCTGGCCGACGGCGTACTGCTGGCCCCGGTTGTCGGCCACCTCGACAGTCGGCGCGCCGACGCGCTCACCCGACGCCTGCTGACCGATGTGAGCGCCCAGAATGCCCGTATGGTGATTATCGACATTGCCGGGGTACCCACAGTAGATACCGCCGTGGCCCAGGCGATCCTACGATCTATTCAGGCCGTGCGGCTGCTCGGCTGCGAGGTGACGATCACGGGAATTTCGGCCTCAGTCGCCACCACAATGACCCAACTCGGCATTAGCATGGCCGATGTTCGCACGGCCCGCACACCGCAAGAGGTAATCAGCGGCAACCTGCTCTCCACCACCGTAAGGGCGTAGCAGCGTCGTGCTGCTACGCCCTTACAAGTAGCTCGATCATACCCGGCGTGCCTAGGCGGTGCGAGTACCGCAGCTAGGGCAGAACATCGCCGTGGCGGGCATCTGGAAGCCACAGCCCGCACATGCCTTCGTCCCGGCAGTGTGCGTCGGCCCGGCGGTCGGCATCTCGTGGATAATTGGCACCGACTGTGATGGCACCGGAGAAGACGGCATCGGCTCGATAAATACCTCGCTCTGCGAGAGCTTCAGTTCCTCTTCTTTCGCCACCACGGTCGCCCGCAGTTGATCGACAGCCGACGCCATTTCGCTAATCGAGGGTGCGCTGATCTGCCCCGCACGCTGGAGGTCGTACGCACGCTGACCAAGCTCCATCAGCTTCGCATCAAGCTGGTGGCGGAACTCGTTCACCTCGCCTTGCAGTCGCGTCGTCTTCTGAAACTTCTCGGCCTCAAACTTCGCCCGATCAACACCCTGCGTAAGCGTTTTGCTAATCTGATCAAGAAATCCCATTGGGCACCTTCCTTCGAAATATAGATACCTGCTGACGACTATGACGTCGAGAGTCGGCATTAGGGTGCAGGATAATTGTAGCACAAGCGCCCTAGGATCAATACTTTTCACATAACGAATCTCCCGCCGCTCCGCCCTCACCCCCCCAGCCCCCTCTCCCTGAACGGGAGAGGGGCTGAAGGTGAGGGCCGGAGGGTGACGTTCGCCGACGGCGGATCGGAAAACAACGATGACCTATGGAATTCTCCTGGCGGCAGGCACATCGTCGCGCATGGGACAGTCAAAACAACTGCTTGAGTGGCGCGGGCGACTGTTGGTGCGCCACGTGGCCGAGCAGGCGCTAGCGAGTCGGCTGATGATCGGCCTGGTGGTCGTGGTGGGTGCGGCAGCCGACGCGGTGCAGACGGCCCTGGCAGGGCTCGACGGCCTCGTGATTGTGCAGAACCCCACCTATGCCAGCGGGCAGGCCAGTTCGTTGCGCACGGGGCTGGGCGCACTACCGGCTACGGCGCGGGCCGCCCTCGTGCTGCTCGTCGATCAGCCCTTTGTCACCCCGGCCTTGATCGACACAATAATCGTGGCCCATGCAACAGACCCCGATGCACGGGCGATCATCCCGTACTACCGAGGTCGGCGCGGCAACCCGGTGCTGCTAACGCGGGCGATCTTCGCTGAACTGCGGCTGCTTGAGGGAGATGTGGGCGCACGAGAGGTACTCGCCCGCCACGCCGGGGAGGTGCGTCAGATCGCGGTGGACGACCCGGCGGTGGTGTCCGATATGGACACACCAGAGGATTACGCGGGGATGATGTAGGTACGTCACAGCGGGGACGAGGCATACCTCGCCCCCGCTGCTACGTTTCTACGCGCCGAAGAAGACGCGGTTCTTCTCAGTGAAGGATGACCACTGCGCGGGAACCGCGTCGTCAGCGAAGATCGCCTCCACGGGACACTCGGGCTCGCAAGCCCCGCAGTCAATACATTCGTCGGGGTTGATGTAGTACTGGTCGTCGCCCTCGTAGATGCAATCTACGGGGCAGACCGCCACACACGCGGAGTCCTTCGTCCCGACACACGGCTCAGCAACAACGTAGGCCATGGGTACTCTTCTCCTCAACTCTTCGGTGAGAACAACATTGACTCGGCGGAAACATTTCGCCGTGGTTCGAGTACAGACTACGGTCATTTAAACCATTTGTCTACCACTAAAGTCCCAAAACTACAGGAAATCGCAGGCTCTTGTGGGCTTTTAGTGATCCCGAACAACCGTTGCTATATCCCCCAGATCACAAAATTATCGAACCAGATCTCGACGCCGCCTTTCTCGTTATCCGACTTTGTAGAGACACCCACCTTGCCCGTCTGATAGGTGCTATCTTTCACGGTCTTCAGGGGCACCCCGTTCAGAAAGATGCGGATCTGATCACCCTGCTTGATCACCCGTAGGTTGTTCACTTCGCCGGGGTTCATAACCCCGGTCGGGTCGCCCTCCGCAAGAATGGTCGGGTCGCCCTCTGGGTAGGTGGCTAGCAGCCAATAGTAGTTGTCAAAAACCTCAAATTTATAGTACCCAACATCCTTCTTCTCAGCGAAGACGATGCCGCATCCGCCATCATTTCCCCCCGTGTTTATCAGGCAGTCCACCTCCGCCACGAAGTTCGTCAGCTCACGTCCTTCGTAGCGCTCGTACGAGGAGCCTTTGCCTGCCCATCTCACCTTGAAGACCCCATCGCCGATCTCGTCTGTCTCACGATCATTAAGAATTCCGACGAACCAGTTATTACGGTTATCATCGAACTCGTCCTTAAAGATCTGCGTGCCCGACGCGAGGAGGGCCGCCAATTCGGCGTTGGCGGTGACCACCTGGGCAGTGGCGGCCTCAGCGGTAGCGATGTCGGCGGCCCCGCCAACCGTCACGTTGCCGATGATCCCGCCAGCGGCGCGGGTCGGCTCTCCTATCGCCGTAGGCGTGGGGATCTCCGTGGTAGACACGGGGGTTTTGGTGGGTGTGTCACCCTGGCGGGTGGGGATGGGCACGATCCCGCCGCCCAGGCCCGCAGGCTTCGGCGTGGCCGTCGCGCTGGTTATGCTGTCACCGAAGAAACTGACCACAGCAACGCTGGCCACGCAGCCGACAGCGCAGAGACCGGCCAGGGTGAGCAAGATGATCGCCCACACCGGCAGGCCACGCTTTGGTGGAATCACTCCGGGGGGCACACCCAACGATTGAGGCGGTGCCTGGCTCGGGGCAGGCGAGAGTACCTGTGTGGGCACGCCCTGCGGGCCGATGGGCACCGTCGGGGCGACGGGGGCGGGCTGATCCATGCGCGTGCCGCAGTTCCCGCAGAATCGCTCCTCAATGCTCACCTGCGTCCCGCACGAGGGGCAGAACCGTACATTTGACATTGGGTTCACCTATTCGACAAGGTTCAGATCTGGTAATTCTAGCGTGACAGTTTGGCGATGAGGCGAGGACGCGAGGGCGCGGTGACATCGCGTCCTCGCCTCATCGCCAAACCTTGTCCACCATCGTCACAGAATCCCCCGCTCGCGCAGCACACCCAGCAGAGCAGGCTCCATCTGGGCGCGGATCTCCGCGTTCGCGTAGCCCACCCAACCCACATCGGCGTGAATATCCATCGGCGCGTCCAGATCACCACCACGATCATCACTCAGCAGCACCCCCGCCTTCTCGGCGAGCAGCATCGTCGCCATATCGTAGGGGTGACAGCAGATACCCAGAGCCTCGCCGCGTGCCGCCAGGTGGCGATCCAGCAGCGGGCGCAGGTCAGCCACAAAGCGATCATGACCAGCGATCAACTCGTAGAGCTGGCCCGCGCTAGAGATATACTGATCCTCAAAGCACTGGGCCTTGCCCGCCTGCGGCGGCCCCAGCGTCGCCCGTATCACCGCCTCATCAATCGCGGCCAGCTCCTCGCGGGCACCGGGGAAAAAGCGGCTGATCATCGCGAAACCGTGGGCGATACTACTCGCCCGCGAGGGCCGCAGGCGCACCGGCACCTGCGACCCTGTTAAGCGGTTATAGCGCTCCGCGTGCAGAGGGCCGTCGGCACTGGCCCAGAGCACATCGCTCAGATGCTGCTTCACCAGCGGGATCTCCGTCTGCACCGCCAGTTCAATATCGCGCAGCCGGGTTGTCGGGCCAAGGTTCGGAGCCACCCCCGTAAGCACCCAACCGCTGCGCTTCTGGTACATCAGCCCGCGTGTGCCATCAATCGGGTCAACCAGCACCCGAATAACCGCACTACTCTCCGCGCTGCCCACAGGCAGTACCATCGTGCCATCGGCGATCCCCTCAGCCACCAGCACCAGCGGCCAGGTCGGGGCCACCCGCTCAGCGAAGAAGCCCACCAGCAACTCCTCGCTCACCCGATCCACCGCATAAATCGTATCACCCGCCTGCTCGTCCTCCACCACCCCCGCCAGATCATCCACCGCACTGCGCTCACAGGCCGTCACCACCGCATCACGAATCTGAACGTGCAGTTCCAGAATCAGGGCCAGGAGCCGCTCACGCTGTTCGATCATGACGATTCGCCTCGATAACATCTGCAAGAGTGACAAGGTCGGGTACAACAATCTCGGGCATAAAGCCAAGCCGCTCAACCGGCGCGTCAGCCCGGTTAATCCACGCCGTACGCAAGCCAAAAGACGAAGCCCCCGCAATGTCCCAGCCATTCGCAGAGACAAACAGAACATCAGCAGGAGCGCAGCCCAGGAACGTCGTCGCAAGCGCATACACCTGCGGGGCAGGTTTAAAAATGCGGACAGATTCAACGCTCAGAATAGACTCCACAAAGTCGGCGATCTCTGCATGCGCTAATCCCGTCTGAAGCATAACGGGGGCACCATTCGAGAGAACGAGCTTACGCACACCAGCGAGCCTGCCCAAAGCGGTCGCCACCTCCGGGAAAGGCGCGAGGCGCAGGTAGCCATCAAGGAGTGCGCTGCGGTCAGCAGGGCTAGGATCCAGATCGAGCGTGGCACAGGCGACATCGAGCGCATCGCCCGTCACCTGCCAAAAATCAGCGTGACGGCCCATCAGACTACGCAGCCAGGAATACTCCAGTTGGCGGGCGCGCCAGAGCTGGGTAAGCGCACCGCCGTAGCCCGGCCAACGCGCCTCACAGGCATCCGCCACCGAGGCGACATCAAGCAGCGTCCCGTAGGCATCAAACACAATCCCAGCAAGGTAACGCATTGGGGTAGTCCTTCGTGTTAGTCCCTGATTTCAGACACCGGCTCGCTGCTAACAGATCCGGTCATCAGGCTGTATAGTACTAGGGGATGCCGAGTTCCACAGCGGTCGTCCCAACAATCAGACCGTCAATTGACTGAAAATGACCATCGAAACTGAAGAGTGCGCAGCCATGCTGAAGCGCTGTCGCTGCGATCCACATATCGTTTGTTGGTATCGGGCGGCCCTTCGTGCGTAGACTCTGGTAGACGGTAGCATAATATATAGCCGTTCGCTCGTCGACCACCGTAACAATAACTCGTGCCGATGCAAGAAACTGCTGGAGATCGCTGCGGTTCTGCGCCTCGCGTGATCCAACGGCGAATCCGGCAAGCAGTTCACCGAATTCACGACGCTACTTATGAACAGTTGCGGCGCTCGCTGAATTACGTCCACCACGTCCGGTAATCCCTGCTTAAAGGCAGTATAGGCGTTGGTATCAATCAGAATAGGGGTCATCGCCACAGCGCCGGGTCGATCTGAGAGAAGTCTGCCGTCGCCACACGGAATTCCTCGGCCTCCTCCACACTCCATGTACCTGCCAGATCATCTAGGTCGTGAAACCGCTGCGCTCGCGATGATTGGCGTTCCGCGACAACACCGCGCAGGATCAACCGCTCAATAACCGTCTCAACCGAAGTGCCAGTACGCCGTGCCTCGTTCTGAATCCAGGTGCGGGTCGCCGTGTCCAACGCGGTCATATGCAACATAATGTCCATAGGTGCCTCAACATCTCTGTCTAAGTCTGCGCCTTCGCTCAGTATATACGACGTAGACATGGTTCAGAATAGCTTTACCGTGTGGCGGGGACGCGATGAGGCGAGGATGCGATAGCATCGCCTCGTCGCATCCTCGCCTCATCGCCAAACCGTAAACCTGGCACCTGAAACCTTGTCGTACACCAAAAACCGACATCGGCCCTGGCGTATACGCCAGGGCCGATGCCGGTGCATCTTCCCAATCGAGTGTGGTTGTGTGCGGATCGACAGACCCGCTGATAGGTTGATAGGCCTATCCCTAGAAAGGAGGTGATCCAGCCGCAGCTTCCGCTACGGCTACCTTGTTACGACTT
>Ga0194060_10001645_pt1 | contig 16009 bp, 10 predicted proteins | sample SepL225m_MetaG_FD_163427 | JGI IMG/M metagenome (GOLD analysis project Ga0194060, IMG submission 163427) | Anoxic zone freshwater microbial communities from boreal shield lake in IISD Experimental Lakes Area, Ontario, Canada - Sep2016-L222-5m | ecosystem: Environmental > Aquatic > Freshwater >...
GCTTGGTGAATTTCTCCATATTGATTCTTCAACAAAAACAGCATTAATACCTAGAGTGAACTTTATTTGTTCAACATGTTTTAAACATATTGACTCAAAAGCAAATCCACTCCAGCTTGCCCAAGAAGGCATTTCGCTTATTCTTAACCATGTGCCCTTTCCTGTTCCTTTCTTTTTGCCCATATATTTTAAATAGAACAAAGAATATTCATCCGATAAACGATACACTAAATCTTTTGTGGATTTGCCAAATGGAATATAGCTATTAATAAATCCCGACTCTTCAAGTTCCTCTAATACCTGACTAACTGTGCCACCAGAACTCAATGCAGTATTTGTAATGATCTCCGACCTTGTTAGTCCTTTACTTTTTCCTGCTAATGCTTTAACTACTGTAATATGATTTGATGAATGATCAAAAAGAGATGAATAGAGATTATTAAATTCATCTACAAGATAGCCGTGCTGCGTAAAACAGATTCTGTCTATTGCCTGTGTTGCACTTTCACCAGGCTGAATATTAGATAAATATTGTGGAATACCTCCCATAACCATATATAAATTAAGCACCTGATACCTATCTAATTTTACTGAACGGCTTTTTAAATACGCTTCAGTTTCTTGAAGTGTAAACGGAGATAACTTTATTCGAACGCTTACCCTATTGTGCAATCCCCCCTTATTCTTTACAATATTTTGTATCATCCACGAAGCGGCCGATCCACATATTACAACTGTAAGGTTCGGGTGCTTTGAGGCCCATGTATTCCAGAAATAATCAAATGCTTTTAAGAAATTAGATTTAGGAGAATTAATCCAAGGAAATTCATCGAAAAATATGACTGCTTTTTTTTTGTTAACTATTGGCTCTAATAATTTTTCTAAAATATCAAATGCAACAGACCAATTAGTGGGCACTGCAAAATCCGAAGGACTGCCAGTTGCTTTTTTTAAAGAGCGACTAAAATTTTCTAATTGCTCTGATAGGTTTGCGTTTTTTACTCCCGTAAACTCAAACGCAATTTGTTTCTCATATACAGACCTAATTAAAAATGTTTTACCAACACGACGTCTGCCATAAATAGCTACCAATTCTGTACTATTACTTGCCATAGCAGATTCAAGCACCTTTTTTTCTGCTATTCTACCTATTAATTTTTCCATTCTTTGATTTTAAAAACGATCAAAAACCGAGTTTTGGCTGAGTATGTTTTTTTATACTCAGCCAAAACTAGTCTTTTTTTTCGAGTTTTGGCTGAGTATGTTTTTTTATACCCAGCCAAAACTGGTGTTTTTTTGATCGTTTTGGCTGAGTATAATTATATAAACCACTAAATCAAAGAATAGATTATACAAAAAAATAGCAGGAATCCCTTCCTGCTATCGACCCTTTTCCAACAAAAAATTTATACGAATTAGTTCTGTATGATTAGCTTTTTAGGTTGATACTTGGCTCCTTCGGCTTCTAGCTGAAGGATATAGCCATTGGTATTAATTGTTTGATTCATTTCAACCAATACTTTGTTATCTCCAACAACTGCGTTAATTGATTTACTCAATTGAAGTACACCTGTATTAATGTCTACCAATTTTAGGGTAACAACTGTTGCTTTCTCCGATTTAAAGCTTGCAGTGAATCTTCCCTTACTTGGGTTTGGATACAATTGCACTTCTTTAATGCTTACCACATCGGCTGGGGCAAGTAATGATTTACTAAATGCTACTTGTTCTATTTTAGCAGTTATAGCAGTTAGTGTGGTGGTTGGAACTTCTAGTGCAAAAATAACGGTAGTAATATCTGATGGGCTGATATTTCCTTTTCCGGTACTCGTTGCAAAATCTGCTAATGCAATACTATATTCTTTACTATCTGCCGATAATGGTTGATAGAAACTATATTGGTCGGCCCAATTGCTTACACCCGCTTTTACTAGCGTAATGCGCATATTAGCACCTGTTGCTGCTGCAGTAAATTTAATGGCTTTATAAGCAGTTAAATCTTGTGCAGCGCCACCTCCCTTTAATAATTTATATACAGTTGTATAATCACTGGTAGTTGCCGCAACTTGTACATTTCTAAATAATGGGTAGTCTTCTTTAGGTGTATTGGCAATGTTTGGATCGTTTTGAATAGTAAACGATTTTAACACAGTAGTGTTTTTATTGTAGTCTACATTCCAAGTGCCATCGGCCATAAATACTACGTCTTGTAATTGATTGTTCAAGTACAAACTAATAGTTGATTCGTATGAATCACTAACAGGTAATGCAATGGTTGAAATAGCATTCGCACCAACAGTTACTGGAACATTTCTTTTAATAATAGCGGTGGTATTTTCGGCTAGTCTTTCTTCTATTTGAAAATAACCTGTGGCAGCAGTTGTGGTATTATTGATTGAAATAGTAAGATTCGTACCGTCTCTTTTTCCTGAAACAATATAAGTTTTAGGCAATGCTGTTCCGCTATTTAAAACTTGTACAGGCATGATGGCATTTAGTTTGTCTAAAATTTCCAAAGCCATATCTATACAGTAATAAGGTGTTGCTCCCCAAACTTGGTAATTATACATGGTTTCGTCTGGCGTATAATTTTGTGTTAACCAATTTGATTGAAAAGAAAAATTAGACCTACCAGTTTTTGTTCCAACAGAAAAACTCATAGCATATTCTGTATTACCTGTTGGTTGCAATAAAGTATAACGAACAAAATTCAGGTTGTTAATACTAATATTTTCCATACCCAATAATGAAGCGCCTTTTAATCGATCGCAAACAGGTTTGGTATGATCATATAATTGACCCATTGTTTTGGTAGCAAATGCTACTGCACGGCAATTATTGTTAATGGTAAAATCTACTGAACGAACTTCGGTAGCATTGGTGAAACTAGTAATATCTGCTGCAGTTGTAACATAAGCAGTATAGCCAGGATCAATCATTTTACTTGGCATGATATCGGCCAAACCTAAAGCAGCATTGGGTCCTACACCTGTTACAGCATTACGGATATCTGTTGCAACCAATGGCATTTTTGCATAATTGATAGCACCTTGTGTACTATTAACTGCGTTATTAAAAATTCTTTTTGCAACAGCATCACCCAAACTTTTACTTTCTAATCCGCCTTCATGTCCTGAATTTGAATCATCGCCATCATGGTCGCATTTTGGAATTTTTTCTTTGTGCTCTACACAATCTTGCGATGAAGTTGTTACAATAAATAATAGGTCGTTAAAATCATGGTCGCATTTAGCATCGTCTCTGCGCTCATCTTCCATACCCACTACATAACGTTTTGAATCTTCGTCATAAATAATAACCGAATGTTTCTTTAGCTCTTGATTCGATTCTGGATTAAAACGATTGTCGGTATATAACTGGCATCTACCTGCAGTTACTTTTTTATTGGTATTATCCCATCCATCGGCTAATAAAACAAATGCAATAGAGGTATTGGCTGGAAAATTGCCCAAGAAAACTTTGTCTCCTGTTTTTAATCCGCCACCATTGCCTTCTTTTGAAGCATAAGGGAAAACAATTTTTATTTTATCGGGCGTTGGCGCAACCGTTAAAGGTGCATTTGTAGGATAGGTATAATAACCAAGTGCATTTAAATAACTTGAACCTTCTTCTACAAAACTTATCCAAACATCGGCGCTACAAGTAATTGAAATATTTTCGGGTAGGTCCTTGTCTATTAATTTGGGATTGTATGTAGGTACAGAACGCCATTCAGGTAATGTTGTTTTAATATTTTTTTTACAGTTTTCTGAAATGTCCTCCGATGGATTCACCAAATAATTGGGGCGGCCATTTGAGCCACAACTACCCATTGACTGATATTGCGCTGTTGCTGCAACACTGCTTGTAATAAATAAAATTCCTAAAACCAGTTTTTGTATAAATGTATTCATCTGTAAGTTTTACTTCAAAGGGAATACCTATTTCCAGTTGATGGTATAGAGAAAAGAATACTAAATTATAAAATGCTGTTTTTTTGGGAAATACCAAGTAGTTTGTATATGTTGATTTTTAGTTCTGTTAAGGCTAATTTATTCAAAACCAATTAAGTATTTTATACAAAACTGGTTCAGAAGCATACAAATTTTTCTTTATATACAAACTAGTTTGTACTTTTAAATGGATTTCTCACCATTACCCCTAATGTAAAATGGCAATTGAAGCAATTGAAAAAATAAGAATCATGTTGGCCGACGACCACCCGTTGTTCATTGAAGGCCTTAAAATGATGCTTAGTAATGAGCCTGATTTTGAAATTTGCGGGATTGCTTATAATGGTAGAGAAGTGTTAGATATGCTTCCCGAAGCACTGCCCGATTTAATTCTTTTAGACATTAATATGCCTAAAATGAATGGCCTTGAAACCATTAAATACATCAAGCAAAGTTATCCTTCCTTAAAAATTGTAATGCTATCGGGTTATTTTGATGATGCCATTATTAAAGAAGCAAAATCAAAAGGCGCAAATGGCTATTTGCTAAAAAGCAGTCAAAAAGACGAATTAATTGAAACCATTAAAGCGGCTTATGCTGGGAAAGGTTTTTCGTCTCCTCAAAACGAAGAAAAATCTGCAGAAAGTTTTGCCGTTAATGACCAATTTTTGCAACAGTTTAATTTAACCAAACGCGAAAAAGAACTTATTCAGCATATTAAAAAGGGTTTAACCAATCAAGATATTGCAGACACTTTGCATTTAAGCGTGTACACTGTAGAAACGCATAGAAAAAATATCATGCAAAAATTAAAACTGAATTCTCCAGGGGCCTTAATGAAGTTTATTATTGAAAATCAAATTTAGTTTTATCTAGCGCGCTAGTAACCATTCTTTCAATGCTTCAAAATTTGCTTCCATTAAAATGCTTTTTTTCTCTTTAGCAAATAAGTGTTGCACCGCTACTGGGATATCAATTTTTTTGTGAATTAGTGCTTCAACTGTTTCAGGAAATTTTACTGGATGTGCTGTTTCTAAAAAAATACCTGCTTGGCTTGGATGTTGTTTTAGGTATTCTGATAATGCATAATAAGCCACTGCCCCATGCGGATCTAATAAATACTGCTCGTTTAAATAAGTGTTTAAAATTGTTTGCTCGGTAATAGTATCTGAAACGGTATACCCTGTTATTTTTTGACTGATGTTTTTGTAATTGTGTTGAAACAATTCAAGGATGCGTACAAAATTACTTGGGCTTCCTACATCCATGGCATTTGAAATAGTGGCTACTGCTTTTTGTGCAGCATAATTTCCGCTACGTAAATAAGCAGGTACCGCATCGTTCACATTACAAGCTGCAATAAAATGCGCTACAGGTAATCCACTAAAATGCGCCAACAATCCTGCACAAATATTTCCAAAGTTTCCACTAGGCACGGCTATTACAGGTGCTTGCTCGTGATTTTGCATCCAGTATTGGTATGCAAAAAAATAATACAATTGTTGCGGCAACCAACGCGCTACATTAATACTATTAGCAGAAGTAAGTGTTAGCTGTTGGTTTAAACTGGCATCCATAAATGCATCTTTTACCATGGCTTGACAATCATCAAAACTTCCAGCAATTTCTAATGCGATTATATTTTGGTTACAAGTAGTTAGTTGTAATTCTTGTACCGGACTCACTTTGCCGGATGGATATAAAATAACTACTTCCACTCCTTCCACTCCTAAAAATCCATTCGCTACCGCACCGCCTGTATCGCCCGATGTGGCCACTAAAACGGTGATAGTATTTTTTTGGTCTTTTGAAAAATAACCCAAACATCTACTCATAAATCTGGCACCCACATCTTTAAATGCTAGTGTAGGACCATGAAACAATTCTAAGGCTTCCATTCGTTCATTCAAGTGCACAAGTGGAAATTGAAAATTAATTGTCTCTGCAACAATGCTACTTAAATCTGCTTTATTAATACAATTGCCAACATAAGGAAGCATAATCTCTAAAGCCAAATCTTCTTTAGAATATTGCTGGATATTTTTAATGAGTGCCGAATCTAGTACCGGAATTTTTTCTGGAAAATACAATCCCTTATCTGGCGCCTGCCCTTTAATGGTTGCTTCTTTAAAATCAACGCTCGGTGCATTTTTATTGAGGCTATAATAATTCATAGTTTGTGCAATTTGAAATAAATATTATTCAACAAATCTTACTCCAGCATGGTTTACTGTGGTAACATAGGTATGATGATCGAGTGATAATTTTTCGTACACTTGGTGCATAGCTTCTGCTACTTGATTGGCTGTTGCTTGGGTTTTACTTAGCATAAATATAGATGGACCCGAACCAGAAATACCGCCACCCAATGCACCCGCTTCTTTGGCTTTTTGTTTGATTAAGTCAAAGCCTGGAATTAAAATACTACGCACTGGTTCAATCAATACATCTTCTAATGAGCGTCCTATTAAATCGTAATCTTCTTTTAATAATCCGGCTACCAATCCTGCAATATTGCCCCATTGTTTAATAGCATCTTTTAGCAATACTTTTTGTTGAAGAATACTTCTAGCATCGGCAGTACGTACTTCAATTTGAGGATGCACAATGCTTACAAATAAAGGCGGTGCATTTAGTGCCACTATGTCTAATGGAAAAATAGAACGAATAAGTGTTACGCCGCCATAAATACAAGGTGCAATATTATCGGCATGCTTAACGCCAGAAGCTAATTTTTCGCCGTTCATAGCAAAACGCACCAAGTCTTGGTTATTAAATGGATGCTGCATTAATTTATTGGCTGCCACCACAGCACCAGCTGCACTTGCAGCGCTTGAACCCACACCACTACCTGGTTTGATATTTTTTTTAATGGTTAATTCAAAACCAACGGGTTCATTAATTTCTTCCATCATGGCTAGTAATGCAGCACCTGCTACATTTTTTTCAGGATCTGTTGGCAAATTGTATTCGTCATCATTTATAATTGTAATACCCGGTGTTGCTGAAAAACGAATTTGCATTTCGTCGTAAGGGTCATTCACTGCAAAACCCAATACATCAAATCCACAAACCATATTGGCAACCGTGGCTGGTGCATGAATTTTTACTATAGTGGATTGGTCAATATTTAATGGTGTCATAATTATTTTTTTATTGCAGTAAGCATCAATTGTTTACTGCTATTATTTATCTGATAAAATGTATTGGCTTTTTTAAACCCTTGCTACGCGAATAATATCTGCAAACACTCCCGATGCAGTTACTTCTGCACCAGCTCCTGCACCTTTTATAACCAAAGGTTGTTCTGGATATCTTTCGGTAAAAAATAAAACCAAATTGTCTTTTCCATATAAATGATAAAAATCTGAATCGGCAGGTATATGTTGTAAGCCTACTGCCGCTTTACCATTTTCATAAGTTGCTACAAATTTTAACTTACATCCTTTGGCGGCCGCTGCATTATAAATGGCTTTAAAATGTGGTTCTTGTTTTTCCATCTCGGCGTAAAAATCCGCTACCGATCCTTCAAAACATTTGGCTGGTAAAAAATATTCGTTGCTAATATCTTCCATTTCTAATTGCTTACCTGCTTCGCGCGCCAATATCATAATCTTACGCATTACATCGGTACCGCCTAAGTCTAAGCGTGGATCTGGTTCGGTGTAACCTTCGTTTTGTGCTTCTTGTACTACTTGCGCAAATGGCAGGGTTCCGTTATAATTATTAAACACAAAATTTAAAGTGCCCGATAATACTGCTTGAATTTTTTTAACCTGATCGCCACTTCTTAATAAATCATTGAGTGTACCAATTACCGGCAAACCAGCGCCCACATTGGTTTCAAACAAAAACATGGCATTGAATTCGCGCGCCAATGATTTTAATTGTTGGTAAGATGCATACGAAGAAGAACACGCAATTTTATTACAAGCCACTACAGAAATACTTTTTTCTAATAATTGGGCATACACGCCCGCTACTGTTGCATTGGCTGTAACATCTACAAATACACTATTGCGTAGGTTTAAATTTTTAATAGCCAATACAAAATCTTGAATCGATCCATTGGGTGAAGCCAATAATGTCTCTTTCCAGTTGGCAAGGTCAACCCCTTCTTCATTCAATAAAATATTTTTGCTATTAGCTAGCCCTATCACCCGAATTTGTAAACGTAAATGCTCTTGTAAATAGTTAAACTGTTTGTTTAATTGCATTAATAATTTACTTCCCACATTTCCGGTACCAGCAATAAATACATTCAATTGCTTAAAAGTGGTTTCAAAAAATTCTTCGTGCAATACGTTGATGGCTTTTTGCACATCAATCGATGACAATACTGCAGAAATATTTTTTTCGGATGAGCCTTGTGCAATGGCGCGTACATTAATGCCATTTCTACCCAGAACGCCAAACATTTTTCCGCTTATACCTGGATGGCTTTTCATTTGCTCACCTACCAATGCTACAATGGACAAACCTGTTTCTACTTTTAGTGGCTCTACTTTTCCATAAGAAATTTCGTAACTAAATGCATGGTCAATTGCTTGCTTTGCTTTATTGGTATCTACTTCATTAATCCCTACGCAAATAGAATGCTCCGACGAACTTTGTGTTATTAAAATCACGTTCACGGTTTCATTGGCCAGCGCTTCAAATAATCTTTTTGAAAAACCTGGTATACCAATCATGCCTGTGCCTTCTAAACTGAGCAAACTAATTTTATTAATTGACGATATGCCTCGAATAATATTGTTTGAAATAGTGGAAGTATTTTCTACTAGTGTTCCGTGCTCGTTTGGCGCAAAAGTATTTTTAATCCAAACAGGAATATTTTGCACCATCACTGGTTGAATAGTGGGCGGATAAATAATTTTTGCACCAAAATGCGATAGCTCCATGGCTTCTTGGTAAGAAATTTGTTGAATGGGTTTTGCATTGTTTACCAAGCGCGGATCGGCCGTCATCATACCACTTACATCGGTCCAAATTTCTAGTACACTTGCCTTTAGTGCAGCTGCATAAATAGCACTGGTGTAATCAGATCCACCTCGGCCCAAAGTAGTGGTATTATTACTTAAATCTGCGGCAATAAATCCGGGCGCAATGTATAATTGTGCTGGATTATTGCTAAAAAATTGTTGGATGTTTTGATTGCTCAGAATAAAATCTACCGCGGCATTTCCATAATTAGCATTCGTGCGAATTAACAATCGAGAGTCAACCCATTGTTGCGCAAAGGGCACACTGTTTACTTTTGCTGCAATAATTAATGACGATAATATTTCGCCATAACTTGCAAGTCTATCCTTGGTTCTATTCGATAATTCTCCCAATAAAAATACGCCATCTGCAATACCTTCTAATTCGTTGAACTTTTGTTTCACCAAACTCAATGTGGAACTTTGTTGCTGAATAGGTAATAATTCACGCACAGTGTTTAAGTGCTTTTGTTCTAATTCTTTTAAAACAATTTTATAATCTTCATTACCCGTTTCTGCATATTTGCCCGTTTGTAATAAAGCATCTGTTACACCACTTAATGCCGATACCACTAATAATACCGGTTCTTTTTTAACGGCCAATAATACAATGGCTACTACTTTATTTATGTTCGCAGCAGTTGCTACTGAACTTCCACCAAATTTTAATACTTGCATTTTTGATATTTCTGATCCGTATACGGAAGATGAACCTACTTGAGTTTCCTTTTTAGAACAGCTGTAAAAACAGCCCAATGGCAATATGAATATTATAACCCCTTACAGGGTCGTTGTTGTAGACGTTGTTGTTGTTACAGCAGAATGCAGCAGCGTTGCTGTGCAGGTAGTAGATATAATATGTAATGGCTGTAAATACATGTATCGGGGCAAATGTAAAGAATTAAATTTAATTGTATGCCACTCACTTAATAAAGGAGTGGCATACAACATAAATTTAACCTACGGTGCTAATGGTTTTCATATCAGTCATGGCTCTGCGCAATTCTGCACCCACCATTTCTACTGGATGAAAACGAATTACTTCGTTCACCGCAATTAATACTTTATTATCAACACCGGCATCAATGCCTGCGTTAAAGTTTTTTCCAATAATATCGGTATCAACGTTTTTCATAAAATCAGCCAACAATGGTTTGCAAGCATGCGTAAATAAATAACAACCGTATTCTGCTGTATCTGAAATAACACGATTCATTTCAAATAATTTTTTACGCGCAATAGTATTGGCAATTAATGGTGTTTCGTGCAATGACTCATAATAAGCCGATGCTTCTTTAATACCAGATTGAACCATTGTTTCAAAAGCCAATTCAACACCTGCTCTTACAAATGCAACCATTAGCAAACCATTATCGAAAAATTCTTGCTCTGCAATTTTTACATCGCCAGCAGGTGTTTTTTCGAATGCTGTTTCGCCAGTTTCTGCACGCCAGCTCAATAAATTTTTATCGTTATTAGCCCAGTCTTCCATCATGGTGGTAGAAAATACGCCACTCATAATATCGTCTTGGTGTTTTTGAAATAGGGTGCGCATGATGTCTTTTAATTCTTCCGACAATTCATAGGCTTTAATTTTTGCAGGATTCGATAAACGATCCATCATAGCTGTAATACCACCTTGCTTTAAAGCTTCTGTTACAACTTCCCATCCATATTGAATGAGTTTAGACGCATACGCTTTGTCTATTCCTTTTTCTACCATTTTATCGAAACATAAAATAGATCCTGTTTGTAACAAACCACATAAAATAGTTTGTTCGCCCATTAAATCTGATTTTACTTCGGCTACAAAAGAAGATTTTAATACACCTGCTTTGTGTCCGCCAGTTCCTACGCAATACGCTTTTGCTTGTTCCCATCCTTTTTGTTCAGGATCATTTTCTGGATGCACCGCAATTAAAGTGGGTACACCAAATCCTCTTTGGTATTCTGCACGCACTTCAGATCCAGGACATTTAGGCGCCACCATAATTACGGTGATGTCTTTGCGAATTTGCATGCCTTCTTCTACAATATTAAAACCGTGCGAGTAAGAAAGTGTTGCACCTTGTTTCATTAAAGGCATAATTGCACTCACTACTGCAGTGTGTTGTTTATCGGGGGTTAAGTTAATTACCAAGTCTGCTGTTGGAATTAATTCTTCGTAAGTTCCAACCGTAAAATTATTTTCAGTAGCACTTTTCCATGATTGGCGTTTTGCTTCAATCGCTTCTTTACGCAACGTATAAGAAACATCTAAACCAGAATCGCGTAAGTTCAAACCTTGGTTTAAACCTTGTGCGCCACATCCTACAATAACTAATTTTTTTCCTTTTAATTTGTTTACGCCATCTGCAAATTCAGATTTATCCATGAAATCGCAAACGCCTAATTGATTCAGCTTTTCTCTTAATGATAATGTGTTAAAATAATTGCCCATTTGTTTTGTTTTGTTTTCCTTAATCTCTTTTGATTTTGGGTTTGTTGATAAATATTTTTAAAGCGCTTTTTGTAAGGTTTTGTGATTGTAAAATTTATTTAAAGATCTTTTTGTAAGTGTATTATGATAATAAAATCAATCGTATTTTTTTACAAGAAATATTACATCGTAAAAATTTCGTCTTGTTTGTCTAAAAATTCATTTTCAATTTGTTCTTCGCCTGGTTGCGCTTCTTCGAATTCTTTTAATTTTTCGTGGAAGCCGTGAGATGCTTTAATGATAGCTACTCTAGCACTTCTTACAAATTCAATTAATCCAAAAGGTGCTAATACCGCCACTAGGTTATCGGTTTCTTCGCGGTGTCCGCTGGTTTCAAAAATGGTATAGTCTTTGCGAATTACTACCGCTCTTGCACCGTGCTCGCGCAACAATCTTTCTACTTGTACTTTCTCTGCTATTTCATCGGTAGATACTTTATATAGCGCCAATTCTTGCCAAATAATTTCGTCATTGGTATTATAATATGCTTTTAATACCTCTACTTGTTTTTCAATTTGGCGTGCTAGTTTTCTTACCACTTCTTCAAATTCATTAATTACAATGGTAAAGCGGTGAATGCCTTCTGCTTCGGACGGTGAAGTATTTAAACTTTCAATGTTAATTTTTCTACGCGAAAACATGGTAGCAATTCTTACCAACAAACCAATATGGTTTTCGGTATATACGGTAATGGTGAATTCCTGTTTATTCATAAATAATCCCTATGGGAATTTTATACTGTTCAATGCAAATTTTATTTCAATCTAATTTCACTAACACTGCATCCTTGTGGAACCATTGGGAATACATTGTTTTCTTTTCCTACCATCACTTCTAATAAAAACGAACCTTTGTGGTTAAGCATGGTTTCTAATGCGCCGTTTAAATCAGTTCGATGAATTACTTTTTGTCCTTCAATTTTATAGGCTTTTGCAACTGCTATATAATCGGGGCTTGCAATGTCTACAAATGAATAGCGTTTGTCGTGAAACAATTGCTGCCACTGACGCACCATTCCTAAAAACTCATTATTTAAAATCAAGATTTTTACGTCTACTTCGCTTTGCATAATGGTGCCCAATTCTTGAATGGTCATTTGTATTCCACCGTCGCCAATAATAGCTACCACCGTTCTTTCGGGTGCACCAAATTTTGCACCAATGGCTGCTGGTAATGCAAATCCCATGGTGCCCAATCCGCCCGAAGTAATATTACTTTTCGACTGATTGAATTTTGCGTAACGGCAAGCCACCATTTGGTGTTGGCCTACATCGGTTACAATAATGGCATCGCCTCTTGTTAACTCATTTAGGTTACGAATTACTTCGCCCATGGTTAAAATATCGGTGCTAGGATTCAACTCTTCGTGAATCACTTCTTTAACTTCTTCATCTTGGTGTTCTTTAAATTTACGCAACCATTGTGGATACACTTTTGATTCCACTAATTTGGTAAGCATGGGTAAGGTTTCTTTACAATCTCCCCAAACACCAACAGTTGCTTTTACATTTTTATCAATCTCAGATGGATCAATATCTAAATGAATTATTTTGGCTTGTTTGGCATATTTATCTAAGCGTCCTGTAACACGATCATCAAAACGCATGCCTATTGCAATCAATACATCGCAGTCATTGGTTAATACATTTGGACCATAATTTCCATGCATCCCTAACATGCCAACATTTAATGGATGGTCTGTGGGTAATGCACTTAATCCCAGAATGGTCCAAGCAGCTGGTATGCCTGCTTTTTCAATAAATGTTTTGAATTCTTTTTCTGCTTTTCCTAAAATTACTCCCTGACCAAAAATAACAAATGGTTTTTCGGCTTGGTTAATAATAGCAGCAGCGTCTTCAATATATTCTTTGCGCACAATTGGTTTTGGGCGATAACTTCTAATATGTTTACATGGCGTGTACCCTGCGTATTCAAATTTTTGTAGCTGTGCGTTTTTGGTAATATCAATCAATACCGGACCTGGTCGGCCTGTTTTGGCAATATAAAATGCTTTGGCTAAAACAGCAGGTAACTCAGTTGCATCGGTTACTTGGTAATTCCATTTGGTAACTGGTGTGGTAATATTTATTACATCAATTTCTTGAAACGCATCGGTGCCTAATAAATGCGCATACACTTGTCCGGTAATACAAACTAGCGGTGTACTATCAATCATTGCATCTGCTAATCCGGTTACTAAATTGGTTGCTCCCGGACCACTTGTTGCAAATACAACACCACATTTTCCAGAAGACCTTGCATATCCTTGACCTGCATGAATACCGCCTTGTTCGTGACGTACCAAAATATGTTTTAGTTGATCGTGGTAATCATACAACGCATCGTAAATAGGCATAATTGCGCCACCAGGATAACCAAAAATGGTATCAACTCCTTCGGCAATAAATGCTTCTAAAACCGCTTGTGATCCTGAAATTGTTTTTGTTGCAGTTGTTTCTGTTGCTGCTAAAATATCTGTCGTTGCCATCCACTTAATTTTTTATTTTTTTAATTTATGCTTCGTCCGTTACACAACCTTCAGATGCATCTTTCACACACTGTGCGTATTTAAACAAAAGTCCTTTGGTTGCTTTTAAAGCTGGTTGTTTCCAATTGGCTCTTCTGCTTGCAATAATAGTTTCGCTTACGCGCAAATTGATGCTATTGGTAGTGGCATCTAATTCAATAATATCATCGTCTTCAACAAGCCCAATCAAACCGCCTACAAATGCTTCGGGCGTAATATGACCTACTACAAAACCATGTGTGCCACCACTAAAACGTCCATCGGTAATTAGCGCCACTGATTTACCCAAACCCGCACCAATAATGGCAGACGTAGGTTTTAACATCTCTGGCATACCCGGTGCACCCTTGGGTCCTACGTGTTTAATAACTACTACATCACCCGCTTTTATTTTTCCCGAATTGATGCCTTTAATTAATTCTTGTTCGCCATCAAAAACCCTGGCAGGTCCTACAAAACGTTCGCCTTCTTTTCCACTAATTTTTGCTACAGATCCTTTCTCGGCCAAATTGCCGTACAATATTTGTAAATGCCCAGTTGCTTTTAATGGCGCTTCTAATGGCATGATAATTTTTTGTTCATCAAAATTTAAATCAGGCATATCCGCCAAATTTTCGGCAATGGTTTTACCAGTAACTGTTAAGCAATTGCCGTGTAAAAATCCTTTTGTTAATAAGTATTTCATTACCGCTGGCAAACCACCATATTGGTGTAAGTCTTGCATTAAATATTTACCGCTTGGTTTAAAATCGGCTAGTACGGGTGTTTTATTACTAATGGCTTGAATATCGTCTTGCGTTAATGGAATATCTACAGATTTTGCCATTGCAATCATGTGCAATACAGCATTGGTACTTCCACCCAAAATCATAATAATGGTAATGGCATTTTCAAAAGCCTCGCGCGTCATAATATCTCTTGGCTTGATGTCTTTTTCTAACAACAAACGAATGGCTTTTCCTGCGTCTTCGCATTCTTTTTGCTTTTCATCGCTTAGTGCTGGATTCGATGAAGAATATGGCAAACTCATTCCTAATGCTTCAATGGCACTTGCCATAGTATTAGCTGTATACATTCCACCACAAGCACCTGCACCTGGGCAAGCATGCTGTACAATTCCTTTAAAATCTGCTTCGCTTAACTGACCTGCAATTTTTTGACCAAGGGCTTCAAACGCAGATACAATATTTAAATCTTGTCCGTTATAATGGCCTGGTGCAATGGTTCCGCCATATACCATAATTGATGGACGATTTAATCGGCCCATGGCAATTAATGAACCCGGCATATTTTTATCGCAACCCGGAATAGCAATCAATGCATCGTAATATTGTGCGCCACAAACTGCTTCAATTGAATCTGCAATAATATCGCGACTCACCAAAGAATAACGCATACCATCGGTTCCATTACTCATGCCATCACTCACGCCAATGGTATTAAAAATCAATCCCACTAAGTCGTTTTCCCAAACTCCCACTTTTACTTTTTTGGCCAAATCATTTAAGTGCATATTACAAGTATTGCCATCATAGCCCATACTCACAATACCTACTTGCGCTTTTTGTAAATCTGCGTCTGTTAAACCAATTCCATAAAACATGGCTTGCGCAGCCGGTTGTGTTTCATCGAGTGTAATGGTTTTACTATACTTATTCAATTCCATGGTTCAATTATTTTGTAGCCAATGCAGGGTTGTATGCCCTAGCTAGCTGGTGTAAATCATTTTCTTCAACTTCTTTTTTCTGGTCGGCTACTTTTACAAATTGCTCGTATAAAACGTCAATATCATTTCTGTTAAATGCATACCCAATTTTTTGGAATCGATGTGCTAGTGCGCTTCTTCCGCTGCGAGCAGTGAGAACAATTCTACTTTCGCCTGCACCCACTTCTTCGGGATTGATAATTTCGTAAGTGGTAGCATCTTTTAAAAACCCATCTTGGTGAATTCCTGATGAATGCGAGAAGGCGTTGGCTCCTACAATGGCTTTGTTTGGTTGAACTGGCATGCGCATTACGTCCGATACTTCTCTGCTTAAACCATATAATTGTTTGGCATGAATATCGG
>Ga0194060_10001646_pt1 | contig 16009 bp, 13 predicted proteins | sample SepL225m_MetaG_FD_163427 | JGI IMG/M metagenome (GOLD analysis project Ga0194060, IMG submission 163427) | Anoxic zone freshwater microbial communities from boreal shield lake in IISD Experimental Lakes Area, Ontario, Canada - Sep2016-L222-5m | ecosystem: Environmental > Aquatic > Freshwater >...
CCGGGCGAATATCGCTGGCTTTGGCAGGTGTTATTAACATTTGGTGTGTCTCCTGTTTTGTCATATTTTATTTCAACAGCTCAAAATACAAAACGTTACTTATTGGTAACGTCCTGGTGATTACGCAAGCAGACTACTCTGCAGTATCACTTTCCCGGAGCTTCTCCCACAGGGATTTTCTTGAAAGCCCCAGAATCTCTGCGGTGCTGTTTTTACGCCCTCCGGTCGCTTCAAGAACACGCCTGATATAGTGCATCTCAAACTCGGCCACCGCCTCTTTAAGCGGCATACCGACAGTGATCTTCTCAAAGATTGTGCCAAGGTTCCAGTTGTCGGTGCCGCTGGCCGGAATATGGCGCTGCAGAATCTGTTGACCGGGATAGAGGAGTGAAAGCTGCTCAATCAGATTTGAAAGTTCGCGGACATTACCGGGCCAGGAACGCCGGAGCAGGCTCTTCAGTGCTTCCGGTGTCAGACGGATCCGCTCATTATTCCTTGAAAAGCGCTCTATAAAATGTGCGGCCAGCAGCGGGATGTCTTCGCGCCGTTCGCGCAGCGGCGGGACTTGAATGGAGATGACGTTTATCCGGTAGTAGAGATCTTCCCTGAACTGCTGCGCAGCAATCATGCTTTTCAGATCGCGATGTGTGGCGCATACCAGCCGGAAATCGAGGTCGTACGGCGAAGCGCTCCCTACCCTTGAGGCTCGCCGTTCCCCCAGCACACGCAGCAGCTTGGCCTGAACCGCCGGAGTCAGCTCACCAATCTCGTCCAGGAAAAGCGTGCCTTTATATGCAAACTCCAGAAAACCGGGGCGACTTTTGTCCGCTCTGGTGAAGGCTCCCTTCTCAACCCCGAACAGCTCCGCTTCGATCAACGTTTCGGGGATTGCAGCACAGTTGACCCGTACCAGCGGGCCGTGACTGCGAGCGCTCATGTTGTGGATCGCCTCTGCCAGAAGTTCCTTGCCGGTGCCGCTTTCTCCGAGGATCAGCATGCTGGCTTCACTGGCCGCTGCTATGGCAATGGTGTCCAGCAGTGACTTCATGGCGGGTGAGCGGGTGAGTATTCTGCTCCGTGGATCCACGACTCCGGTCAGATTGGCGATCTGTTTCTCCAGACTCCTGAACTCCAGCAGCCGCTCAAGCTTCAACAGGAGTATCTCCACAGAGAACGGCTTGGTGATAAAGTCAAAAGCCCCCAGCTTCATCGCTCTGACAGCCATTTCAACCGTGGCCTGCCCGGTCATTACGACTGCGTTACATCCTGGCTGGCTCTTTAGTATCTCGTTCAATATATCCAGGCCATCCGCATCCGGTAGCCTCACGTCCTGGAGGACGAGATCAAAAGAGTTGTCACAGCATGCAGCAAGAGCCTCGGCTCCGCTGGTCGCCCAGCGGGTCTGATAACCTTTTCTGGTCAGAGCCAGGAGGAGAGACTCTCCGAGGAGCGGATCGTCCTCCACAAGCAATAGCCTCACTTCGCTCATACAACACCTCAAAATTGAGTGATCGGGATAGTGACGGAAAACGTGGTGCCCCCCGGCTGACTCTCAAACCGGAGTGTGCCGCCATGCATTTCGACAATGCTCTTGCAGATAGCAAGTCCGATGCCGGTTCCCTGCCCGGCAAGTTTAGTGGTATAAAATATGTCAAATATCCGCTCGCTCACCCCCTCCGGGATACCGCAACCCTGGTCAACGACGGAGAGGATATAATGAGCGCCGCTGTGCGAAGCTTTCAGAAGCACCGCAGCGTCAAGGGGAGACGCATTGGCGGAATTGATCAGAAGGTTCAGTAAAACCTGCTGCATCTTCCCTTTGTCGAGTCTTAAAGTTATCGGGGGGCAGTTGTCCTCGGAGATCAGCCGAACCTGATGTTTGCGCAGCGCCATTTTTGCAAATTCAGCGCTTTCGTTAAAAAAGATGTCACTTGAAATACTCTGAAGTTCGAGTGAGCCTGCCCGGCTGAAGTCGGCCAACTGCCTGACAATCCGCTCTATCCGCTCAGCCCCCTGGCTGATGATTTCAAGGTTTCGATCCGGTTTAGCCGCGTCTTCCTTCATGTTGTGGATGCAGGTGGCGATGGCGGCCAGCGGGTTGTTGACCTCATGCGCTACCCCGGCTACGATCTTGCCGATTGAGGCCAGTTTTTCGCTCTGGATAAGCTGTGCAATTGCCCGTTCACGATCAGCCTCGCTCTGACGAAGACGCTTCACCATCTCCTGAAAACTCTCCTGAAGAACACCTATTTCATCCGCTCGGCGAGGCGGCAGCTCTACCTCCAGATTATTGGTCGAGACGGCAGCCATCATTGCGGTCAGGCGTTGCAGCGGACGAGCCATATTCATCCCTATCAGGTAGGAAAGGAGCGCACCAAAGAGGAAAAAAACCGATGAGGCTCCGATTATTCGCCTGGCAAGTGCGTGCAGCTCCTTTTCCAGTTTTGCTGTAGAGACCCCCGCCCGGAGTGTTCCCCAGCTTTTGCCGTAAATCTGCAGCGGCATGGCCATCTCCAGTGTCGAAGGGTGGGAATTTTGCCCGGGAACCAGACTGCTGATATAACTCTTCCCGGTAATCGCGGAACGTGTCAGAGAATCGGTATACGTTTTGCCATATTCGGAATAGTTGTTATGAGCCAGTACTTTGCCGTTCTGGTCGGTGACAAAGGCGTGAACAACCGGAAATCCGCTGTTGTTCATCATCTCCTCGATGAAGTTGTCCAGCAGCCCCCCCTCTTCGATAACCCCCATCTCCTCGTAAAGCAGAGCGTTGATGATCGGGGAGGCGAGAGCCGTCACCATCTGTTTCCCTTCCCCCTCAAGACTTTCGTACAGCAGATCCCGTTCACTATTCCAGGCCCACCACCCCCATAGCGCGGATGAAACCGCTATCAGCAGCATCGCCAGCAGGACGAACTGGGTCTTTATGCTTAGAAACAGTCCCGGTTTCATCTGTGGCACCCGATGCCGCAACCGTGCGGAATCTCTTTAATCATACGGAATATGCCCTGATAGTCGTCCTTAGCGGCGAGGGCGAAGCCGAAACGGAATTCATCATCCCAGGTCTGCATCATTTTCTGGTGCGCCGGATCTGTGCGATCAAGTTTAAGGAGCGCTGCGGAGAGCGTCTTGACGAAGTCGGGGGGGGCATCTTTAAGGACTACAAGCGGAACAGCCGGAATAGGAGCAGACCAGGCAATAATCCGCAAACCGTGAGATTTGTACTTTTCAGCCACAACATCCTTTACCGCTCCGGCATCAAACTGCCCCTTAAGGATCGCCTTGGCTACCGCATCATGGTGCTGCAGATTCTCCCACCGGCTTAAATCCTGGATGCGTACCCCGTTTGCCCAGAGCAGATAACGAGGAATAAGGTTACCGGAAGTGGAGTGCGACGAACCAAAAGCCATCGATTTTCCGCGCAGCTCTGTAATGTTTTTAAGGGGAGAGTCGGCCCGGACGATAATTGCGCTGCGATAGAAGGGGATACCATCCCGGTTACGTGGTTTGAGGATCGGAATCGCCGCGTACTGGGTATTCGCCTCCGCGAAGGTTACATCACCCAGCGAGCTGACCTGCGTTACCCCCTGCTGGAGGAAACGCACCGCCTCCGGGTAGTCCTTACTGATCTTCAGCTCAAAGCGATAGGGGGTTTCTGCGGTAAGGTAATCCATAATCGGCTGGTAGCGCTTATACATGACGAGAGGGTTGTAGCGGGGGATTACTCCGAAGCGGATTATCGGCTTGTCGGCCGCCGATGCCGGGAGAAACGATACTGAAAAAAAGAGGAAGAGAATAAATACCGCTCGCTTCATTACATCGGCCATATTTCCGGTTTCCTCAGTTTAAGTCGTCCTTCCAGATCATCTATGAACTGCCTGGCTGACCTGCCACTACGTCGGGCATTATCCCGGCACCATAGTAAAGCCTTTATTTTCAGATTTTCTTCGCTAATTTCAAGACTACGCTGTTTAGCATAGTGGAGAACAATTGCCAGATACTCATCCTGATCCAGAGAATAGAAACCCAATGTAATACCAAAACGATCTGATAGAGCCAGCTTCTCTCCTATCGCTTCTTCCGGATGGATTTCGCCCTCCCCACTGTTATCTGCCATTTGTTCCGGCATCAGGTGGCGACGATTGGAAGTTGCATATATCAGTATATTAGCGGGGCGCTCCTCAATATCGCCGTCAAGCAGGGTTTTGATAACCCGAAAATCGCCTTCGCCCTCGGCAAAAGATAAATCATCACAATAAAGGATAAAACGGTATGGCTCATCCCGTAACAGAGCGGTGATGATCGGCAGTGACATGATATCCCATCGTTTAAGTTCAATCATCCTAAGCCCCTGCTGAGCAAACGGTTTCAGCAGCCCCTTGACAAGAGAAGACTTGCCGCAACCGCGCTCTCCCCAAAGCAAAACATTATTTGCAGGTAGAGAAGCGACAAACTGCCTGGTATTACGAACAACCTCTCCCAATATGTCATCAATTCCGACCAGATTTTTAAGGTCAATCATATCGGGGTGAACAACAGGCGTCAGTCGCCCCCCCTCTGCAACCCGCTCCCAGCGAAATGCCACATATTTATTGAAATCAGGTGGAGGTGGTATGTCTGGGTATACCCGATCAAGTATCCTCTCAAGTTTTTCAAGTAGAAGGTCAATTTTCATGTTTCTGTTACTCATACTAACCGGCCTTTATCCTTTCGTTTTTTGAAAAAATGGCACCTTGGAGAACAAGGGGGGATAATGTCTGCTAAACTATCACATTTTTGGTTCAATCACTTTCAAAACATTCGGTACGCTCAGAATTATCGGCAGATTTTTTCAAGAGAACATTTTGCATTGCCCCGATTCGTGCTATAAGATTTCAAAATCGGTTGCAAAAAAGGAGATTTCATGAAGAACCAAACCATTCTTGAGGCGCTCTCCGAAAGGATTCTGGTTATTGACGGGGCTATGGGCACTCAGCTTCAGGAGCGGCAGTTGACCGCCGATGATTTCGGCGGCGCGGAATATGAGGGGTGCAACGAATATCTTGTCATTACACGCCCGGATGTGATCGAGGATGTCCACCGCGCCTATCTGGCGGCAGGAGCCGATATAGTTGAGTCGAACTCCTTCGGCTCAACCGATATCGTGCTGGCGGAATACGGACTGCAGGATCAGGTATTTGAGCTGAACAGACAGGCGGTTCTGATCGCCCGCAGAGCCTGCGACGCCTTCAGCACGCCGGAGAAACCGCGCTGGGTAGCCGGTTCGATGGGGCCTACCACCCGCACCATCTCTGTTACCGGCGGGGTCACTTTCCCGCAACTGGTGGAGGCTTTTCGGGGGCAGACGCTCGGTCTTCTGGCGGGTGGAGTAGATCTGCTGCTGCTTGAAACCGCCCAGGATACGTTGAACCTGAAGGCTGCCGCCGAAGGTATCCGCCTCGCTTTTGAAGTGAGCGGACAGCGGGTGCCGCTGATGATTTCCGGCACCATCGAGGCGACCGGAACCATGCTGGCTGGACAGGGGGTGGAGGCGCTCTACACCAGCCTGGCTCATCTGGAGGACAACCTCGGCCTGATCAGCATCGGCCTTAACTGTGCCACAGGGCCTGAATTTATGACCGACCACCTCCGGACACTTTCGGAGCTGGCCTGTTGCCATGTCTCGGTCTATCCAAACGCCGGCCTGCCGGATGAGAACGGCTGCTATGCCGAAACCCCCGACACTCTGGCAGCCAAGCTGTCACGCTTTGTCGATGAGGGGTGGCTGAACATCGTCGGTGGCTGCTGCGGCACCACTCCGGCGCATATCGCTGCAATAGCCCGGATGGTGGAGGGTAAAGCGCCCCGCCGTCCTGCAACTCTGCGCCGTCGGGTCGTTTCCGGCATCGAGGCTTTTGTTGTCGAGGGTGACGCCCGACCGGTGCTGGTGGGGGAGCGGATCAATGTGATCGGTTCGCGCAAGTTCAAGAATATGATCGTAGCGGAAAAATTCGAAGAGGGGTCGGAGATAGCCCGCGATCAGGTCAAATGCGGGGCGCAGGTTATTGATGTCTGCGTCTCCAACCCAGACCGCGACGAGGCGGCGGACATGACGCAACTGCTGGCATTTCTCCCGCGCAAGGTGAGGGTGCCGGTGATGATAGACTCCACCGACTGCAAAGTCATGGAACTTGCGCTGCAGCGATTGCAGGGAAAATGTCTTATCAACTCCATCAACCTTGAGGATGGCGAAGGGCGCTTTGCCTCTGTCGCCGCGCTGCTGCGGCAGTATGGGGGAGCCGTGGTTGTCGGCTGCATCGACGAAGACCGGCAGAACGGCATGGCTGTCACGCGTGAGCGAAAGCTTGAAATCGCCAGACGTTCGTATCACCTGCTGACCGAAAAATACGGTATCCGCCCGGAAGACCTGATCTTTGATCCGCTGGTATTTCCGGTCGGGAGCGGCGACGCGAACTATATCGGCTCGGCAACGGAAACTATCGAAGGGGTGCGGCTGATAACGGAGGCATTCCCGCAATGCAGCACCATCCTCGGTATATCGAACGTCTCTTTCGGTCTCCCGCAGGCGGGGCGCGAGGTGCTGAACTCGGTATTTCTGCATCACTGCGTCAAGGCCGGTCTCACCTACGCCATCGTCAACACCGAAAAACTGGAGCGTTACGCCACAATCCCGGCGGAGGAACTGGCTCTGGCGGAGGATATGATCTTCTGGCGCGGGGATGATCCTGTGGCCGCCTTTGCCGCCGCCTTCCGTGACAAAAAACCTGCCACACACGCCCCGGCGGCAGAACTGCCGCTTGACGAGCGACTACCGCTATACATCATCGAAGGGACGAAAAACGGCCTGACCGCTGATCTGGACGCACTCCTTTTGCGTGGCGACAGACCGCTTGAAATCATCAACGGCCCCTTGATGGCAGGGATGGCGGAGGTGGGGCGGCTCTTTAACGACAACCAGTTGATCGTTGCCGAGGTGCTGCAGTCGGCAGAGGCGATGAAGGCGGCTGTCACCCATCTGCAGCCCTATCTTGAGAAGAATGAGACATCCTGCAAGGGGAAGATGCTGCTGGCCACAGTCAAGGGGGATGTCCACGACATCGGCAAGAATCTGGTTGAGATAATCCTCTCCAATAACGGTTTTGATGTAATAAATCTGGGGATAAAGGTGGGGCCGGAGGAGCTTATCGAGGCGGCCAGACGTGAACAGCCCGATTTTATCGGCCTCTCCGGGCTCCTTGTCAAGAGCGCCCTGCAGATGGTGACCACCGCCGCCGATCTGAAGGCGGCCGGTATCAGTGTGCCGCTGATGGTGGGTGGGGCTGCCCTGTCACGCACATTTGCCGACACCCGCATTGCCCCTGAATACGGCGGCCCGGTGCTGTACGCCAAAGAAGCGATGACCGGACTTGAGCTGGCGAACCGTTTGTCAGACCCGGTTGAGCGGGTGGCACTGCTGGAGGAGGTTGCTGAGAGGCAGAGAGTTGGTGGAGTTGGTAGAGTTGGTAGAGTTGGTGGAGTTGGTGGAGTTGATCCGACAGATCAGTCCGATCCGACGGATCCGACAGATCCGACGGATCAACTTTCACCCCCCGATTTTGAGCCACACGTGCTGCGTGATATTCCGCTGTCCGAGATTTCGCCTTACCTGAACCGGCAGATGCTCTACACCAAGCACCTGGGGCTTACCGGTTCGGTAGAAAAGCTGCTGGCTGCCGGGGATGCAAAGGCGACCAGGCTGCATGAAACGGTGGAGGCCATGCTGGAGCGGGTCGGGCGGGAGCGGTTGATAAACCCGCAGGCGCTCTACCGTTTCTACCCCGCCAATTCCGATGGCAATGATCTGATCCTGTTTGACCCGTCCGGTTCAGGGGATGAGGCGATGCGTTTCAGCTTCCCCCGTCAGGCAGGTGGAGAGCGGCTCTGCGTGGCAGATTTCGTCCGTCCGCTCGCGAGCGGGGAACGGGACAGCCTGGCTCTGTTCGTTGGCAGTTGCGGTCTGGGGATCAGGGAGAAGGCAGAGGCGATGAAGGTCGCCGGAGATTATCTTGATTCACACCTGCTCCAGGCGCTTGCGCTGGAGATGGCCGAAGCGACGGCGGAGTTTCTGCACAAGCGGATAAGAACATCCTGGGGGATAGTCGATGACGCAGCACTGAGCATGAAGCAGATTTTTGACGCTGAATACCAGGGTATCCGTGTATCGTTCGGCTACCCCGCCTGCCCCGAACTCTCAGATCAGCAGAAGCTGTTTCAGCTTTTAAAGCCGGAACAGCTCGGTGTGCAACTGACCGATGGGGATATGATGGATCCGGAGGCGAGCGTTTCTGCCCTGGTGTTTCATCACCCTGGTGGGCGCTATTTTGATGTGTCTCGATAACAGGCAGTTTATGGTAATGTCCAAATTCAGATAGATAATCCAGCGGAGGAAAACATGGGCTTTTTTGGAAACAGATACAAAGAGCAGTTGGTCGAGAAAGATACCGAAATTAAGAAACTGATGCAGATGATTGATAACGTGGATAATATCGTCATGCTTTGTGACGCCACACAGGAAAACAGGATATTTTATATGAATACCAGGGCAAAAGAGATGATGCAGAGGCATCGCTCAGAGCTTAATGCCGGTCTGAGAGGAGCCGATGTCAGCAACGCCTTCAATAATTCCATCCATCAGTATCATAAAGACCCGGCTCGCGTGAAAAGGCTCTTTTCAAACCCACGTACCGATCTGCCGCACACAGCGGAAATTCCGATAGGTTCTCTCACTCTCAAAACCACCGCCTATCCGATCTGGGACAGCACCGACAGCAGCAGGGTACTCTGTTATATGGCCTGCTGGAGTGATATCACAGCAGAAAAAGAGGTTAAAGAGCATCAGTACAAACAGATTGAGCGGAAGAATTATCTGGAGGAGAGAATCCACCAGATTGCTACCGCTATGGAAGAGATGAGCATGACCGTAAACGAAGTCGCCGGGAACACCAGTAATGCTTCGGATTCAGTTTCCCAGGTATCCAGTAATGCCCATGAGGGGCAAAAAGTAGTCAACCAGGCGGTTAAAGAGATGCAGAAGGTGGCCGAGGTTGTCAGATCGTCGGCGATTATTGTCGGTAATCTTGGGGCTACGTCAGAAAAGATCGGAGAATTTGTAAATGTCATCAATGAAATTGCCGATCAGACCAATCTTCTGGCTCTAAACGCCGCTATCGAAGCGGCCCGCGCCGGGGAGATGGGGCGTGGATTTGCTGTGGTAGCCGATGAAGTCCGTCGTCTTGCAGAACGTACCGTGGCGTCTACAAAGCAGATTAATACGATGGTTACCGAGATCCAGAACGGCACCAAACTGGCGGTTGAATCCATCGAACGTGGCAAGAGTGAGGCGGAAAAGGGGGAGGCCCTTTCGCACAAGGCCGAAGAATCTTTGAACTCGATTGTCCAGTCGATAGAAGACATCAAGAACATGATTGCCCAGATCGCTACAGCGTCAGAGGAACAGGCTGCAACAGCCACAGTGATTGCCAGTAATCTGGAGGAAATCTCCAGGCATTAGTTATTGACGGCAGAAAGATTGAAATATCACCCACAATATAGTACTGTGGCGTCCGTTCGAATTTTATATGGGGGTGTATGATGAATTTCCGCTTTATCCATGTTATCTCGCTGGTTGTCACGCTGCTCTTTTCCTCAAATGTCTTTGCCGCCGCTCCGATCAAGATCGGGGGGCTTTTTGCGGTCACCGGGCAGGCCGCTTTTCTGGGTGAGCCTGAGCGCAACACGGCAAAAATGGTTGTTGATGAGATCAACAAAGCCGGAGGGGTCAGGGGGCGCAATCTGGAGCTGATTGTTTACGATACGGCCGGAGATGCCACAAAGGCTGTGCAGCTTGCCACCAAACTGATCAGGGACGACAAGGTGGTTGCCATTATCGGCCCCAGCACCACGGGGGAGTCTATGGCGGTTATTCCTGTCGCCGAAAAAGAGCAGATTCCTCTCATCTCCTGCGCTGCCGGAATCAAGATTACCGATCCGGTAAAGAAATGGGTATTCAAGACAGCGCAGAATGATACTCTTGCGGTCGGCAGAATATATGAACAGCTCCAGAAACAGAAACTGAGCAAAGTGTCGATCCTGACCGTCTCCGATGGATTCGGATCATCCGGGCGCGAACAGTTGAAAGCTCAGGCCGCCAAATACGGCATCACCATTGTTTCCGACGATACATTCGGCCCCAAAGATAACGATATGACTTCACAGTTGACAAAAATACGCGGTTCCGAGGCTCAGGTTATCATCTGCTGGGGCACTAACCCTGGTCCCGCTCTCGTCGCAAAGAACATCAAACAGCTCGGAATCAAGCTCCCTGTCTACATGAGTCACGGAGTCTCGTCCAAGAAGTTCATCGAGCTGGCCGGTGATGCATCCGAGGGGATCAGACTCCCGTCAGGCAAGGTTCTGGTTGCCGATGTTCTGCCGAATTCAGACGCCCAGAAAAAGTCCTTGATGGCTTTTGTCAGCGATTATCAGCAGCATTACAAGGCGGAAGGGGATCACTTCGGCGGCCACGCCTGGGACGCTGTGATGCTCATCAAAGACGCTATCGAACGTGGTGGAGATACTCCATATGGAATTCGCGATCAACTGGAGAAGGCTAAACAGTTTCATGGCATAGGTGGCACCTTCACCTATTCACCCCAGGATCACGCAGGACTCGGCAAAGAAGCTTTTGTGCTGGTTGAGGTGAAGAAAAAGGATTGGGTTATTGTAAAGTAAAGTAGAGGCACAATGCAGTTCGATCAGCTCCTTCAGTATACCCTTTCCGGTCTCTCCACAGGCGCAATCTACGCCCTGATCGGCATCGGATTTTCAATCATCTATAACGCCACCGGTATCATCAACTTTGCCCAGGGGGAGTTTGTCATGCTTGGCGGCATGCTGACTCTCTTTTTTCTGGATACCTTGAAGCTGCCGATGTGGGGTGCGATTCCGTGCGCAGTTGCCGCATCCACTCTGGCCGGCGTACTGTTTGAACGTCTCGCCATCCGCCCGCTTCGCCAGCCGACCCCGATCAATCTCGTCATCATAACCATCGGCGGCAGTATCCTGATCCGCGGCATCTCTATGCTTTTGTGGGGGAAGGATACCCACGCCATCCCCCCCTTTTCAGGAGAAGAGCCGATCGCCATCGGCGGCGCTACGATCCTGCCGCAACATCTCTGGATTCTCGGCATCACTATTTTGATAATCGCCCTCAACAAGTTTTATTTCTATCACACCATCAGCGGCAAGGCGATGCGCGCCTGCTCATATAACCGGCGTGCGGCGGGTCTTGTCGGGATTGACGTTAGCCGCATGGTGCTATTCTCATTCATCATAAGCTCTGCAATGGGGGCGATAGCCGGTATCATCGTCGCACCACTGACCATGACATCATTCGATGTTGGTGTCATGCTCGGATTGAAAGGGTTTTGCGCCGCCATCATCGGCGGCATGAGCGGCGGTGTCGCAACTGTGCTGGGTGGCCTGATTCTGGGGGTGCTGGAGTCTCTGGGAGCCGGTCTGATCTCTTCCGGCTACAAGGACGCTATCGCCTTTATCATCCTGCTGCTCCTCCTCTTTATCCGACCGCATGGGCTCTTAGGCAAAGCAGAGAGTGAGAGGGTGTAGCCGGTGCATCGTAACCTGATCAGGTTTCTGGCGTTTGCCGCTCTTGTTATTTGTGCGCCGCAGCTCTTTCATGGCGGCTACCTGATGAATGTCCTGCTCTTTGTCGGGATAAACACCATGCTGGCTATCGGTCTCAACCTGCTCTTGGGGTATGCCGGCCAGATATCCCTCGGTCATGCAGGTTTTTTCGGTCTTGGTGCATATCTCTCCGGCATACTGACCGCGACTTACGGCTGGAATCCGTGGTTCGCCATGCCTGCCGCCGCTGCCGCCGTCGGTGCAGTTGCGTTTCTGACAGGTTTTCCGATCTTGAAGCTCAAGGGGCATTATCTCGCTATGGCGACCCTGGGGATGGGGATAATCATGTACATCGTCTTCAACGAAACCGTCGATCTGACCGGCGGCCCTTCTGGTCTCTCCGGTATCCCACCCATCTCAATCGGGAGTCTTACCTTTGACAGCGACGTAAAGAGCTACTACCTGATCTGGGCATTTACCCTCACCCTTATTCTGCTGGCGCTGAATCTTGCCGACTCGCGTGTTGGCCGTGCCCTGCGAGCCGTGAACGATTCGGAGGTCGCCGCACGGGTGATGGGGGTGAATGCCGGCCTGCTCAAAGTTCAGATATTTGCCCTCTCTGCGGTGATTTCATCCGTCGCGGGTAGTCTCTACGCCCACACCATGACCTTTGTCTCTCCGGCTTCATTCGGGTTCAACTTCTCTGTCGAACTTCTCACGATGGTGGTCATCGGCGGCCTTGGCAGTATCTACGGATCTTTTCTCGGCGCAGCGCTCTTAACGCTGCTGCCGGAATTTCTGCGTGGGGCACAGGACTACGATATTGTTATTTATGGCGCTCTCTTGATGGTGATGGTGATGTATATGCCGGGGGGGCTTGTGCGGGGTCTGCCAGACCTCTACAGAAAACTGCTGAAAAAACGGGGGGGGAAACATGCTTGAACTCTCCGGTATCACACAGATTTTCGGCGGCGTTACGGCACTTGAAGATGTCTCATTCTCGATCGCCAGGGGTGACATTACCGGGGTAATCGGACCTAACGGCGCCGGGAAGACGACACTTTTCAATATCATCAGCGGCATCTACAGCCAGAGTGCCGGGCGGGTTATCCTGAACGGAGATGATGTGTCCGGTCTGCCGCCGGAAAAACTTGCCCGCCTCGGGATGGTACGCACCTTTCAGAATATTGAGCTGTTCGCCGGAATGACTCTCCTGGAAAACGTCATGGTAGGGCTGCATACCAGAAGTTCCAGCGGGCTTCTCGCCTGCTCCCTCCGCATGCCCTGGAGCAGAAGGGAAGAGTCGCGTATCCGCGCAGGTGCCATGAAGTGGCTGGATTTTGCCGGAATAACCACGCTTGCGGATGTGACTGCCGGCAATCTATCCTTCGGCAAGGGGCGACTTCTCGAAATTGCCCGAGCGCTGGCGGTGGAGCCTTCCATCATCTTGATGGATGAGCCGGCGGCCGGTCTTAACAGCCATGAAACTGTCGAGCTGGCGCGCCTTATCCAGCGAATCCGTGATCTTGGCATCACGGTGGCACTGGTGGAGCATGATATGGAGCTGGTTATGGATATCTGTGACCGGATCGTGGTTCTTGATCTCGGTCATAAACTGGCTGAAGGGACACCGGAGGAGATACAGGAAAACCGGGATGTTATCGCGGCATATCTGGGGGATTGCGACTGATGCTGCGCCTTAAGAGGATAAACTGCCACTACGGCAAGGTTCACGCATTGAAGAATGTTTCAATCCATCTGGCTGTTGGGGAGATAGTTACGCTGATCGGCGCTAACGGAGCCGGAAAGAGTACCATCCTGAACTGCATTTCCGGTGTGACCCCGGCCTCCGGTGGAGAGGTGATCTTTGGCGGTCAGAATGTTACATTGCTCCCCCCTGATCGGATCGTAAAGCTCGGTATCTCCCAGGTTCCGGAGGGGCGACAGGTGTTCAAGCCGCTCTCGGTTGAGGATAATCTCGATCTGGGGGCGTATCTGCGTTACCGGAGTCATGAGGGGACAGCCTCGATTCATCAGGATATGGAGCAGGTTTTCAGCCTGTTTCCCCAGTTGCGGGAGCGTCGGAAACAGTTAGCCGGCACGATGTCGGGAGGGGAGCAGCAGATGCTGGCTATCGGGCGGGCACTGATGGCAAAACCTAAGCTGCTTCTTCTGGATGAACCGTCAATGGGATTGGCACCTTTGATTTTTCAGGAGATATTCCGGGTGCTTGGTCAGCTCCGGCATGAGCATGGAACGACAATACTGCTGGTCGAGCAGAACGCCGGTGCGGCGCTCAAACTGGCGGATCGTGGTTATGTCCTCGAAACCGGCAAAGTCATTCTGGAAGGATCGGCGGATGAGCTGATGGAAAATTCCGAGGTAAAGCGAGCCTATCTGGGGAGGGATAAAAGGGGTGACAACAATAATTTCTGCAATTAACATTGAAAACTGCAGTTTAACCGCAGGGGTCGCAGAGGAATCAGGTTTGTTTTTCCTCTGCGACCCTCGGCGTACTCAGCGGTAGTTCATGCTTTTCTGTCGGTTTCCTCGCTCTTCGGCTTGATTTCAATCTCGTCCTTGCCGTCTGAAGCTTTTTTGAAGTTGCGGATGCTCTTGCCGAGTGCCCCGCCGATTTCCGGAAGTTTCCCGGCGCCAAACACCACCAGAACGATTACCAGTATGATTATAAGTTCAGGCATTCCGAATCCAAACATTGTGTCCTCCGTACAAGCTGACTAACAGTATGGCGACACTATCTTATCGACTGAAAAAAATCAACATGAAAGGGAATCATATCTCATGAGCCGTTCACTGGTACTGCTGATCTTGTTTTTTTTCTGCACCGCTTACGATGCTGCTGCGGAAAATATGGAAGTTACACCTTTTCGCAGCGTAAACCAGAATCCGCTGGTCAGCATCTATGGTATCCCAGCAGAATCTTCGGCGACCATTATCCCATCCAAAAAGCTGATGGTGAGTCTGACCCAGGAGATCGCCAACTCCTTTATCTATGACTCCAATGATCGGGAGCGGATCGTGCTGGCTGGAGAGTCGTATCGCTGGACAGTTGCCGCCCGCTATGGTTTTGGCGATAAATTTGAAGCTGGAATTGAAATTCCGTATATCCTGTATGGTGGTGGCTTTCTCGACAACTTCATCGTTGAATGGCACAAAGCTTTCGGTTTTCGTCAGTGGGGGCGTGACATCGACCCGAAAAACCGTCTGAGATTCGTGTATATCAAAGATCGCGTCTGGAAACTGAATATGAATCACGCTGGCTCAGGCGTTGGTGACGTAACTTTAACAGGCGGCATGCAGATATACGACGCTGTCAGCAAAGAATCGCATGATAGTCTGGCTCTGCGGGGGGGGGTGAAGTTGCCGAGCGGCAACAGCTCATATCTGCAAGGGAGCGGTAGCACAGATTTTGTTCTTCATTTTTGCGGCGGTACGACCAGATTCACCAGGTGGGGGGCTATAGGTGCTTACGGCTCTGTTGGTGCCCTGGCTATGACGAGAGGGGACGTGCTTCCCGACCAGCATAACCCGCTTGCCGGAGTAGGCACGTTAGGTTTGGGGTGGTCACCAGCATCATGGATTTCATTCAAGGTGCAACTAAACGGCAATACGCCCTTATATCGCAAAAGCTCCCTTGACGAACTATCGATGGGTTCTCTGATGCTGATATCAGGAGGTGCCATCAAGCTTCCGGGTGAGTATCTGCTTGATATCGGTGTTGCAGAGGATGTGGCGGTGGCAACGGCACCTGATATCACTTTACACCTGGGGTTGAGCAAAAAGTTCTGACATCACTCAATACTTCCGGTCAGCGTAATCAACCCACCCGCCAGCAGTTACCAGGGCTTTGTCAAATGGCGAAATTTCAAAACAAAAACTCTTCTGCCCGCCGCCACCGTTCATGGTCAGCGTTCCAGCTTCGATGTCGATGCTCATAACGGCATCGGCATCTTCACTATGAGAAAAAATCTGATCGAGATCGGCAGATGACAGCTCGATGGCCGCCATGCCGCAGTTGAACATATTCTGGCGGAAGATGCGGGCGAACGATTCGGCAATAACGGCGGTTATACCGTTCACCTCAAACACCCAGGGGGCGTGTTCGCGAGATGATCCACAGCCAAAGTTGGCTCTGGATACGATCACCCTGGCATTTCCGGTTTTCTCCCCGTTCGGGTCGAAGCCGGGGAGCTTTAAATCCTCCAGTATATAAGGTTTAAGGTCTTCCTTGGTTATCTCGGTCAGATATTTTGCCGGGATGATTTCGTCAGTATTGATGTCGCTCCGGTCGAGAAAGAGAACCGGG
>Ga0194060_10001648_pt1 | contig 16001 bp, 9 predicted proteins | sample SepL225m_MetaG_FD_163427 | JGI IMG/M metagenome (GOLD analysis project Ga0194060, IMG submission 163427) | Anoxic zone freshwater microbial communities from boreal shield lake in IISD Experimental Lakes Area, Ontario, Canada - Sep2016-L222-5m | ecosystem: Environmental > Aquatic > Freshwater >...
TCGGTAGTGGATCTATCTCGAATGTCACGCTGAGCGAAGCGAAGCGTCCCGGTCGGGATTCTTCGCTTCGCTCAGAATGACCACCATTCCGAATTGAGCCACTACCACCGCGTCATCGTTTCGTCGCTGAATTGTCAATCTGGATTGAACCATCCCTAAGGCATGTTTCAATCTAGCTTGACAATTCAGCGATGAAACGATGACGCGATGAGGCGTTCCGTATCGCCTCATCGCCTCATCGCCTCATCGCTGAACTGTCAAGCTGAATGTACCCATTTTGAACCATCCCTAAGGCATGGTTCACAGGTACGTGACAGTTTGGGCATATGCAGCGCGTCCTGTTGCGGCAAATCTGCAATCTAAAATCTGCAATCTGAAATTTTGGTTAGCCTACCATAATCTGCAATCGGGCCGGGGGAGGGGGCGTGTGGAAGAGAGCGTGCAGCGACGGGCGGTGCGACGACTGACCTTCGCGGCGGGGTCGCTGGTGCTGCTGCTGCTTGTCGGCACAACTGGCTACATCATGATCGAGGGCATGAGCCTGATCGACGCCTTCTATATGGTGGTGATCACCATCAGCACGGTGGGCTTCGGCGAGATCGTCCCGCTCAACCCGTTCGGGCGGCTCTTCACCATCGGCCTGATCGGCTCCGGGGCTGGCCTGGTGGCCTTCACCCTCAGCGGCGCAGCCGAGTTCGTGCTCTCGGGCGAGTGGCAGGAGTATCTTGATCAGCGGAGGCGTCAGCGCATGGTGGAGCAGCTCAGCGGGCACACGATCATCTGCGGGTACGGGCGAATCGGGCGGCATGTCGCCGATGAACTGCACGCCCAGGGCCTGCCTTTTGTGGTCCTCGACCTTGATGCGGCCAGAGTTGAGCGGGTGCGCCACCGGGGCTACCTGGCACTCGTTGGCAACGCGGCCAACGAGGAATATCTTCAGTCGGCGGGGATTGCCCGCGCCAGTAGCCTGATCTCCGCCGCTAATTCCGACGCCGAGAATGTGTTTATCGTGCTGACTGCGCGCAGCATGCGCTCGGACATCGTCATCGTCGCCCGCGCTAACTTCGACGAATCCGAGGACAAGTTGCTGCGCGCCGGGGCCACACGGGTGATCCTGCCCTACCGCATCTGCGGCCGACGTATGGCCACCCTCATCTCCCGCCCTGGCGTGGCCGATTTTCTCGATGAGGTGATGCACGCCAACAACCTAGAGTTGCTGATTGACCAGGTCACCCTTGAGCGTAACTCATCGCTGGTGGGACAGACTCTCGGCGCCGCGAACCTGCGCTCGCGGCTCGGCATCACCGTCCTCGCCCTTGGCCGACCCGGCGAGCGCGTAGACATCAGCCCCGGCGCGCACGCACTGCTCGCCCCCAATACCGTCATGATCGCCCTCGGCACCCGCGAGCAACTCCAGGCCCTCGTCATCCTCGCCCGCCAGGGCTAAGGTTAATACGTCTCCAGGGCTGATGCAAAATCGCCTCACCCCCCTCACCCCCTCACGGGGAGAGGGGAGATTCTGCATTAGGATGCGTCCGCCCCCCCCTCTCCCGCTCAGGGAGAGGGGGCTGGGGGGTGAGGGCTGAGCGGTAATTACACGACTTTGCACCAGCCCTGCAATACGTCTCACGCAATATTACGGATCTGGTAGAGCATGGGGTATGATACACGCACGTAGTCGGCGCGTTTGGTGACGCCGATCAATACGGCAAGGAGTATTGTCTTGACGAATATCTGTGTTGTTGGCACCGGATACGTGGGCCTCACCACGGGGGTATGCTTTAGTGACCTGGGCAACACGGTGGTCTGTATCGAGATCAATCCTGAGAAACTGGAGCAGCTACGTAGCGGCAAGTCGCCGATCTACGAGCCAGGGCTGGTGGATCTTCTAGAGCGCAACATGCGCTCCAAGCGCCTGCGCTTCACCGATGACTACGCCGACGCTATGGCCGAGGCGAGCTTGATCTTCATTACTGTGGGTACGCCAATGAGCGATGAAGGTGCAGCCGACCTGAGTCAGGTAAAGGCTGCCGCACGCAGCATCGGCCAACACCTGTCCCACCGCGCTATCATTATCGATAAGAGTACAGTGCCCGTGGGCACCGGCGACATGGTGAGTACCATTATCGCCGAACACACCCGCCCCGGCATCGAGTTTACGGTTGTCTCAAACCCTGAGTTTCTGCGCGAGGGCAGCGCAGTCAGCGATTTCTTTAAGCCCGACCGGATCGTACTCGGGGCCACGGATCGCGCCGCCGCGCACGAGGTGGCCGAGTTGCACGAGCCTCTGGGCTCCCAAGTGATCATCACCGACCTGCGCACCGCCGAGATGATCAAGTACGCCTCAAACGCTTTCCTGGCCACGCGCATCAGCTTCATCAATGAGATCGCCCAGATCTGCGAGAAGCTCGGGGCCGATGTGAAGGAGGTAGCTCGCGGTATGGGTGCCGATAAGCGCATCGGGCCGCACTTCCTTGATGCGGGCATCGGCTACGGCGGCTCCTGTTTCCCTAAGGATGTTCTGGCTCTGCACCATATGGCTGCTAGTTCGGGCTGCCACCCTCAACTGCTCCAGGCGGTGATGGATATTAATCAGGACGCACGCAATCGCTTTGTGGCTAAGCTTGAGACGCTGCTCGGCGACTTGAACGGGCGCTCAATCGGCGTGCTGGGCCTTTCGTTTAAGCCGAACACCGACGATATGCGCGAGGCCCCGAGCATCGGTATTATCAAGGCCCTCCAGGCTGGCGGTGCCAGCGTGAAGGCGTATGACCCGGTAGCGATGGAGCGGGCCGGTGAGTATGTACCTGAAGTGACCTTCTGCGCTACTGCCTACGATGCGGCGAAAGATACCGACGCGGTGCTGCTGATCACGGACTGGAATGAATTTAAGCAGCTCAACTGGGAGAAGATCAGAAGCTTCATGCGTACACCGATTATTCTCGATGGGCGCAACCTCTATGACCCGGCTGAAATGCGGGCACGCGGCTTTATCTACTGGGGCGTCGGGCGCGGCAACCACCAGCCCACTCTCACCGATGGCACTAGCGTAAAGGCATAGGATCATGATCATGAACTGCGGCACGGTGAATCCGTATTGACAGTTTCACCTGACCCTCACCCCCCAGCCCCCTCTCCCTGAACGGGAGAGGGGGCTGGGGGGTGAGGGCTGAGCGACGCCAAACTGTCAAGTTGATCTGAACCACATGTCTATCGCGCTTTTCCCTTCCACGGTACGCTTTCCCCTTCAACGACCAGCCGCCGGGCACTATTGTGCGGTAGTGCCCCGATTGTCATGTTAGATCAGCGAGGGTACCCGCATCGTGACGTTGTTTCCTGTATAAGGACTCGCGCCGCCTTTTTCATGCTGCCCATCTCATATCTGCACCCGGAAAGGCTTGCCGATGAATCCCCTGCGCGCTTACCTGGCTGAGGACCGCGCCCGCGCCTGTGCTGCCGGGGTAGATCTTCCCGACCGCACGCACGGCGCTGCCCTGTTCGCCGATATTTCTGGCTTTACTCCGCTTACCGAGGCTCTGACGCAGGCCCTCGGCCCGCGCCGTGGTATCGAGGCGCTGACCGACCAGATTAACGCGGTGTACGCGGCTTTGGGTGCGGCCATCGCCCGCTGGCGCGGGAGCATCATTGGCTTTGCGGGCGATGCTATTACCTGCTGGTTCGACGACATGGACGACCCCGCCGCCCCGCGCGCTGCGGCCTGTGCTCTCGAATTCCAGGTCGCGATGGCACCGTTTGCGGATATCCGACTCGCGGCAGGACCTTCCGCCGGGCTGGCCCTGAAGGTCTCCATCGCGGTTGGCCCGGCCCGGCGCTTCGCTGTCGGCGACCCGGCGATCCAGCAGCTTGATGTGTTGGCTGGTACGACGCTGGCGCGCATGGCCGCAGGTGAGGTTATCGCCCTCGCGGGCGATGTGCTGCTGGACGACGCGACGGTCGCTGCCCTGGGTTCCGGCGCACTGTTCGGACAGTCGCGGACGGATGAGGCGACCGGGGATCGCTTTACCTTGCTGCACGCTCTCGACAATACGCCCGCCGTTACACCCTGGGTGCCGGTCGCGCTACCCGTTGATGCTCTGCGCTCCTGGGTGCCTCCCGCAGTTTGGGAACGTGAGCAGGCCGGGTTGGGTACGTTCATCACCGAACTGCGCCCGGCGGTCGCGCTGTTTTTGCGCTTCGGCGGACTCGACTTCGATGGCGACGACCGGGCCGGTGAGCGTCTCGACGCCCTGGTTCGCCGCGCCCAGGTGATCTTCGCCTCAACCGGCGGCACGTTGCTGAGCCTTACCGTCGGCGATAAGGGATCGTATCTCTACGGTGCCTTCGGCGCGCCTATCGCCCACGAGGACGATGCCCGCCGCGCCGCACAGGTGGCCCTGGCTCTGCACGCGACCGCTGCCGAAATCGAGCTTCCCGCCTTCCAGATCGGGGTCAGTCAGGGTATGATGCGCTGCGGATCCTACGGTGGCCTCGACCGACAGACCTACAGTGTGATGGGCGACGATGTGAATCTGGCGGCGCGCCTGATGAGCCGTGCCGCTCCCGGCGAGACTCTGCTCAGCGGGCGGGTGCAGGCCGCTCTGGGCGAGGCGTTCAGTCTCGACACACGCCCGCCGATTCTTCTCAAGGGTCGGGCCTCGCCGCTGCCGGTCTTCGCGCTGACCGGCCTGGCCCGCCGACGGGCCATCCGCCTCCAGGAGCCCGCCTACGCGCTGCCGATGATGGGGCGTATGCGTGAACTGTCCCATATTAATGCCTGTCTGGAGCGCGCCCTGGCCGGTGAATGCCAGATCGTGGTCATTGAGGCCGAGGCGGGCATGGGCAAGAGCCGCATGGTCTCCGAAGTAGTACATCTGGCGCGTAGGCACGGCTGTGTGGGCTACGGGGGTGCGGCTGCGGCGAGCGGCACCCGCACCCCCTACCTCGTCTGGCGGCCAATTATCCAGGCGCTGCTGGATGTTGATCCCGATGCGCCGCTGCGCCACCAACTGCGGTTGCTGGCGGATAAGCTGGAGGAGCGCGTGCCGACGCGGGCGAAAGCTCTGCCGCTCCTCGATCTGCTGCTGGAACTGGAGCCGCCGGAGAACGAGTTTACGCGAACCCTTGCGCCGCAGGATCGCAAAGGCACCCGCGAGGCGCTTCTCGTGGATCTGCTCATTCATGCCGCCCAGGGGGCGCGGGCAGAGGGTGGGGCGCTGCTCCTGATCCTTGAGGACGCCCACTGGCTCGATCAGCTCTCCCAGGATCTGCTGTTGCACCTCGCCCAGGAGTGCATTAACGTGCCTCTGCTGCTCGTGCTGGCCGCCCGCCCAGCAGAGGCCCACGCCCTCGCACCGCTGCTGGCGCTGCCGCATGTAACGACCGTGACGCTGGAGGGGCTGAACGAGGCCGAGTTGACGGCGCTGGTGCGGGGCAAGCTGTCCAGGCTCTTCCCGACGCGGACATCTATGCTGCCCGAGGGGCTGGTGGCCTCGCTCGCCGCCCGCGCCCAGGGCAACCCGTTCTATGTCGAGGAACTGCTCAACTACCTCCACGACCGGGGGATCACGCCCGACGACCCGGCGGCGCTGGAGGGGCTGGATTTGCCGGATAGCCTGCACCGCCTTGTCCTCGCCCGCATCGATCAGCTCACCGAACACGAGCGAGCCACCCTGCGCGTGGCCAGCGTGGTCGGTCGGGTCTTCCGTGCGGCCTGGCTACCGGGCTTCGTCCCCGACCTGGGCGGCCCTCTCCGCGTGCGGAGCAATCTGGAGCAACTGGCCAGCCTCGGCCTAACGCCGATGGATACGCCGGATCCTGAACTGGCCTACCTGTTCAAGCATGTCGTGACCCAGGAGGTGGCCTACGCGAGTCTGCCGCAGACGATGCGGACTCGGCTCCACGGCGCACTGGCGGACTGGCTGGAACAGGCCGACCCGGACTCTTCGCCGCTGGATCTGCTGGCCTACCACTACGACCGCAGCGACAACCTGCCGAAGCGTCGTTCCTACCTGCGGCGGGCGGGCGAGGCGGCGGCGGCCGACTACGCCAATGCCGCAGCCGTGGATTACCTGAGCCGTGCGCTGGCATTGGCACCCGAGGATGATTGGGAGGAGCGTTGGGCGCTCCTGTGGGTGCGTGAGGCGGTCTACGCCCTGCTCGGGCAGCGCGAACTTCAGGCGACCGACCTTGCCGCCCTGGAGGAGTTGGCGACTGGGTGCCCTGAGCGCAAGGCCGACGCCGCGCTGCGTGCGAGCGCGTATCACGAGGCGACGGGCGATTTCCCTGCGGCCCAGGCGAACGCCGAGCGCTCGCTTGCCCTGGCGGCGGACGACCCAGCCCGAGCCGCATCGGCCCGTTTTTACCTGGGCCGTATGCTCGCACGGCAGGGCAGCTACCCCGAGGCGCGGGCGCAGATCGAGCCGGCCCTGGCGTGGGTGCGGGCCGGTGGGGAACGCCGGGCCGAACTGGAGGGGTTGCTGGCGATGGCGCACGCGGTCGATGACTGGGGTGCCGCGTGGCGGTACGCGGCAGAGGCGCTGATGTTCAGCCGTAGCCTGGGAGATCGGCAGCGCGAAGCGCTCGCGCTCGGCCGCCTGGGCTTTATCTCGTACAACACCGGCGACTACGCCGCCTCCCTGACCTTCCAGTCCCAGGCACTGGCCCTGCACCGACAGATCGGCAACCACATGGGCGAGGGTGCCTCGCTGCTCAATCTGGGCGGGCTGCGTGTCATCTTGGGCAGTTACCCCGCAGCTCGCACGGAACTCACGCAGGCGCTGCGGTTCGTCCAGATCACCGCTCATCGCCAGACTGAGGCGATTGCGTTTTTCCTCCTGGGCGAGTGCACCTACCACCAGGGCGACCTGGACACCGCGCACGCCGACTTCACGCGCAGCCTAAAGCTGATCCGTGCCACTGGCGACCGTCACTACGAACTCCTCAACCTGCTTGACCTGGGCTACCTCCACGTCGCACGCGGGGAGTGTGAGGTCGCCCTGGCGCAGTTCGAGGAACACCGCGCACGGCGGGACGCGCTGGGCATTGGCGGCGTACACCAACTCTGCGGTCAGGCCGCGATGGCGTATGCGCTGTTGGTATGGGGTGACCCGACCGGGGCTATGATCCAGATCGAGCCGGTGCTGCGCGACCTGCCGGATGGCGATCTCCACGGCCACGAGCGGCACCTCCGCGCTTACTACGACCTGTACCGCGTGTTGTCCGCAACCGACGATGCGCGGGCGCGCCCGCTGCTCACGCGCCTGCACGCCCGCCTGATGATGCATGCGGCCCCGATGGATAGGGCGATCCAGTACACATTCCTGACACACGTGCCAATAAACCGGGCGATCCTGGTGGCGTGGGCGGAGGCACAGGTTGACGAATCCAACCACGCTTATGCAGGTTAAAAAATGGCAATACCGCAAAAGTAACGCTGTGAAGCGTCCTGTCATTCTGAGCGAAGCGAAGAATCTCGGCCGGGATTCTTCGCTTCGCTCAGAATGACAGCGTTACTTTTGCGGTATTGCAAAAACGGTTCGTTGTCTCACCGACGTATGCGACACGACCTGGTTGCGGCCCAGTTCCTTCGCCTGATAGAGCGCGCTATCGGCCTGATTGATCAGCCACTCTGCGGTTTCGGTGCCACAGAATGTAGCCGCGCCAATGCTGACCGTGATAGGGCGTTTCGGCCAGGGTGCCCGCTCAACACTCCGCCGGATGCGCTCGGCAGTTAGCATCGCCTCGGCTATATCAGTGTTGGTGAGGATCATCGCGAACTCCTCACCACTGTACCGCGCAGGCAGATCACTCTGACGTGCCTGCTCCCGGAAAATCTGTGCAATTATACGCAGCACGCCATCACCGGCCACATGACCATAGGTGTCGTTATAGGGCTTAAAGTGATCGACATCGATCATGAGTAACGAAACCATCGTCTGGTAGCGCATCGCACGGACGATCTCTTCGGCCAGGCTTTCGTCAAAGGCCGTCCGGTTGCATAGCCCGGTCAGGCCATCCGTGCGCGCCAGCGCGTGGAGTTGGATGTTTGCCTCCTCTAACTGCTGTTGCACGACCTGTAGGCGGAGTTCTGTCGCTTTGCGCGCCGTAATGTCCGTGGCCACGTAGGAGTAGCGCGAGATGCCGCTCGCCGTCGGCCCAATCTTCCAGACGGTGACTTCAAGCCACAACGTCACATCCGCCAACGTGTGTTCGTAGTCGAACTGCACCGGTGCGCCGATTTGTGCGCTCTTCTGGTAGGCACCGAGCCAGCGTTGCATCGTCTCCTTGGGAACACCCATGGTACTCGCCCACTGCCCGTGCATTGCCTCGACGGTCGTGCCGAAAAAATCGGCGCTATACGTATTATCAGCGACGTGCAGAATATCGTCTGCGCTCAACTCAACAATGCCCATCATCACGCCAGCACCATCGAAGAAGCTACGCAGGGTCTGCTCTGCGATGCGGAGCGCCTCCTGATAGGCCATCCGCTCGGTCACGTCGGTGATAACCGCAATACTCCCGGTAAACTGGCCGTCAACAAAGCGCGGCGTGCCGGTGATCTGCATACTGGCGATCCGGTCATCGGCGCAGCGCAGGCGCGTAAGGTAGGTACTCGCCTGCCCTTGCTTGCGGGCCGCCTGGGCGACGTGCAATATCGCCTTATCTTCCGCTACGGTCAGTTCAGTCGGCGACCGTCCGATCAGATCAACCGGTCTATAGCCGAGCAACTGGGCATAGGTATCGTTGACGAACGTGAACCGGCCTTGGGCATCGGTGACGGTGAGTCCTTCCCCCATGTTATACATCACTTGCTGGGCAAAATCGCGCTCGTCGCGCAACTGGCGTGCGAGGGTCTGCTGCACGGTGATGTCATGCACAACGATAAGCCATCCCCTCACGCCCGCATGGGTGCGCGAGAGCGGGGTAGCGCGAACCTCGACGCTGGCCGCAGCGGGGCCAAACGGCTCGACCACCACAGCGTCATCGCCCATCATCCTGATCGCTGACGCCAGGGCGGGAAGGACGGTGCCGAACACCTGGCCGACCGCCTTGGCGGTGATGCCGGTGATCAGGGTGGCCGCAGGGTTGAGGTTCACGATGCGGTGCAGGTGATCGAGGATGATCACCCCGTCGCCCATTAGGACAATCGCTGTGTTGCAGGTAACTCGTGCCAGACGGGTGTATTGGTCGTGACGAGTGTGGTGATGATGATTATGCCGGAAATCAGCCATATTCTGACCTCCATTAATGTATCTGAATAATCATCCATATAAGTATGTATGTATGTATGTATGTATGTATGTATGTATGTATGTATGTATGTATGTATGTATGTATGTATTTCGTAATCCGCCGATCATCCGAAGTGACATCTATCTACGGTGTTGTTTCTGGACAAGCAGCGAAGGCAAAATGCGTGGATGATATATGTACATTGTATCACCAAATGGTGCCATAATCTATGATCAGAGCCAGGGCTGATCAGGGCTGATGCAAAGTTGCGTGATCGTCGCTCAGCCCTCACCCCCCAGCCCCCTCTCCCTGAGTGCATATCTTTACCCACATCTCTGCGACTATCGAGGGATTCACCCGTCGGGGGGGTGCAGAGCGGGCGACTGAAGTCGCGCCACGGGAGCCTACGGCTGGCCGCCCGCCTACACGCGGGCGGTTCCGGCGTCGGCGAAGGCCGACGCCCAGCCGTAGGCTCCACAGCGGCGACTTCAGTCGCCCGCCGGGGGGCCGATACACCGCATTACAATGCGGTAAAAAAGATGTGGGTAAAGATATGCCCTGAGCGGGAGAGGGGGAGTCGAGCGCATCCTGATGCAGAATTTTTCCTCTCCCCGTGAGGGAGAGGGGCAGGGGGTGAGGGCCGGAGGGTGACTTTGCAACAGTCGCCAGTGATCACCCAAAATCAAGCCGGGTAGGCTATACTAACCATACCCTCATACGAAGTCAGCAATTAGCGGCCCTGGTGCGATGGAGTGCCCCTGGCTTCTGGCTTCTAAACGTAGAGCAACCCCTATGACATTTCGTGTCGATGCTCCCTATACGCCAACCGGCGATCAGCCCCTGGCGATTGAGAACCTCGTCGCCGGTCTGAAAGCAGGCCATCGCCACCAGACTCTGCTTGGCGCGACGGCCACGGGCAAAACCGCCGTCATGGCCTGGATCTTCGAGCAGGTTCAGCGCCCTACCCTTGTCCTTGCCCATAACAAGACTCTGGTTTCGCAGCTCTGGGCCGAGTTCCGCGATTTCCTGCCCGACGCTGCCGTCGAGATGTTTATCTCCTACTACGATGAGTACACGCCTGAGGCATACGTGCCGAGCAAGGATCTGTACATCGAGAAGGAGGCCAGCATCAATGAGGAGATCGACCGGCTGCGCCATGCGGCCACTCAGTCGCTCTTCACCCGCCGCGATGTGCTGATTGTCGCCTCGGTTTCGGCGATCTTCGGCCTTGGCTCACCCCACGACTACGGCCAGGTGGTGATCCCGCTGCGCACGGGCGAGGTGCGTAACCGCGATAAGCTGCTGCGTCAGTTGATCGATCTTCAGTTCGAGCGTAATGATATTGACTTCCACCGTGGCACCTTCCGCGTGCGTGGCGATACCCTCGACATTGTACCCGCCAACAGCGAGACGGCGGTGCGCGTCGAGTTCTGGGGCGATGAGATCGAGCGGATTGTCGAGCTTGACCCGCTCACCGGCGAGATCCTGCTCATCCGCACTGCCGTAGACATCTACCCGGCCAAGCACTTTGTCACCAGCAAGGATAAGCTCTCCCTGGCCGTACACAGCATCCAGGACGAGCTTGGCGAGCGCCTGCGTGAACTGGAGGCGAATGGCAAGGTGCTAGAAGCCGCTCGGCTGAAGCAGCGCACGATGTACGACCTGGAGATGCTTGGTGAGGTTGGCTACTGCTCGGGGATCGAAAACTACTCGCGCCATATGGACGGGCGTAGCCCCGGCCAGACGCCCTGGACGCTGATCGACTACTTCCCCGATGACTTTCTGCTCTTTGTTGACGAGAGCCACATCAGTTTGCCCCAGGTGCGCGGCATGTATAAGGGCGACCGCTCGCGCAAGGAGACCCTGGTGGACTTCGGGTTCCGTCTGCCCTCGGCCCTCGATAACCGGCCCATGCATTTTGAGGAGTTCGAAGAGCATGTCTACCAGGCGATCTATGTCTCGGCGACGCCCGGCCCCTACGAGCGCCAGCATAGCCAGCAGATCGTCGAGCAGATCATCCGGCCCACTGGCCTGGTGGATCCAATCATCGAAGTGCGCCCAAGTAAGGGCCAGGTAGACGACCTGGTGGTCGAGGTGCGCAAGCGCGTGGTCAAGGGCCAGCGCGCTCTGGTGACGACCCTCACCAAGCGCATGGCCGAGGATCTTGCCGATTATCTCAAAGAGGTGGGTGTGCGGACGATGTATCTGCACTCTGATATTGACACCATGGAGCGGGTCGATATTCTGCGCGATCTGCGCCTGGGGGTGTATGATGTAGTCGTCGGCATCAACCTGCTGCGCGAGGGTCTCGATCTACCCGAGGTGAGCCTGGTGGCCGTCCTCGACGCGGACAAAGAGGGCTTCCTGCGCTCGGAGACCTCGTTGATCCAGATTATCGGGCGAGCCGCCCGCCATCTGGAGGGCCGCGTGATCATGTACGCCGACACGCTCACCGCCTCGATAAACGCGGCGATCAGGGAAACCCAGCGCCGCCGCGATATTCAGACCGCCCACAATATCCGCCACAACATCACGCCGGTGGGCATCTCCAAGGGCGTGCGCGACCTGTCGGATCGCCTGCGCAAGCTGGCCGACGAGCGCGGCGACTATCAGGTACAGGGCAAGAATGTCGCCGCCAAGCCGATCATCGCCGAGATCCCACGCGACGAGCTGAACAAGCTGATCAAGGATCTGGAGAAGCAGATGAAACAGGCCGCCAAAAACCTTGAGTTCGAGAAGGCCGCCTCCCTGCGCGACCAGATCACTGAGCTACGGAAGACACTGGCCCTTGACTAATTGCAGATTTTAGATTTTGGATTTTAGATTGCGCTCGCGCAATCTAAAATCCAAAATCTAAAATCCAAAATCCCTATGGCAGTCCAAGTCTGGATCGGCGAGAAGCCAGAACATCCAAATGAGCGGCGTGCGATCATGTCTCTGGCGAACGGCCTCGAACGGCTGGACGGCCTGCACCTGATCTTGGCCAATTTTAGCATCGGTGGGCGCACCGTCGATCTGGTGATCATCAAGCACGACGCGATCTTCATCGTTGAGTTGAAGCACTGTGACGGGCGGGTGATCGGCAGCGTCAATGGCCCGTGGTTTGTGGAGGGCCGCAACGGCGAGCGTAAGCGGCTGAACCCTGGCCGCAAGAATCCCTACAACCAGGTCATCTCCTACTTCCACGCCCTGACCAACTTCCTCAACGAGCATCGCCGCGAGTTCCTCTCGGAACACAAGGCCAACGACATCGACTTCCGCACCTGCAAGCGGGTGGTGGTGATCTCGCCGACGATGCAGGAGGGCTCGGAGATCGAGCTGGACTGGAAGGTGGAACTGAAGGGGCTGGATGATCTGCCGGCCTACCTGATCACCGAGCGATCCTCTGAGATTGAACTGACCGATGAGGAGATGCTGGCCATCCCGGACATGCTTCACTGCACGCCGTGGGATGAGATCAACACGGTGATCACAGGCGCGTTGGTTGAGTCTGCGGTGACGGGCGACGCAGAGACGCCCCAGACGCCCCGCCGGGGCGTCTCTACACCGGACGTACCCGCTCCCTCCATCGTTCCCACCAGCCGCGTGGAGCGTGCGCGGGCCATCCTGCGCACCACCACGGGCCGGGTCGCCGCCGGGCTCGCCGTGATTGTCGGCATGCTCTTTGCCGTCCTCATCCTGCGCCCGGCCCAGGTGGTTATTCCGAGCGGTGATCAGCCCCTCGTCCAGATCGCCGACGTGACCGGTGTGCCCACCAGCGGTTCGATCTCGCTGGCCACCGCCGAGGATGCCTGTCGCTGGACGAGCTACCAGCTTGTGGGCAAGCGCTGGGATGGGGTCAGCGGCGGCTGGATCAGCGTGGCCTCAGGTGGCAGCGGTAGCGGGCTGCTCCCCGAGGTGGTGGTGGCCCTGGAGCAGGTCGCTACGTGTAGCGATCAGATTACGCTTACCTGGAGCGTGCAGAACCACACCGATCAGGAGATCAGCTTTCCCTTGCGTGGTGACAACATTCAGATCAGCGACAGCCTGGGCAACCTGTACCAGATCGCCGACAACGCTTCGCAGCCGCGTAGTATACGGGTAGCCCCTGGTGCCCAGGAGCGGGGGGTCGCTGTGGCCGACCGACCGATCAGTCGTAGCGCCAGTTCGTTGCTCGTGCGTCTCAAGGGTCAGCCCTTTGGCGAGGCGAGTTTCGTCGTGTCACTGCAAAAATAGGGTAGATTATCCCCTGTCGTTGCCCTCTTTCGCACTACCGCAGCCGTCACCCTGTTGCGCACGTCCCGCTGAGCGGAGTGTCCCGACATACATCATCATTGCCGAGACGCTTCGTTCAGCGTGACAGGGCGAGGTTTGCTCTAGGGCAATACTTTTCACATAAGCCGATTTATGCCGACCTTGCCCCCTCACCCCCTGCCCCTCTCCCTCACGGGGAGAGGGGAGATTCCCCACCAGGACGCATCCGAATCCCCCTCTCCCGCTCAGGGAGAGGGGGCTGGGGGGTGAGGGCTGATCGGCGGCAGATTCCTTATGTGAAAGGTATTGGCTCTACTATGGCCTTCTTCCCCTCTATCGACCGTCAAGTGAGAAACACCATGGCTACCTCCACGCCACATGGCAATGATCATAGCCTTGCCGATATGACGTCGACGGACTACAAGGATCTGGTTATTCCCGGGCAGGGCAAGTTAGAGGGCGTGACCTTCAGCACTAACCCGCAGATCGAACACGCGGTTCGCGACATTCTTGATGCTATTGGCGAGCATCCTGATCGCGAGGGACTCATAAAAACACCCGCACGGGTGGCGAAAATGTACGCCGAAATCACCGCTGGTTACCACATCGACCCAGAGGCTCTGATCAACGACGCGATCTTCAGCGTTGACTACGATGAGATGGTGGTGGTAAAACAGATCGACTTTTACAGTTTGTGCGAACATCATATGCTCCCGTTTATGGGCCAGGTTCATGTCGCCTACATCCCGAAGGGCAAGGTAGTTGGCCTGAGCAAGATCCCGCGTATTGTGGAGATGTTCGCCCGGCGGCTCCAGGTGCAGGAGCGGATGACCGTCCAGATCGCCGACTTTATCAATAAGGTTCTCTCTCCCACCGGGGTGGCCGTGGTGGTTGAGGGTGTCCATATGTGTTCGGTGATGCGCGGGGTAAAGAAGGCGAACGCCCAGATGGTCACCTCGGCGATGCGGGGTGCCTTCCGCAATGATCCGAAGACGCGGGCCGAGTTCATGAGTCTGATCAACCAAAGTCGCTAGTACAGCGTCCCGGAAGAGCTTATCGAGGTGTGACGCGAGGACGCGAAGATGCGAATCATCGCATCCTCGCGTCAACAAACCCGGTACGGATCTTCAGCGAACGATTCTTGTATCGTTCATTCATCACTAAATCGCCGGGCGTCTATGACGGATCTGGCCCTGTTGTCAGAGCTATCTGGAAAGGTGATGTATGGGTGTGCAAATGATCTTGATCGTCGATGACAACGCCGATAATGCGGGCCTTGTGTTCGACTACCTCACAAGCAAAGGCTACCACACCATCATTGCTCGTGATGGACGCAGTGCGCTGAAGCTGATCAACGAACAGCGGCCTGATCTGGTGCTGATGGATATTCAGATGCCAGAAATGGACGGAATCAAGGTAATTCGACAGATCCGTGCGGATCAATGCCTACAGGCAATGCCGGTGATTGCCCTGACCGCCTTGGCGATGCCCGGCGACCGCGAGCGTTGCCTCGATGCGGGCGCTGATGAATATGTGAGCAAACCCGTCAGCATGCGCGCCCTGTCTGAAATCGTCGCTCGGCACCTGGCGTGGAAACGCAGTGTGTGAGGCAATAGCCCGTACCTCACGCATCATGTGCATTGTGGTAAGATACGCAACAGCTTTCGCCACATGCTGTGAGCGTAGTTAAGGGTAAAGGAGTAGCGGCGATGGGCCTGATGGAAGGTAAGAAGGGGCTGATCCTGGGGTTAGCCAATGATCACTCGATCGCGTGGGGCATCGCGCAGGCGCTGCACCGCGAGGGCGCCGAGATCGGCTATACCTATGTGGGCGAGACCTTGGAGCGGCGGGTGCGTCCGCTGGCCGAGAGCCTGGGGGCGACCCTGATCGAGCCCTGTGATGTGAATAACGATGAGCAGATCGCCGCCTTGATGGATCGCGCCCGCGCCGCCTTTGGCCAGATCGATTTCCTTATCCACGCCGTTGCCTACGCGAACAAGGAAGAACTGAACGGGCCGTACTTGCGCACCACTCGCGCCGGTTTCCTGACGGCCCTGGAGGTGAGCGCCTACTCGCTTACCGCGCTGGTGAAGGCTGCTGATGATCTGTTCGCCCCCGGTGCCTCGATCCTCACCCTCTCGTACCACGGCGCCCGCAAGGTGATGCCGAACTATAACGTGATGGGCGTGGCGAAGGCGGCTCTGGAGGCCAGTGTGTACTACCTGGCGGCCGACCTCGGCCCGCGTGGTATCCGTATTAACGCGATCAGTGCTGGCCCAATCCGCACCCTGGCCGCCAGCGGCATCACCGGTTTTCGCAGTCTCCACCGCGCCTTCGCTGAGGTTTCTCCCATGCGCCGCAATGTCACAATTGAGGATGTGGGCAATACGGCCGTTTACCTTTGCTCTGATCTCGCCAGTAGTGTCACCGGGGAGATCTTGTATGTCGATGGGGGTTTCAACGTGATGGGTGCGCCCTCGGCGGAAGCCTGAGGTGGAAATAGCCGATAGCCGATAGCCGAAGCCGATAGCCGATAG
>Ga0194060_10001649_pt1 | contig 16001 bp, 13 predicted proteins | sample SepL225m_MetaG_FD_163427 | JGI IMG/M metagenome (GOLD analysis project Ga0194060, IMG submission 163427) | Anoxic zone freshwater microbial communities from boreal shield lake in IISD Experimental Lakes Area, Ontario, Canada - Sep2016-L222-5m | ecosystem: Environmental > Aquatic > Freshwater >...
ATATTGCATGAAGATCGCTTCCCCGATCATCCGATCGCTAAATGATCCGTTAACTTGACAATCCCTCCCCAAGGAGGAGAATTCGACTCATATACGAGTTTTTCGACAGTCTCGTTGGCCAAGAGAGAATGATGGGAACACAACTCACACCAAAGCAGACGATTGTTGCATTAGCAGTCGGAATGGTCGCCTTGCTGCTGGCATTTTACGTCCCAATGATGGTTTGGGGTGGCGAACAGGATCTGCTTGTTTGGCTTCTCCCTGCAATCCTGATCATTGGCGTCTTCCTGGCACTGCCGCTCGGGGTCATTCTGGCGAACATGGTGGGCCGAATCATCTTGCTTCCTCTCCTCGCGATCTTCGCGCTTGTCGATCACATCAAAAGAAGGGCATCGGCCAACCACACACCGGACGGTATTCGTCGTCCCGCGGACGGGCCGCCGAAACCGTCAGTGTGAACGTTCGGCAAACAAGGAAAGGGAATCAGAATGCATTGCATGAACTGCGGGAAAGAAGTTCATCCACAGGCAATCGCATGCCCCGCATGCGGCGTGCCGCCGCTGATCGAGAATAAGTACTGCCAGAATTGCGGCACTGCAATTCAGGCTAACCAGACTCTCTGTGTGAAGTGCGGGGTTGCACTCATGGCGCCACCGCCTTTAATCGGCACGAAAAGCAAGGTTGCGGCTGGGTTGCTTGGCATCTTCCTGAATTGGCTAGGCATCCACAAATTCTACCTTGGATACTCGAAGGAAGGCGTGATTATGCTCCTTGTTTCGATCTTGGGAGGGATTGTCACATGTGGTGTCGCTACAATGGTCATGTCCATCATAGGCCTGATTGAGGGGATCATCTATCTCACAAAGTCAGATGAGGAGTTTGATCTACTCTACGTGAAGGGACACAAAGGGTGGTTCTAAGAAGAAGCCCAAGCAAACGAACCAGAGGTCGCAAAAGACATGATGACGAAAGAGTGCGAGGAACAACATCGGTGGCGTGTGCGAATGCTTCTTTTGCACGCTGCAATGCTCGTCGCACCTATAGTCCTGCTGTTGACTCACGTTCGATGTCAAGTCAACGGACTTAGTGTTTGCGTTTTCAAGTCGGTGCTTGGTGTTGACTGCCCTGGTTGCGGTATTACGCGTTCGGTGATGTCCTTGTTCTCCGGCGACTTCAGCAGGGCTTTCCGACTGCACCCTGCTGGCCCGCTGGTAGTTGTACTCATCGCACTCATGGTGACGTATCTTGTTTTGGTTCTGTTCACGGAGTTCAGAGGATTGGAGTGGAGAAAGGAGGTGCGAGCTTTCACCGGAATTGAAATGCTTGCGTTCGCCGCACTGTTGACTGGATGGATAGGAAAAGCGTTCATAAACTGACAAAACAAAAGGAGACTGAAGATGGCAATGGTAACATGTCCAAAATGCTCGAAACAAACGACTCAAGGTGGATTCCAGACTTGGCAGATCATAGTGTCGATTTGCTTTTTCCCGCTTGGATTGCTGTCATTGCTGGCTGGTCGTAAACCAACGACGTGTCAGCACTGCAACAACACCTGGCAAGGGTAAAGATCAGGCCGAACGGCGTGCTGCCTACTCGGTGCCCGCGGCGGGCACCGAGTGGCAGACGCCGAGCGTTCAGTGAATGGAAAAGATGAAAGAGAAGATGATCAAAGCATATCTGGCGCAGGCGGAACAGATCATCGGCAAGCGCACGCCGGCGGAGATCGCGCATGACGATGCAGTCGTCGCCTGCTTGGAAATGGGCCTGCCGATCGAAGCGGCACTCGCAAACGCCGCCCAGAAGCATCCATCTGAAACGTTGTCATGGGATGCAAGCAACATCGGAGACATCGCCGCGCACTACGATTATCTCAAGGAACACGCGCAGATTCTCAGGACAATCGGAAAACGAAAATGATATGACACCGACAAGACCTTCGGGCCTATCGGCGCGAAGTCGCGCCTCAGGCCCAAGGTCGCCGTTGGGGATGAAAGAATGATTGAAGGATAAGACGATTCAGAGTTTAATGAAGACATGACAGCATTACTTGAAAAAGCAATTAGCCGGGTGTCAGGTTTGCCCTCGAAGCAACAGAACGAGATCGCACGTTTTGTATTGGCCGAAATCGATGCCGAAGCGAAATGGGACACATCGTTCAAGAACTCCCAGGATGAGCTCGCAACCCTTGCGCGGGTTGCGCTGGCAGAACGGCAGAGGGGCAAGACCCGAAAAATGGATTTGGCTCATGATTTCTGAAACGACGGACTCCTTCCGGCGGCAGCTGAGTGAGGCGCCGACGGCGGTTCGTTCTCTTGCTCGTCAAGTCTTTCGCCTCTGGTCATCCAATCACCGCCATCCCTCACTACAGTTCAAGCGCATTCACCACTCCGAACCTATCTACTCCGTTAGAATCGGAATCCATTGGCGGGCCGTGTGCGTCGTTGATGAGAATACGGCGGTTTGGTTCTGGATCGGGTCGCACGCAGCTTATGACGCATTGATCAAAAAGCTGAGGAAACGATGATCATGAAATCAGTACCCCAACCAGCCAATTCACGCGACGCTTTACAGCGCGCCTGATTGGCGGCGTTGGCCCAAAAGAATGACTTGATAACTGTGTTGCGGATGTGACACACTTGAAACATGAAAACAGCAGTCATTCACGCAAGAATTGAGCCTCAGATCAAACGACAGGCTGAAGGCGTTCTGAATAATCTTGGAATTAGCCCGACAGAGGCGATTCGGATTTTCTATAGGCAGATTACCCTCAGACATGGGCTCCCGTTCGCCGTGGCCGTTCCCAACGAATGCACGGCGGCCACCCTTGAAAAGAGCCGCCGTGGCGAAGATGTTCATGAGTTTGAGTCATTGGATGCCATGTTTGAGAGCTGGAAGAAATGAAGAAGGTCTCTCAGACCACCCAATTCGCCCGTGACGTCAAGAAGATGCGAAAACGAGGGAAGGATCTGGCAAAACTCGAAGCGGTTGTCAGACAACTCGCCGCCGGGACTCCGCTTGATCTCAAGCACAGAGATCATCCCCTTGTCGGAGAGTGGAAGCCCTCGCATGACTGCCATGTCGAACCCGACTGGATCCTGATTTACACTGCTGACAATGATTCACTGAGGCTTGAACGAACAGGAACTCACTCTGATTTGTTCAGATAACACAATCGGCCAACCAGCCAATTCACGCGACGCTTTACAGCGCGCATGATTGGCCGCCGTTGTGCAGTTGAAATTATGATTTGATCATGTATCCCATTTGTGCTACGTTTTCGCCAAAGAATGGAGATATGTATATGAGCAAGAGTGCGATGTTAAGAGCAAGACTTGAGCCGGAATTGAAGCATGACGCCGAGGCGATATTTACCCGCCTCGGGCTGAACTCGACTCAAGCGATCACGATATTTTACAGACAGGTCGAACTCCACCAGGGGCTGCCCTTTAATGTCACGATCCCTTCCGCCACCACCACGCGGACATTCGACGCCACCGATGCAGGGCGCGATCTTGTCGTCTGCAAGGATTCGGCCGACATGTTCAAGAAACTGGGAATCTGATGTATACCCCGGTTTACACAAAGCAGTTTGAGAAGGATCTCAAGCTTTGCAAGCGTCGTGGGAAGAATATGGAGAAATTCAAGATCCTCGCCTGCACCTTGGTAGCCGGACAAATTCCGGATCCTATTCATCGTGATCACAAACTTGTCGGTAATTATCAGGGACGGCGGGATTGTCACATTGAATCCGACTGGCTCCTCATTTACAAAATCGATAACACGCTCATCATTTTTGAAAGAATGGGAACCCATTCGGACTTATTCAAAAAATGAAGTCGCACAACCAGGCCTCGCACGCGACGGCGAGTACGCCGCGCATGAAGGCCGCCGTTCGCGCTAGCCGGCTTTGAAGTACAAGAAGTCCGTGGGCACCCAGGTGACGGCATTCGGGCCGCATCACTGGAGCAGAGATGAGAACGGCAAATTCCTGTTTTGTCCGACCGGTCTGGCGGCGTCGGATGAAGCGGAACTTTACAGCATTCCGGCACTGATGAAAGCCGCGTCGGCGCAAGACGTGTCCCCCATTGCGTCGGGGATCGCCGCTTTCCTTTATGGTGGAGGTTGGAAGGGGGGCGCGCTGTCGGCAAAGCTGGGGTACATCCTGACGGGCAACGGGGCGGGTACGACTGCGCATGCAAGCCTGGCGCTGACCCCAAACGTCCGGGCTGACAAGTACGATGCCAGTTTCAGCACCGTCTTCGACACCATCCGCGACCTCATGGAACCACCCGCCCCGCCGCGCAAGCGTATCGGGTTCCAGTAGCAGGGGGCGTTTGCGGCTGGCTGTTGGGAAGAGGCGAATTTCTCGGCGACAAGTGATGCCTCGGGATACGCGTGCCAGCGGCCTTGGTCCGGCCGGGGAGTACCCCGTCCGCCCCAAAGCCGCTGGATTGTGCTGTTCTGTCTTGATCTTGACGTTCTCGCCGGCTTTCCACATGATCTCAACCATGCAAACGATGTTTCAGACCGGTCTCAACGAGCGTGTGCCCGTACCGCCAGAAAAGGGATTTCTTATCCATCCCTTGACCTTGTACCGTGATTCTACCACTCTACTTAGCATAACAGCCCCAAGGAAGATCATCCGCGAATGAGGCGCGAGTCGGCCATCATGCGCAATCTAAGGATTATCCGCTGCGTACCACGCTTCGTACTGCTGGGAGCCATTGTGTTTGCCTTGAATTCCTGTGCCACGGAACATTCGAACAAGACCGTCACGTCGCATGCGACCCAACGCTACCTGCTCTACGGGGCGCCGTGGGATGGATGCGCGGCGCCCCAATTCAAGCCGCTGGTCAACAAAGCTGCGGATGTAGGGTTCAATGCGATCCGTATTGTGGTTAACTGGCGCCAGCACCAAAACCGGGCGGGCGAATGCGATTTCGCCGCCCTGGACGAAGCCCTGGATTATGTGGTGAAGACCAAACGCTTGAAGGCGGTGGTCATGATCTGGCTGACAAGGCCCCCGGAGCCGATCCAGAAGGGCAACGACACCGTCCTGCTCGAAAAGGACCTGCAGCGGAATTCCGCCGGACAGATTTCCTCGATGTTTTCCTTCAACTCGGACCACGCCGCCGAGCGGGCAGCCGATTTTGTGGAACGCGTTGTCGCCCACTGCCACGCACGGTACCCGGACGAGATCCTGTGCTATATCACCCCGTTCAGTCAGTTTGCGGAAACCGAGTACTGGTGCAAGGGCGAATGGGGCTATGAAGAGCTGTCCCGACAGGCGTACCGGGCATGGCTGGCCGCGCGATACGGAACCATTGGCGAACTCAACCGGGCATGGAAGTCAACTTATGCCTCCTTTGACCAGATCCAACCTTCCCGGAAAGGGGATGCGCCCGGGTTGGACTGGTACCGGTTCCGGCACGCGGCGCTGAAACGTGCAATCCACCAGGTGGCCGCGGCCGTTCAAAAAGGGCATCCCGAGGCCAGGCATGCGCTGCAGTTCGGCTCGACCTTCGACGGTCTCGTGGACACGCGCTGTACGGCCTGCTTTCCGGATTTGTGCACGCGCAGTCACGTGGTCTGGGTGGATGACGCCGCGCATTACAACCACTGCTTCTCCATGGACTATATGCGTTCTTCCCTGCCGGGAAAATGGATCTGCAACGAGATTGACGCCCCCAGCAGGGGGAGCGACGAGGAGTATTACCGTCAGGCGAAGGAAAGCTTCGAGCACGGCGCCAGCATGATCTCCGTCGCGAACTGGCCGGATCTGGCCGAGTTGGAAAAGCGTGCGGGGGTATTTCGGAGCATCGCACGCGATTTCCTGGCTGCGCCGGTCCCCGAGAAGAAGCCGGTCGCCACCATCACAATCAAGGCCAGCGAGGCCAGGAGAGGCACCGGAGTTTTTCAGCGGCGGTACAACGAGCTATCGTCGAACGGGACAAACTGGGTACGGGTTCTGCTCGACGATGACGTCTCGGTACAGGGCGGGAACGCAGAAGCCGACGGGCGCAAGTCAGAGTTGACGCTCAGGCGCGACACACCTCATGATTAACTCGGAGATTCAAGGGAAGGCAGTACGGCCGGGCTTTAGCATGGAGGCGGTGGAGAAGGTGGTGGCGTTGAAAGGGGCGTTGGCGTTGAATGAGATTCTGCGCCGTCGATATTGGCTGATATAACGCTAAATCATGCGAATATCACAAGCCGTCAATTCTTCTGCTAAGGGTGACCCCAATTCTTCTACAATTCTGTGGCTCACTGAATCTGCTATCATGCCTTTGCGCTGCCTGGCACTGCTTTTGCCCTTGCAGAAATGGAAATGACAAGAGCGGCCACTCCTGTCACAAAAGAAATCAGAGTTATGGGAACCATATAGCCGGGCCATGTGGCCGGGCTCAACCAGCTTGGGTAGCCCAGTAGTCCAGCATGTACACCAGCGAGCAATGCGAAAACACCTACACTGTTGATCCAGCATGAAGCCTCTCGATTGGCACACGAACGGAAGTAGTAGTGGATTCCTGCGGCGGAAATGGCGCCGACCAGCATGGACAGGCCTCCTTGCATCGTCAGTTTACTGCCGGTAAAGAATTTTGGATAGTAGGCTGGATCTAGAATGGCAAGCGAAAGTGCTATGTGCATCAGCATCAGACTTCCAGCCACGCTCAGCAGTTTCGAATCAACCGAACCACGCCCGCGCTGTTGAATTATGCATCTGACAACCAGAAGCAAAGCCGAAAGCGCAAAAACTTTGTTTACAACATAAATCGGCCACTCATCCCAGGCAACCCCCTTAAAAACATTATACCTGAGAGTTGCATAGCATGTCACTAGCGGCACAATTAATCTAATCGCCTTCATCCTGCCTACTCCTTTTTCTTTACAATACGCAACAATCGTTGCTTCGGGACACGGCATCAATGCCTCCTTGGACATCTCAACATCAGAGAGAAACGGCATCAACTTTTTGAGTTCAGCACATCCTATCTATCGCCATTGCTGGCAACAACGATTGCTGGAACCGCGCACACTGTAGTCAATCCTGCAGATAAGTATCCCAATAAGCCTGAAACAGCAACCACCGAACAGTCACGGCAGGTAAAAGTGAGGAAAAACCACGACCGTCAAAACCCCTGACGGGGAGTTGCGGCAGGTGAACGTCTGCCACCGTGGCGACCAGTCGGCAACCTCCAAGAAGCTCATCAAGAACATGGCGACCGATCTGATGACCCATTCCCCGACTATGACACCGAAAAGCGGATTTGGCACTTGACCTTCGTGCTGGATTTTTAAACAATTCGAAGTTTGAAGATGATGTTTCAGAGCGGTCTCGACGGGAGAGTGCCCGTACCGCCAGAAAAGCGATTTCTTATCCCTCCCTAACACAAGCTACAGGCTACAGACAGGAGATGGAGTATGATGCGCAAGGTTACGAGACTGCTCGGGTTGGCGATGGTATTGCTGGGCGTTTGCGGCGTTGTACACGCGGCAGATGACTGGACCCAGTGGCGGCATGACGAATGCCGGTCGGGGACGTCCACACAAGCTTTGCCATCGTCGTTGTATCAGCAGTGGCGGCGGGATTTGCCGACAAGACCCAGCGAGTATGTGGATGCCGATGCCGACTACTGCCGGCCTGTGCAGTTGGGGAAGACGTTGTTTGTGCCGGTCTTCGCCAGCGATCGCCTGACCGCCTATAACACGGACACCGGCGCCGAGCTGTGGCGCTACTACGCCAGCGGCGCGCTGCGGCGGCCGCCTGTGGCGATGACGCTGGGGGTCGGCACGAACGTGGTGATCTTCGGCAGCGACGACGGGTATGTCTATTGCCTCAACGCGGCCGACGGATCGGAGCGTTGGAAATTCCGAGGCGCGCCGAATGCGAAAAAGGCCATGGGGTTCGGCCGTTTGGGGTCGGTGTGGCCGGTGCTGGCTTCGCCGGTGGCGTATGAGGGAAAGGTCTATTTCATAGCCGGCGTGATGCCGACGATGTGTCTTTACGGTTATTGCCTGGATGCGGCGACGGGCGCGGTGGTGTGGCGAAATGACGGGCGGTGGTCAACCGTTACCGGGGTATTGTCCGCCAACGGGCCGATCGCCTTCTCGTATGACCACAGCCGAATATATGTAAAGGGCATAGCTTTGGCTGGACCGTGGAGCTTCTCGCCGCTCACCGGTGAAATGAATGACGATTTTGGCGGCTTCCAGGGCACATGGAGCGCCGGGGCGAAATATTCTCCTTATTCTTACTGGTACACCGATGGCAACCGGTCGATGGGTACTTCTGAACCGCTGACAATCTCTGTCGGGGGGACATCGTATTCGGCCGCGAGCGTGACGGCGTTGGGGGTTGCCGGGACACCCTCCAGCATTCTGGCAGGTGACGGGAAGCTGTTTGTCACGACCGTGGAGGGAAGCGTCTATTGCTACGGCGGCACCTCGGTGACACCGACGATCTACACGAATCAGGTGACGCCGTTGACCCCGGTGGCGGATGCCTGGACAACGGCGGCCCAGACGATGCTCAGCCGCGCCGATCTGAAGCAGGGGTTGGCGCTGGTGTGGGGCGTGGGGAGCGGGCGGCTGGCGGAGGAACTGGTGAAGCAGGCGCCGGGGCTTATGATTGTGGCCGCCGATCCTGATCCGGCGAAGCTCCTGGCCCTGCGGCTTAAGATGGATGCCGCCGGCATTCCGGCAGACCGGTTTGCGACTGTGCTGGGAAATCCCCCGGATTGCGGGTTTGCGCCGTTCCAGGCGGCGTTGATCGCGAGCGAGGACGCGACCTCTATGATGGGTTCCGGGCAGGCGCTGGCGGAGATGCTGTACAAGTGTACGCGACCGTTCGGCGGCGAAATCTGGCTGGCCACATCGAGCGCGGAGCATGCGGCGCTTGCGGGCTGGGTTGCGGCGGCGAATCTGCTCCTTTGCGATGTGAGGCAGTGGGCGGGATTTTCCGGCATGGGTGAGGACGGTTTCACGCAAATCAGGCGGCTGGGCTTGCCGGATGACAAACTGGACATGAAGCCGTCGTTTGGCATGATCGCCTTCCAAAAAGGAAACAACACCTACTGGTCTGGTGCCCCTGCGCGAGGCATAGGGAGTGGGAAGGATATCTACACCGGGCGCCCCATGACAGCGGCAATGATCGGCTACGAACCGCCGAAGCCGAGAATAAACGGCGGGGCTGTTGGCATGGCTGTCTGGAACTTGGGCCCTCCCGGCCCCATGATGAATACGCTGTACTCCCGCGTTGAGACCTTTTATGCGCCAACGCCCGGATACCCGGCTTGTCCCCAGGTTGTTCGGTATGGCGAGACGCTGGTGAGTCCGGGGAGAACGCTGGCCTTCTACGACCTGGTATCGTATTGGGGATCCATGGTGTGCATGGACGGTTCCGGATGCGGGGCCGCTGCGATGCGGGGGAACGGGGTTACAAGCTATACCTCCGCCCAATATTGTCTTTGCTATCCAGGTCTTCGAAATACTGCATTCACATTGGTTTCGACGGAGGATGACGAGAACTGGATCTACTACCGTGGTTCGCCGTCGGCGTTGCCCTTTGCGAGTAAGCCGATCCGGCGCATCGGGGTGAATTTTGGCGCCGTTGGCGATCGCTATGTGCCGGAAGAGAGCATGCTCTGGACGCATCATCCGTTCAGTCGTTGGCGGGATATAGGGGTGTGGGCGCGGGGACCGGCTACGTTTGAAGCGCCGCCGCTTGTCAATGTGACGTATCGCGGAACCTGGAAAGCCGTGTACCACCACAGCGCGCAGATGGAGAAGACGGGCACGCGCTACCGCGGCTGGGTCTCGGCCTCGCAGGTGACGGGCATGGACGGCATGACCATCCCGCTCGTCACCGACATGGGGGTAACGCTGCCCCCCAAGCCCTACACCGTACGCCTCTACTTTGCCGAAATGGAGGATCAGGGACCGGGCGCGCGGGTGTTCAGCGTCAAGTTACAGGGGAGCACGGTGCTGACCAACCTGGACGTGGCTGCCGAGGCTGGCGGGCCGCGCCGGGAACTCATCAAGGAGTTCAGGGTCGGGATTTCCAAGGCGCTGGACATCGATTTCGTGAGGACAGCGGGCGAGCCGATGCTGAGCGGCGTCGAGCTTATGGCTGATCCTGAGCCGGAGCTGTATCAGCCGTACGCGCAGAGCCTTTCCAATGTCGTGGCGGGGACGACCCGGATCGCGTTGGTGGCGACCGATCCGGATGGCGCCGCCCTGAGCTACCAGGTGGTCGCGAATCCGACGCATGGAACGCTTTCCGGGATCGGCGCGGCGCGCTTCTATACGCCCGCACCCGGCTTCTCGGGCACGGACAGCTTCACGTACAGGGTGGTCAATGCCTCGGGAACTCCGTCAGGGTTGGCGACCGTGACGATCACGGTGCTGGGATCAGGCAATGCTACTGCTACGATCAGTCCGTCCGGTGGCGTGCTGTTGCCTGGCGAAACGTACGATTTCACGTGTGCAGTGTCCGATTCAAGTGGCGTGGCATATCCCGAGTCTGGCGTGACGTGGACCGTGAGCGGTGGCGGCACGATCGCGCCGGTTGCAGGCAAGTCGTATATGGTGAGACTTACGGCTGGCGCAACGGCCGGGGGCCCTTATGTTTTGACCGCTACGTATGCTGGCGCGCTCGCAACGGCCGAGTTTTACGTGTCCGTTCGCCCAGCGGGCAGCGGTGTTAGCGGTTGTGGTAACAATGGGTCTGGCCAGTTGGGCGATGGAACCGTGATTAACCGGATATTGCCTGTGGAATCCAAAATGTCGGCTTCACTGAACGTCGCAGCTGGATACGCTCATAGCTTGGCCTTGAAGACCGACGGCACGGTGTGGGCCTGGGGCTATAACGGATATGGCCAACTGGGCGACAACACGACCGTTCAGAAAACTGTCCCTGTGCAGGTGTCAGGACTCTCCGGCGTCACGAACGTCGCCGCTGGTGCATATCACAGCCTGGCCTTGAAGACCGACGGCACGGTGTGGGCCTGGGGCTATAACGGATATGGCGAACTGGGCGACAACACGACCGTTCAGAAAACTGTCCCTGTGCAGGTGTCAGGACTCTCCGGCGTCACGAACGTCGCCGCAGGTGTATATCATAGCCTGGCCGTGAAGACCGACGGCACGGTGTGGGCATGGGGCTGGAACATATATGGCCAACTGGGCGATAACACGACCGCCAATAAATCCACCCCTGTGCAGGTGTCAGGACTCTCCGACGTCACGGCGGTCGCCGCAGGTCAATATCATAGTCTGGCCGTGAAGAAAGACGGCACGGTGTGGGCCTGGGGCTATAACAACTGTGGCCAACTGGGCGACAACACGACCAGTAACAGATTGGTCCCTGTGCAGGTGTCAGGACTCTCCGGCGTCACGAACGTCGCCGCAAATGGATATCGTAGCCTGGCCGTGAAGACCGACGGCACGGTGTGGGCATGGGGCTGGAACATATATGGCCAACTGGGCGATAACACGACCGCCGATAAATCCACCCCTGTGCAGGTGTCAGGACTCTCCGACATCACGGCGGTCGCTGCTGGATATCATCATAGCCTGGCCGTGAAGAAAGACGGCACGGTGTGGGCCTGGGGATATAATAACTATGGCCAACTGGGCGACAACACGACCAGTAACAGATTTGTCCCTGTGCAGGTGCAAGGCCTGGGGATCAGCACGTTGATTGCCGGTGGCTATTCTCACAGTCTGTTCTTTGGCGAAAGACTGACGAACAGTTTTACCCTGACTGTGAACGGCGGCAGCGGCAGCGGTTCATATCCATACACGACATTGGTCCCCATCTCCGCCAACGCGCCGGGCGATGGGCAGTGGTTTGACAAGTGGACCGGCGACACGGCAGGGATCTCCGCCGTAAACGCCTCTGTAACCACCTTTAAGATTCCTGCGGCCAATGCCGCGATCACGGCGACCTACAAGGCGCCTTCGGGGTCGTCGTTTGTCCTGACGGTCAACAACGGCAGCGGCAGCGGCACGTACACGGCCAGCTGCGCAATCGACATCGCGGCCAACGCCCCGCCCGCAGGTCAGCTTTTTGGCCGGTGGGACGGCGACACAGCTGGAATCGCCGACGTGTATGCGGCCGCCACCACCCTCGTTATGCCCGCAACCAACGCCACGATCCGCGCCAACTACGTATTCATCGTGAACCAGCCACCCACGGCCACCCCGCAGAGCGTGAGCGTTGTCTTGAACACAGCCAAGACCATCACGCTGACCGGCAGCGATCCGGAAGGGTCGAACCTCACCTTCACGGTAAAAGAAGGGGGTGCGAAGTGAACGTTAAACGTATTGTTGCTACACTCGCGGCTGTCGGCTTTGTGGCCGGTTCGGCAATGGTTCAGACAATGGCTGCTGATTCCGAGTTGACCGGGCCGGCGCATGGCGCGCTCTCCGGCACAGCGCCGAACCTGACCTACACGCCGAACGCAAGCTACCTCGGTCTGGACAGCTTCACCTTCAAGGTCAACGATGGCGCGCTGGACAGCCCGGCGGCCACCGTCTCGATCACTGTGGCCGGGGCCACAAATCAGCCGCCCACAGTCACCCCGCAGAGCGTGAGCACGGCGGAAGATACGCCGTTGGCCATTACGCTCATTGGCAGCGATCCGGACGGGTTGAACCTGACCTACACGATGGTGACCGCACCGGCGCACGGGACGCTCACCGGCGTGGGCGCGAGCCGGACGTACATGCCGTATGCAAACTACAACGGCGCGGACAGTTTCACCTTCAAGGTCAACGATGGCGCGCTGGACAGCCCGGCGGCCACCGTCTCAATCACGGTGACGCCCGTCAACGACCCGCCGACGGTGACCGCGAGCGCCTCGTACAACAGCGGATCAGCACCGCTGAGTGTTAACTTCACCGCAAGTGGAAATGATGTGGAGGGCGGCACGCTGACCTACGCCTGGACCTTCGGCGATGGTTCGACAAGCTCACCGCAGGTGGTGGGAACGGCGAGTCACATCTACACGGCAGCCGGCAACTACACCGCGACTGCGACCGTCACCGATCCGTCGGGCGCCTCAGGGCAGGCGGCTGTTACGATCAGCGTGCTATCCGGCGACGATGGTTTCGGTTGGTCTGCCACGGGCGAAACGGTGACGAACTACACGCAGAACGGGATCAAGTACCGCGCTCACATCTTCGCGAGCAATGGAACCTTCATGGTCACGAGTAACCGCACCGTCGAATATCTCGTGATCGGCGGCGGCGGCTCCGGCGGTTGCATGGCTGGTGGTGGCGCCGGTGGGTATCGGACGTCTGTGGCCGGTGAGCCGTCGGGCGGCGGCGCAATGGCGGAACCACCCACGAATCTGACGGCCGGCGTGGCGGTAGCCGTTGTTGTCGGGACTGGGGGTGTCAACGTTGCTGGTGTTAGCTCTGGAGCGGGGGGCTATTCCAGTTTCGGTTCGATTCGTTCTGAAGGTGGCGGCGGCGGTTCCGACGGCCAAATGGTGAACAGCTTTCCACCCGGAGGATCCGGTGGGTCTGGTGGCGGCGGTTCGGGGCCAACGACTGGGCTTCCGGGAGGGAATGGGACGTCAGGACAAGGGTACGGCGGCGGTGACGGTGGTAACGGAGGAGGCGGCGGTGGTGGAGCTGGAGGTGCGGGTGGGAGTGCGAGTGGTGATGGCACTAACCCTGATAATTTCCGGGGAGGCCTTGGCCTGACCAATTCGATCACCGGGACGCCGGTCGCGCGTGGCGGCGGTGGTAGCGGCTCTTATTGGGACGGTTACGGTCGTGCTCCCGTCGACTATTACGGTACGGTCACGGCAGGTGGCGGTAGATCTCAGAGGTACGATGCCGATCCTGGTATAGACGGTACCGGTGGTGGCGGCGGCGGATCTGGGCCTCTGTTGAATGTGGGCGCCCTCCCAGGCGGCAACGGCGGCTCGGGCATCGTGATCGTGCGGTATAGGCTTGGCTTCGCCGGCGCCACCTACGCGGTGAACTATGATGCCAACGGCGCGACCATCGGCACGACGCCGGCGAGCCAGACCAAGATAGAGGATGTGGACCTGGCACTGGCCGTGAACAGCGGCGTTCTGGCCAAGCCCGGCTACGTCTTTGTCGGCTGGAACACGGCCGCCGATGGCAGCGGCACCAACTATGCCGCGGGTGCGAGTTACACGGCGAATGCCGCCGTCACGCTCTACGCCGCGTGGGTGACGGGCGTGTCCGCCACAGGCGGCACGGTGACGAACTACACGGTGAACGGCCTCAACTATCGGGCGCACATCTTTACGAACGTGGGAGCGACCAGTTTTACGGCCACGGTGGGTGGTCGTGTTGAATACCTTGTCGTCGGCGGCGGCGGTAGTGGCGGCGGTTGGGGTTATGATAACGGCGGTGGCGGGGCAGGTGGCATGCTCACAGGTTCCGGAACTATTACAGCGGGCACCTATGCGGTCACCAACGGCGCTGGCGGGGTCGGTAGTGCGAGTGCAACTCAGGATGGCGGACGATCATCTTTTGGCAACCTTGCGGTGGCCCTTGGCGGCGGCGGGGGAACCGACATCACGGTTGGTCATACTGGCGGCAGCGGCGGCGGCGGTTATCCGGGTGGCGCTGGTACGCCTGGGCAGGGAAATTCCGGCGCAGCAGGTCATGCCAATCCCTACGTTGGTGGTGGTGGTGGTGGCGCGGGTGCCGCCGCAGGAAACCAATCCTGGAATTATGGTGTGGGTGGCGCGGGCGCCCCATGTTCGATAACCGGTTCGAATGTGGTTTATGCCACCGGTGGTAACGGTGGCGGGCGTTATTCTCCCGGCAATGGTGTGTCCGCTGCGGCTAACACTGGCAACGGTGGTGGTGGCGCGGGTAATTCCGGCAATACGGCCACTTACATCGGTGGCGACGGCGGCAGCGGCATCGTGATCGTGCGGTATGAGACGCCGGGAGTGCGGCGCACCATTCTGACGAGCGTATCTTCGTTAAGCGTGCCGGAAGGCGGCACGAATACGTTCCAGGTCAGGCTCTCGTCCCAGCCGACCAGTGATGTCGTGGTGGCCGTGGCGTGGTCGGCGGGCGACACGAATATCACGGTGCTCTCCGGCGCGAGCTTAACGTTTACTACCAATGACTGGGCCACGAACCAGACCGTGATGCTGGCTGCGGCCGAGGATGCCGATACCGCGAATGGCACGGCCTCGATCACCTGCTCGTCGTCCGGGATGGATGCAGTCACCGTTACGGCAACTGAGGCGGAGAACGACACGACCCTCACGGTCACAGCCGTGACCGGCGGCACGGTCCTGCCCAGCGGCGCGACGGTAGTGACGATGGGCGCGGCCACCGCGATCACGGCCACGACCAACGCAAACTATGCCTTTACGAACTGGAGCGTGACCAGCGGCGCGGCGACGTTTGCCAACAGCAACGCGCCCAGCACGACGGTGACGATCAGCGCGCCGGCGACGATCCGGGCGAACTTCTTTTCAACACGGGTGCAGTTGCTGACCAGTACGTCGGCGGTGAGCGTTGCGGAAGGCGGCACGAACACCTTCCAGTTAAGACTCTCGCTTTCGCCAGCGAGTAATCTGACGGTCACCGTGGCGCGCACGGCGGGCGACAGCGATATTATGGTGACGGGTGGCGCCAGCCTGACGTTTACCACGAACAATTGGAACACGTATCAGACTGTGACGCTGGTGGCCGCCGAGGATCCCGACTGGGGCAATGGCACGGCCACGATCACCTGTTCGGCCCCCGGGTCGGATGCGGTCGCGGTCACCGCGACCGAGATGGACAACGACGAGCCGCCAGCGATTGCCACCGGCGGGACGGTGACACACTACACGCAGGATGGCACGAACTGGACGGCGCATGTCTTCACGAACACGGTGGGAACCAACTATTTCATCCCCTTGCAAAACCTCACAGTGGAATATCTGGTTATCGGCGGCGGCGGCGCGGGCGGCGGCGGGAACACTGCTATTTCCCACGTGGGCGGCGGC
>Ga0194060_10001650_pt1 | contig 15999 bp, 1 predicted proteins | sample SepL225m_MetaG_FD_163427 | JGI IMG/M metagenome (GOLD analysis project Ga0194060, IMG submission 163427) | Anoxic zone freshwater microbial communities from boreal shield lake in IISD Experimental Lakes Area, Ontario, Canada - Sep2016-L222-5m | ecosystem: Environmental > Aquatic > Freshwater >...
GGGCGCCCAGGTGGCGTTTGACCAGTACGTCGGCTTGTGGATGGACGGTCAACTGAGCGCCGTCGGCACGGCCACCGTGCCGATCACCTTCACCGGCAGCAGTCAGACCGCCGGCTGGTGGCGCGGCATCCAGGTGCAGAATGCGGGCGCGGCGACCCTGGACTATACTGAGGTGGCCTACAGCGGGTACGCCGAGAGCGTGGGCCTGCTCAAGAGCGGCAGCGGCGCGCTGAGCGTCTCCAACAGCACCTTCCGCAATATCTCCACTGGCGATGGCATCCGCATCGCCGCAGGCTACAGTAGCTTCACCTCAACCGGGAACACCTTTACCGGCAATAACTACGGGGTGCGGGTGGGCGTGAACGCCTCGTTTAACGACGACCGGGCGACCTTCACTGGCAACGCGGTTGATGTTTATCTGGATGGCGGCACGATCACCCAAACCGTGATCTGGAACCTGAACCCGGCCTATGCCCTCTATGTCAGCGGCGATGTGACGGTGGGAGCAGCCGGGCGGCTGGACATTCTGCCTGGCACGGTGGTGAAGTTCCCGCAGTACGTTCGCCTATGGGTGGATGGCCAGCTCAACGCCAGCGGCACGGTGACAGAGACGATCAACTTCACCGATTGGCGCGATGACACCGTGGGCGGTGACGCAAACCACGACGCTGCCGCGACCGTCCCGGCGGCGGGCTGGTGGCGGGGCGTCCAGGTGCAGACTGCGGGCGCGGCCACGCTCGACTACACCCAGGTGGCCTATAGCGGGTACTCTGAATTCGTGGGCCTGCTCAAGAGCGGCAGCGGCGCACTCAGCGTGAGCAACAGCACCTTCCACGATATGGCGGGCGACGGCATGCGGGTTGCCGGAAATACGGGTACCGTCAGTCTCACCAGTGTCACGCTCAACAATAACAGCAACGCGGGGCTGCGGCTCAGTGACGCAGGCCCGGTGATAGGCCAGGGCTGCATCTTCCGCGATAATGGACAGTACGGCATCCTCCAAGACATCGGCGACAGCTTCACCTACACCGGCAACAGCTTCAGCGGCAACGGCCTGGCCGGGGTGGGGATCAACGGTGGCACGCGCTTGGCGGACATGCGGCTGAGTCTGGCGGGCAGTCCTTACCTGGTGATTGACAATGTGACGGTGGCGAGCGGGGCGACGCTCACGATTGAACCGGGCGTGCAGGTGGTCTTCATCCAGTACAGAGGCATGTGGGTGGACGGAGGGCTGAACGCCGTCGGCACGGCCACCGTGCCGATCACCTTCACCGGCAGAATCCAGACCGCTGGCTGGTGGCGCGGCATCCAGGTGCAGAATGCGGGCGCGGCGACCCTGGACTATACTGAGGTGGCCTACAGCGGGTACGCCGAGAGCGTGGGCCTGCTCAAGAGCGGCAGCGGCGCGCTCAGCGTGAGCAACAGTAGCTTCCACAACGTCGCTGGCGACGGTATCCGGATCACCGCAGGCTACAGTAGCTTCACCTCGGTCGGGAATAACTTCAGCAACAACAACTACGGGGTGCGGGTGGGCGTGAACGCCTCGTTTAACGACGACCGGGCGACCTTCACTGGCAACGCGGTTGATGTTTATCTGGATGGCGGCACGATCACCCAACCCGTGATCTGGCACCTCAACTCGGCCTACGCCTTCTACGTCAGCAGCGATACAACCGTGGGGCCAGCCGGGCGGCTGGACATTCTGCCTGGCACGGTGGTGAAATTTGAACAGTACCGGCTTCTGAGTGTGGATGGACAATTGAACGCCAGCGGCACGGTGACGGAGACGATCAGCTTCACCGATTGGCGCGATGACACCGTGGGCGGTGACGCAAACCACGACGCTGCCGCGACCGTCCCGGCAGCGGGCTGGTGGCGGGGCGTCCAGGTGCAGACTGCGGGCGCGGCCACATTGAACTACATTCGGCTGGCCTACAGCGGGTACTCTGAATTCGTGGGCCTGCTCAAGAGTGGCAGCGGCGCACTCAGCGTGAGCAACAGCACCTTCCATGACATGGCGGGCGACGGTCTGCGGGTAGCCAACAGCACCGGGAACGATGAGATTACCCGGAACACCTTTACCGCCAATAGCGTCGGCGTTACTGTGCTGAACCAGGCCACAAATCTCGTTCTGACGAATAACCTGATCGAAGGCAACACCAGCTTCGGCGTACTTAATCAGAGCTCAGCCGAGGTGGATGCGCGGACAAACTGGTGGGGCCACGCCAGCGGGCCAGCGCATGCAACCCTCAATCCGCAGGGTCAAGGGAATCCGGTTAGCGATGGCGTTCGTATTGACTCCTGGATCACCCAGTTGCCGATCTACACCTGGGCTGGGTCACGCCAGCCTTGGTTCCACAACACGGAGGTGCTGACCTGGGCCGCTTTGGGTGAAGATCATGTCCAGGGTACCGTTAAGGCTGCCTCGGTGGATGTACACGTCACAGCGACCGATGGCACGCTGACCGTCCTCGGCAGTGGTCTGCCGATTGATGCCAGCCTGAGCTGGGACACGACCACCGTGGCCGATGGCTGGTTCGATCTGCGTGCGATATTCCGTGCGAGCGGCGGGGCCATCCTCAACGAGACGACCCGCCACGTTCTGGTGAACAACGCGGTTACCTGGCACGCGGGCACCCTGACGGGGAACGAGCGCTGGGGGCCGGGAACGATGCACGTGGTAGAGGCCACTGTCACCGTCCCGGTTTCGGGTACCCTGACCCTGGATCCGGGCGTGACGGTGAAATTCGTCCCAGGCACGGGGCTTACGCTGATGTCGGGCGCGACCCTGGATGCGCCAGCCACTGTTCAATCCCCCATTCTGCTGACTTCGTTCAGGGATGATAGCGCCGGGGGCGATACCAATCTTGATGGCAAGACAACGATCCCCCTTCCCGGCGACTGGCAAGGTCTGATCATTCAAGAAACCGCTCAGGCGAATGTAACTAATCAGGTTGAGTTTCGTTACATCCAGGTAGGCCACAGCGGCACAATCGTCGGGAACGAGACGTGGAACCCGCTCTTCCTGCATCGAATCACCGGGGACGTGACCGTACCCAGTGGTGCGACCCTCACCATCCAGCCAGGGACTGTGGTCAAATTTGACGCACAAACGCGCCTGAATGTAGTCGGCGGCGGTACGCTGGATGCCCAGGGAACTCTGGCCCAACCTATCGTCTTCACGTCGGTCAGTGATGACAGCATGGGCGGCGATACCAACCAGGATGGGAATATGACCACCCCGGCCCCCGGCAACTGGCGAGATCTGAATATCGAGGGTCAGGCAACGCTGAACCACGTAATCCTGCGCTATGGCGGCGGACCATCCACAGGTACCTGGAGCAGCAGCGCCAGCCTGCGTACCGGCGGCAGCAGCAACGTCAGCCTGAGCAACTGCCGGGTGGAACGTGGCTTCTTCGACGGTATTCTGGCTCAGGGGGGCGTACTGAATGTCTCAAACTGCGTCGTCACCGGCCACGACCGGGGGCTCGTCGCTTGGCTGAGCGGAGCAACCGTCACGGTGGTCAACAGCACGTTTGATGACAACCGCATCGGCTTGCTGTCCCACGGCGGTACCTTGAACATAACCAACAGCATTGTCAGCAACAGCGCCCAGGTGTGTGTGGATCGCGATATTGATCCGCCACCGACGATTCGCTCCTCAGACCTGTGGTGTCCCGCCTCGCTGGCGGTGCGAGGCTTCACGGATCCGGTGGGCAGCAACGGGAATATCTCGGCTGACCCGCGCTACGGCAACCGTGATCTGGGCAACTACCGCCTGCGCTTCGGCTCGCCGGCGGTAGATGCGGCGGATGGACTCGTCGCCCCGGAAACCGACACGATGGGTGCGCCTCGCTACGACGACCCGCGCACGGGGAATACGGGCACGCCCACGAGTGGCGGTGCCTACGCGGACATGGGAGCCTACGAACTGGTAGAAAGCGCGCCTACTGATGTTGATCTAATCGTCAGCCAGGTTGACGGGCCGCAGAGCGCCTCCACCGGAGACAAGGTACTCCTGCAATGGACGGTGGTCAACAGCGGCACGGTGGCCGTCCGTGGCCCCTGGCACGATCAGGTGATGCTGGTTCACAACCCAGACAGTCGGCCCCAGTTTACCGAGGTCGGCCAGGTACTGGTCGGCCAGGACACGGTGCTGGGGCCTGGTCAACAGGCCACTTTCAGCGCCCAGGTGACGGTGCCGCCCGCGCTGCCGGGCAACCACTACTGGCAGATCACCACCAATGTCCAGGGCGCGATCTTCGAGGGGAGCAACAGCACAAACAATAGCACTCGTTCCCCGGTGCCAATCCGGCTGGATCTGCCGGCAATGGTCGTGGATGGTACTCCGCTGACGGGACAGTTTGACGCCGCCGGAGCCTCGCTCTGGTATCAGATTCTGGTTCCGGCGAACCAGGATGTGCAGGTTCGTCTGACGCTCGATGGCGGAGCCAACAACAGCACGCTGGCCCTCTACGCGGCGCAGGGTCGTTTGCCCACGACAACGAGCTACGATCAGCGCAGCGATACCCAGGCCGGGGCTGCGCCCATCCTCAACCTGACGGGCACCAGCGTGGATACGCTGTACTGTATCCTGGCCTATGCCTCCCATCTCAGCGCGGCCCCGGCGGCGTTCAGCCTGAGCGCCCAGACGGTGACCTTCCAGATCGACCAGGTCAGCCCGGCCCAGGGCGGCAATGCCGGATCAGTAACCCTGGCAATCCTCGGCAACGCCTTCCCCGAGACATCAACCGTGCGTCTGCGCCTGGCCGACAGCCGCACCGTGTCCCCGCTGAGCTTCTTCCAGTCTAGTCGCAGCCGCATTGACGCCACCTTCAACATGACCGGCATCGCAGCGGGAACCGCGACGGTGGAGGTCGTCTCGCCAACCAACGTGGTGCAGCAACTGACCAACGGCTTTGAGATCCTGGCCGGGGGTAGCCCGGACTTCTGGGTGAAGCTGGTTGGCCCAGCGAACCTGCGAGCCGGACGTGAGACCGTCTTTGAGTTGCAATGGGGCAATCGTGGCACCGTGGATGCGCCCGTCCACCTGTTAGACGTAGCCATCCCGAGCGATATAACCTTGAGGTTAGAGCCGGGCGGCGTGGCCCAGGTCAACCGGGCCTTCTTCTTCACCGCCCTGGCCGACGGAGCCGGGTTGACGGTGCCCCCAGGCTACAGCGCGAGCCGTCCCCTGTACATCTCCGCCAACCTAGGCAATCACATCAATCTGAACTTTGGTGCCGTGGCGATCAACGATCCTAGCCTGACGACCCTGGGCATCAACTGGGCCGACATCGCCCCGCTGGCCAGGCCAACGGGGATGACTGACGCCCGCTGGAACGCCCTGTGGGGCCAGATCACGACGAACCTGGGCAACACGTGGGGCACCATGCTGCCGGTGCTGGCCAACAACGCCCTGGCGTTCAACCGCAGCAGCCGGGGCTGGACCGAGACCGGGGTTAGCCTGCGCAGCGCACTGCTCTGGGAGGTGGACAAGGCGCTTCAGGTCGCAAACGTCGCGGGTCTTGGCTTCAATGGCGCAAGCCAGTTGGCGCAGACGACCGGCGCGAGTATCACCCACTATCTGGGGATCTTCCTACAGGACTACGACGACAAAGGCTGGTTGGACACAGAGGATCTGCCTGAAGTCGGCAATGACCGCAAGTATGTGAACGAATACCTGGATCACCAGGCCCAGATGCTGCCTTACCGCCGCACCGAACTCTTTGACTCAATGGCGTCTACCACCGACACGGTGAGTACGAAGCAGATCACGACCGAGCTCGGCCTGATCGCCGGGCGGGCCGGGGAGGGCGAAACGATCTTCATCCACTACAGCGGCCACGGCTTCACGAACGGCCTGAGTACACGCGGGGGTGTCATCACGTGGGGTGCGCTCTACCGGACGCTCAACAGCTCCAAGGCCGGGCGCATCGTGATCGTCATGGATACCTGTCACTCCGGCGGCTTCACCAACTGGCTGAAGTGGATAGAGACATCTACGACTGCATACGCCAAGCCAACCCCTGGCCGCTGGAATGTGATCGCCGCCGCAGGCGAAGATCAGACCTCTAAGGATGGCTGGTTCAGCAAGCCCTTCTACCAATCCCTCGGCAAGGGCCAAAACTACTGGGGCGCGTTTCAGGACAACGCAAACATCACTGACTGGCGGGGCACGACCTTCCAAAACCCAGAGTTCTACAGCAGCGATCCGCGCTTCACGGTCAAGGACACGGATGGCTCGATCAAGGATGGTATGAACGATGGTTTAGGCAAGACCGACCCCTCGCCGCCAAATGGCTCGGGCAGCACCGGCGTGGGGGTTGTCGGCTCCGTCGATCCGAATGAGAAGCAGTCCCTCGGCTTTGGGGCAAACGGCTTCGTGATGGGTGGAGACGCCCTCAACTACACCATCTTCTTTGAAAACGCGCCCAGCCTGGGGGCCACAGCGCCCGTGCAGGAACTGCTGATCACCGATACACTCAGCACCAACCTGGACTGGACGACCTTCGAGTTGACAGGGATCGGCTTCGGGGCGGAGGTCGTCCCGGTGCCCGCCGGTCACCAGAATTACCGGATTACTGCCAACATCGCCGGGAGCCCGTACCCGGTGCAGGTGGAAGCAAGCCTCGACCCAGCCACGGGCCTAGTGCGCTGGTACGTTGCCTCGCGGGATGTGATTACCCAGGATCTGCCCGCAGATCCCCTGGCCGGATTCCTCCCGGTCAACGATGGGACAGGGCGGGGCGAGGGCTACGTCAGCTTCCGCATCCGACCCAAGGCCACGTTGGCGGACGGCACGGCCATTTCCAATCAGGCCACCATCACCTTTGACCCGACCTACGGGGTCAATCCGCCCATCGTCACAAACTGGGTGACGAACACCCTGGATCTGACACCACCTGCCAGTAGGGCGCAGTCCCTAGGCACCACGAGTCCCGCCACCTTTACGGTCACATGGGCGGGCAACGACAGCGGAGCCAAAGTCGCCTACTACGATGTTTACGTCTCCGTAAATGGTGGTACCTTTAGCCTGTGGCAGACTCACACGGCGAATACGAGTGCATCTTTCACTGGTACGGAAGGTTCAACCTACAGCTTCTACAGTGTGGCAACGGATAACGTAGGCCACCGCGAGGCTAAAACGGCACAGGGAGAAACTTCGACACATGTTGTCGGCGGGATGTACGTCTATCTCCCGGTGATCGTGCGGTAAGGGATGGTTCAAAATGGGCACATTCAGCTTTACAGTCTTGCGATGATGCGCCGAGGCGATGAGGCGATACGGAGCGCCTCACCGCGTCATCGTTTCGTCGCTGAATTGTCAATCTGGATTGAAACATGCCTAAGGGATGGTTCAAATCGGCTTGACAGTTTGGCGTGAACGTAGCGCCGCCTTCCAGGCGGCCAGCAACACCGCCGCAGGCTGGAAGCCTGCGCTACGAACTGTCACGCTGAATGTGCCCATTTTGAAACATGCCTAATGCATGGTTCGCAGGTACTTTATAGTCTGTCGTCGGGCAACCCTCACCCCCCAGCCCCCTCTCCCTGAGCGGGAGAGGGGCAGGGGGTGAGGGGAGCGAGGCTGACATCGCATGAACCCTGGTGAACGGAAGACCTGGCGACAGTGCGCTAGGAACACGAGCTATCAATGATCTCTATGTCCGCCTATCTCTCACAGGATCGGTGCCATGCACTGGCATGCGGAATCCCCCTTCCTGACCTTGCTGATGGCGCAGCCCTGTTTGCGGATATCTCCGGCTTTACCCCGTTGACCGAAGTGCTGCGCCGAGCTCTTGGCCCGCGCCAGGGCAGTGAGGCTCTCACTGACCAGATTAACGCCACCTATGCCGCGCTGATTGCGCAGGTCGACTCCTATCGCGGCAGCGTGATCGGCTTTGCCGGTGATGCGATCACCTGCTGGTTCGCCGCAGATGACGGCCCGGCTGCCAACCGCGCCGTCGCCTGCGCGGTTGGCATGCAGCGGGCGATGTCGGCCTTCACCCACATTCCCCTGCCTGGAGGCGGCACCACGGCCCTGGCGCTGAAGGTTGCGGTGGCGTGTGGTTCAGCCCGGCGCTTTGTGGTGGGTGACCCCGAGATCCAGTCGCTTGATCTGCTGGCGGGAGACACCCTCGCCTGTGTGGCCGCCGCCGAGCATCACGCGCAGGCAAGCGAGATCCTCCTCGATGAGCCGACCGTCTATGCATTGGGGGCGGCGGCGCAGATCATCGACTGGCGCGATGATCCTGACCGGGGCGAGCGGTTCGCGCTGCTCGGCAGCTTTACCTCAACGACGCCTCCTTCTCCGTGGCCCACACTGCCGTCCGCTGCACTCTCCGCAGTGATGTTGCGACCGTGGCTCTTGCCGGCGGTTTATTTACGCGAGTTGGCCGGACAGAGTACCTTCCTCACCGAGTTGAGGCCAGCCGTCGCGCTGTTCCTGCGCTTCACCGGGATCGACTATGACGCAGAGCCGGACGCCCACGCCCGGCTCGATACGTTCATCCGCACAGTGCAGGGCGTGCTGACTCGCTACGACGGCGCACTGCTCCAGGTCGTGATTGGCGACAAAGGGAGCTACCTCTGCATCGCGTTCGGCGCGCCGGTGGCCCACGAGGATGACGCCCGCCGTGCGGTGCTGGCAGCCCTGGCGCTCCAGCGCGAGGCCGTCGTAGCGGCGGGGCTGCCCCCGCTCCAGATCGGCATTAGCCAGGGCATTATGCGCTGCGGTGCCTACGGCAGCGTGAGCCGCCGCACCTACGGCATCCTGGGCGACGAAGTAAACTTGGCTGCCCGACTGATGAGCATGGCCGCACCGGGCGGAACCCTGGTCAGCGCAGAGATCCAAGCCGCCGTCGCCGATCTAGTTATGATCGAGCCATGCCCGCCCGTCCGCATCAAAGGGAAAGCTGAACCACAACTGACCTTCGCCATCGGCGACATCCATCAGCGACGGGCGACGCGCCTCCAGGAACCAACCTACGACCTCCCTCTGGTCGGTCGCAGAGATGAGATCGCCCTCGCCAGTCAGGTACTCAGTCAGGCGCTGGCCGGGCACGGCCACGTCCTTAGCATCACCGCCGATGCCGGCCAGGGCAAGTCGCGGCTGGTTGCCGAGATCATCAGGCTGGGGTGTCAGCGCAATTTGATCGGCTACGGCGGTGTCTGCCATGCCACCGGCATCCGCAGCCCCTACCTCGTCTGGCAGCCGATCTGGCGGGCGATCTTCAATATTGACCCAGATGCCCCGCTACGGCAGCAGATCCGCTCGCTGGGGAGTTTTGTCGATGATTGGGCACCTGAGCGAGCCGACGCAACTCCGTTGCTGGGGCCGCTGCTCGGGCTGTCCCTGCCAGAGAGCGATTTCACCCAGAGCTTAGGGCCGAAGGATCGGCAGGGAGCGCTGCACGCTCTGCTGCGTGATTGTCTGGTGGCGGCGGCCCGTGAGGCCCACGGTGCGGGCGGCGGGCTGCTGATTGTCCTGGAAGACACGCACTGGATTGATGCCGCGTCAGCCGACCTGCTGATCGACCTCGTGCGCGTCATCCAGGGGCTGCCGGTTCTTATCGTGCTGGCCTATCGCCCGCTCGATCTCGATCAGCCGCGTGGCCTGCGCCTTGATCGACTGTCGGGCGTGACCCAGATCAACCTCGGGGGGCTTGATCGGGCTGCGGCTGAGCAACTGATCTGGGCGAAATTACATCAGATTTTCCCCACACGGAACACCTCGGCACCGGCCGCACTTGTCACCCGGCTGATGGAGCGAACGCAGGGGAACCCTTTCTTCTTGGAGGAACTGCTGAACTACCTGCATGATCGGGGGATCGACCCGTGTGAAGATGGTGCCCTGGAGTCTTTGGCACTCCCCGATAGTCTTCATCGTCTGATCCTGAGCCGACTGGATCAGTTGAGCGGACAGCAGCAGGTGATCCTGAAGGCGTCGAGCGTGATTGGGCGGCGTTTCCCTGTAGACTGGCTACGCGGGGCATTTCCGAACCTCGGTTCGCCCGAAGGACTCCTGCGGGAACTCGCTGATCTGTCGCAGCATGACATGACTCTGCTGGACACGCCTGAGCCAGAACTGGCCTATCTTTTTAAACACGTTATCATACGTGAAGTAGCCTACGAGAGCCTGGGGGCGGCCACGCGTGCAACCCTGCACGGACAGTTGGCGAGCCATCTGGAGCGATCCGCTGGGGCCGACGTCGATGGGATACTCGACGTGTTGGCCTATCACTACGAGCAGAGTACGAACCTCGCGAAGAAGCGCGAGTACCTGCGGCGCGCTGGTGAGGCGGCGGCGGGTCGCTATGCCAATGCCGCAGCGCTGGCCTATTTTAGCCGCGCACTAGAACTGGTTCCGCCGAACGACCTGAGCGACCGTTACGATCTGCTGCTGGCCCGCGAGACGATCTACGAGATAGTGGGCGAGCGCGCCTTGGAGTCCGCCGATCTCGATCAACTGCACGATCTGGCGACATGGCTTGGCGATCCTCGGCGCAGCGCGGAGGTGGCCCTCCAGCAGGGGCGCTATGCCGAACGTATCGGCGACTACCCGGCGTCGGTTGCCGCAACCCAGGAGGCGGTTACGTGGGCACAGGCGGCCAACCTGATTGGCCTGGAGGCGACCGGGTACCAGCGCTGGGGCTGGGCGCTGTTACGCCAGCGCGACTATGCCGACGCACGTGTGCAGATGGAGCGCAGTCTCCAGCTCGCACGTGCCAGCAATGATCAGCACCGTGTCTGTCGGGCGCTGACCGATCTTGGCACGCTGGCACTCGAACAGGGCGCACATGCGGAGGCTCGCGGCTGGTACACCCAGAGCCTGAGCCTCGCCCAGGAGCTTGGGGATCGGCGCCAGGAGTGCCACGCCCTGGGCAACTTGGGCACCCTGCTGGCCGAGCAGGGGGATTTCTCTGGCGCACGGGTGGTGCTTGAGCAAAACCTGGCCTACGCCGACGCCATTGGCGATCATCAGATTGCGGGTACCACACGGAGTAATCTCAGCTTCCTCTGCATCCTGATGGGCGACTACCCCGGCGCCCAGCTGATTCTAGAACGAGGTCTTCCTCAGCTCCGTGAGGTTGGTGACCGGCGGGTAGAGGCTGCCACCCTCGGCAACCTGGGCATGGCAGCTACTCACAAGGGCGAGTATGCAGCGGCGCACGAGGCATACACGGCTTGCATGGTACTCGCGCAGGAGATCGGCGACCCGGTCTTGACCGGGTTTGCGCAGCGGGGGCTTGGCAATGCGGCCTTCGGCACCGGCGACCTGGAGGTGGCGGAGGGTGCCTACCGGCAGTCTCTGGCGACGCTACGCGAGGTAGGAACCCCGGCCATGGTCGCTGAACCTCTGGCCGGGTTGGCACTCCTGGCCCTGGCCCGAGGTGATGCGGTGGCCGCGCTCACGCCCGTTGAAGAGATTTTGTCCCATCTTGCGACCGGGACGCTTGATGGTGCCGAGGAGCCAATGGTGGTCTACCTGGCTTGCTACCAGGCTCTGCGTGCGAACGCCGACCCGCGCGCCGCGCCTCTGCTGGCCCACACACGCGCCGATCTGCTAGCCCGCGCCGAGCAGATCTCCGACCCGGTGGCCCGGCGGAATTTCCTTGAGCAGGTGCCCGCCCATCGTGGGTTGCTGGCAGATGAGTAGGTGCCGCTTCATGCCAAGATGGGCAATCCTGCAAAAATCACCCTGTCACATCGAGCTTGTAAACGGGCGGGCTAGGTCTACGAAGGCCGCTGAAGCGGCCTGCCTGAGGCCGCTTCAGCGGCCCTCGTATAAGGAATCTGCCGCCGCTCAGCCCTCACCCCCCAGCCCCCTCTCCCTGAGCGGGAGAGGGGGCGTCGGATGCGTCTTGTTAAGGAGTTGCTATGTCACACCGCCGGACACACCTCGCTCTGTCGCTGTTCGTCGTGCTGCTGGTTGGCCTATCGCTGCTGCCCGGCACTCCCGCGCCGTTCAGGTCGCCTATCGCTCAGGCTGCGGGCAGCCCGCTGGCGTATCTGTGGTCTGCCCTTGCACTGAACCAGACCTATAGCCTGGCCTGGGGCGATGTAGACGGCGATGGTGCCCTCGACCTCGTGGTCGGAAACCTTGACGCGCCGAACCAGCTCTATCGCAACCAGGGCGGCACCCTCGTCCTCGACCCGACATGGACGCCTGCGGCACAGAGTACGTACAGTGTGGCCTGGGGCGATGTGAACGGCGACGGTGCCCTCGACCTCGTGGTCGGGAACAAGGGGCAGCCGAACCAACTCTACCGCAACCAGGGTGGCACCCTCGTCCTCGATCCGGCCTGGGCACCTGTGGCACAGGAGACGTATAGCGTGGCCTGGGGCGATGTGAACGGCGACGGTGCCCTCGACCTCGTGGTGGGGAACAAGGGGCAGCCAAACCAGCTCTACCGCAACCAGGGCGGCACCCTCGTGCTTGATCCGGCCTGGCTACCTACGGCGCAGGACACAACCAGCGTGGCATGGGGCGATGTAGATGGCGACGGCGACCTTGACCTTGCGGTTGGGAATAATGGACAGTCCAACCAGCTCTACCGCAACAAGGGTGGCGTGCTGACCCTCGATTCGACCTGGGCACCCGCAGGGTTGTCTACGTATAGCCTGGCCTGGGGCGACGTGGACGGCGATGGTCGGCTTGACCTCCTGGTCGGGAACTACGGCCAGCCGAACCAGCTCTATCGCAACCAGGGCGGCTCCCTCGTCCTCGATTCGACGTGGGCTCCGGCGGGGGGACAAAGCACCCTGAGCGTGGCCTGGGGCGATGTGGATGGCGACGGCGATCTTGACCTTGCGGTTGGCAACGCGACCGACCCGAACGATCTCTACATCAACCAGGGCGGCATCCTCGTCCTCGATCCGACGTGGACTCCGGCGGTACAGGCGACATCCAGCGTGGCATGGGGCGATGTGGATGGCGACGGTGCGCTCGATCTCGCAGCCGGAAATATCAATCAGGCCAACCTCGTCTACCGCAACCAGGCCAACACCCTGACGGCTGACCCGGCCTGGGCACCTGGCGGCCAACTGACCAATAAGCTGGCATGGGGCGATGTGGACGGCGATGGCGACCTTGACCTCGCGGTCGGGAACCACGGCTGGTCGAACCAGCTTTACATCAACCAGAACGGCACGCTGGTGCTTGATCCCACCTGGTCGCCTGCTTCACAAACAACTACCAGCCTGGCATGGGGCGATGTGGACGGTGACGGCGACCTCGACCTTGCGGTCGGGAACTATAACTCTGGGCCAAACCAGCTCTACATCAACAATGGCGGCGTGCTCGACCCCTATTCCACCTGGTTTCCTGATGCGCAACCGACAAACAGCCTGGCCTGGGGCGATGTGGACGGCGACGGCGATCTTGACCTTGCGGTTGGGAACGGTGACCTGCCCAATCAGCTCTACATCAACAACGGCGGCGTGCTGACTCTCGATCCGACCTGGACACCGGCGGCGCGGAATACGCTGAGTCTCGCCTGGGGTGATGTGGACGGCGACGGCGATCTCGACCTCGTCGTTGGGAACGGTGGACAGCCCAACCAGCTCTACCGCAACCAGGGCGGCGTGCTGACTCTCGATCCGGCCTGGACACCGGCGGCGCAGAATACGAACAGCGTGGCCTGGGGCGATGTAGACGGTGACGGCGATCTCGATCTTGCCGTCGGGAATAATTACATGCGGAACCAGATCTACCGCAATCAGGGCGGTACGCTGGTTCTCGATACCACGTGGACACCCATCGCCCAGACTACGATGAGCGTGGCATGGGGCGATGCGGACGGCGATGGCGACCTCGACCTCGCAGTCGGGAACAACGGTGCGCCCAACCAGCTCTACCGCAACCAGGGCGGCACGCTCGTCCTCGATCCGGCCTGGACACCGGAGGCCCAAGCGACCGTGAGCGTGGCCTGGGGCGATGTAGACGGCGATGGCGGTCTTGACCTCGCGGTCGGGAACAAAGACAACAACGCGCCAAGCCAGATCTACCGCAGCGGCGTGCGAAGTGCGCGGAACCTACCGGCCAACCCACAGACGATTGCCATCCGACAGCCTGACGCGGCGGGGGCCACTGGCTCTGCCAGCGCCGACTTCTACTCTGCTGCACGCATAGTTAATAATCGCCAGATCACCATCCCCTTCAATCTTGCCAACCCTGAGGGCAACCCGGCCCGCGCTGTACGGGCGCAGTACTCGCTCGATGGCGGCGGGAACTGGAAGCCGGTTCTCCCCGCAGCAGGCACGGTGATAACCGACCTGGCGACGCTGCCCGAGCGCTTCCCCAACTACCCGGCCACGCCGATTGAGATCCCTGACCCTGGACAGATCAGCACGACGCTGACGATCAACGCACCGGCGAATGGGGTTGTCGGGACGATTACTGATGTTGAAGTTGAGCTGACGATTGACCACCCGTATGTTGGCGATTTGTCCGCATGGCTCACCGCACCCGATGGCACAATTGTCGAACTCTTTGGCGCTTCACTCTTACCCGGCACGAACATCAGCGGGCTCATCCTCGATGACCAGGCGACGATGCTCATGACGGACATTGGTGCCTTTGCTCCGTTCACGGGGCGCTTCCGGCCCAGCGGCAGCCTGGCCACGCTGAACGGCAAGAGTCCGCTCGGCCAGTGGACTCTGAACGTGGCTGATCAGGCCGCGCCCGATTCGGGCGCGATCATCGCCTGGGCGCTGCGCGTGAAGACCACCGGCGTCCAGCACACCTTCACCTGGAATATGCCCACTGCGGGAATCTTCGGCCAGTCCGACAACGCGGTGTTGCGTATGGTCGCCGACCCCACGCTCTCCAGCGGACGAAACGGCACCCCGCTCTTCCAGCATCCCTTCGCATCCGCTATGACGTTCCCCTTCCGCGTGCGTGGCACCCAGGTGCGCGTGGTGGATTCCCAATCTGCGCCGCAGACTGGCGCGATGGTCTTCCGCCTGAACGACACCCTGCCGCATGATCAGCAGCTCTTTGCCTCTGCGCCCACTGCTTTGGCCTTCATCACCGACGCCAACGGCTACCTGGGCGGGCGCGGCGAACTGCTCCCCGGCGACCAGCTTGTCGCCCTGGCTCCTGTTGCGCTGCCCGGTGCCTACGCCAACGCCTACTCGCAGACCGTCCGACTCTTCGCCACGAACATGCTCACCACCACAAACGGTGTGCGTGGCTTCCCGGTCACGAATTCCGGCGTCCAGACCGTCACGGTTTCACTCGCCCACCCGCTGGCCCTCTTCGACCTACGCCTCTCCCTAGAGTGGGACGCTCGCTACGACACGCGCTTTATGACCCAGCTTCAGGCGGATCTCGCCCGTGCCTCGGAATTGCTCTTTCAGGCCACCCATGGTCAGGCCGCGCTTGGCAGTGTCACCATTTTTCAGGACAGGGAGAACTGGGACACCGCCGACATCCGCATTTACGCCTCTAACCGCGTGCGCCCCTCCGCCCTGATTGGCGGCGTCGCGGGACAGGCGATCACCGACACGACCACCCTGAGTACGGTGGTCTACGGCCCCGGCCAGGTGCGGATGGGCGCGATCTGGAACCGCTTCGGCAACGCCAGCGGCAACCTTAGCGAGGATTGGCCGCGCACGCTGGTGCATGAGCTTGGCCACTACTTGTTCTTCCTCGAAGATAACTACCTGGGCTTGCAGGCTGGCAAGGTTGTACCGGTGAGCACGTGCCCCGGTCTGATGAGCGACACTTACGCGGCCATATGGCAGTACCAGACCAGCGCGGGCTGGGGGAGCGGCTGCGCCCAGACCTTCTCGAACCAGACGACCGGACGGGCCGACTGGACGACGATCCACATGTTCTACCCGGCCTTGGTACCGCCAACCCTGCCGCTGAGTACACTCCCGCCCGGCCCGATCCGGCTGCCGCTGACGCTGACCGAGATGGCCTCGGTTGATCCGCTCACGCCGACGGTGCGCCTGGACGTGCCGATCTTCTATACCGTGGATGGGGCGGGC
>Ga0194060_10001651_pt1 | contig 15999 bp, 14 predicted proteins | sample SepL225m_MetaG_FD_163427 | JGI IMG/M metagenome (GOLD analysis project Ga0194060, IMG submission 163427) | Anoxic zone freshwater microbial communities from boreal shield lake in IISD Experimental Lakes Area, Ontario, Canada - Sep2016-L222-5m | ecosystem: Environmental > Aquatic > Freshwater >...
CCCCTATCCAGTGGATTTGGAGGTGTTCAGGCCGAGGGTAGAAAATCGAGGGTCGAGGGTCGAGGGGCGGCCGTTGCGTGTGATTTGCACGGGAAGTGTTTCGGTGCGGAAAGGGTTCCCATATCTGCTTGAGGCAATGCGTATTATCAGAGGCGAGCGGGATGCCGTGCTGATGCTGACGGATGTTGTTGAGAGCAGCATGAAAGAGATTTTGCTGAAGTTTTCAGACGTGCCAATTGAATGGTCCCCGGCGCTGCCGCACGAGCTGCTTGCCGAACGGTTGCGTTCCGCCGATGTCTTCGCGCTTTTATCACTCGAAGATGGCTTTGCCCGCACGGTGACTGAAGCATTGGCGTGCGGGTTGCCTGCCGTGGTTTCGCGTCATACCGGAGCGCTCGACTTCATCAGGCCTGGCCTGAATGGAGAAATTGTGCCTATGTGTGATGCTCCGGCTGCCGCAGATGCCATTTTACGCTGCGCAAATATGTCTGCGGACGGAGCAACACCCAACTGCAGGTCTAATCTTGAGGAGCTTTCATTCGCTCGATTCAGCGAGCGCTTCCTTGCAATCCTTGATCGCTTTTAAAAATATCCGGCAAATAAAGTTGCTGGTATTCACCTTTTCCTGGCAACCACAATCACATCGAGAATCGCAAGCATGTCATCAGGAATTCCCTGTAGTTCAGGTCTCAATCGTGGCTTGATGGTTCGGACGTAGTCGTGCGGGGCCGATCGAAGAATCTTGGTGGAAACAACATCAAAGCCGTATTTTGAAAGTATTCGGAGGAATTCCGGAAATGGATTCCGGGCAGGCCTCCCAAGGTTGGGGAACAGAATATCGTAGATCCAGTCGGGATATGTTTGGAAATCGAGCGGAGGAATCGGATCCTCAAGAATCCCATGACCGGAAAGGTCAAACTTGTGGACCATGTATCCACCGGTCTTCAGTGATTCGTTGCATTTCTTAAAAAACTGGTCGAGGTCGCCAACATGCTCGAGAACGTCAAAAGAAAAAATGAGATCCGCCGGCTCCGGGAGGCAGGTTGTTTCCATGATACCAGGAATATGAACGACCCGCTCGGGGGCAATGGTCCCGGAATCGTTTCCCTGGAATATGGAAAGCGCATTGTCCAAATCCGGAGCCTTTGCAGCAGCCTGAAGAATCCGCATCTGGTGGCAGTCCACCTTGGGAAATGTGAATTCAACCAAATGCACCTTTTTGAAACCCGCACTCAGCAAAAGATCCGCGCTGCTGAGGCAGTCGCCGTTGCCGATTTCGCATGCGACTCCAGTCTTCGGAATCCTCGCTCCGTCAATCGCCTTCTGCAGAGTTCTGCAAATTCGGAGATGACGATCGATCACCGCCTCACTGTTGACTATGAGATCCTCTGTGAAAACGGCTTCCGGTTTTCTTATAAGTGCCTTAATCGATGATCTGAGCCCAGATGGAATCACCGCTCTTTGTAAACGGACAATCCATAATTTGAGAATATAGGGAAGCAGCTTCCGGGAGTGGAGAAACATATTTTATTGATGGGCGATCATTCCGAAGTTTCGCCGCCAAGACATCGGGATTTTCCAGCGGTTTTCTTCCAAGGGATTTTCCTGCCAATGACCACAAGACGCCAAATAATCGGAAGGCAGCAAAGGCCGGAAAGCATACCGCAGAAAACCAGGCGCTGAAATCCAACATGAGCAGAACTCTGAACAAAAACCACTAGGAGTGCCAGAGCGAGAACAAAGCTGAGCATTATCCAGAGCAGATCTTTCGCGAACAGGCGGAATGCGGAAATCTCAACCATCCTTCCTCCAACAACCAGATGGAACCAAATGCTGAACCCGAGGGCAGTGACCAGGGTGGCGAGCGGGATTCCCGCAAGGCCGAAAGTCTTCACCAGAGCAATGCTCAATGCAAGTTCCGCCGCCGTGGATCCCAGCATGGCAATTGTGTAAGCTCCCATCCGCTTTGTGAGGTGAAAAGAGAAGCTCATAAGGAAATTCACCGTCGCAGGAATATATGTGGAGGCGATGAGGATGGTGAGCAGATCGCCGCCATAGTATTTGGGCCGTGTCCACCATTGCACAAAGGCTCCGTTTACAAGGATCGAGCCAACAACGGCCGCCCCGAGTCCCAACATCGTCAGGCGCACCACGATTTCATACTCTTCGCGAAACTTCTTCCTCGCATTCCCGCAGAACTGCAGAACCCAACGTGGGCAGGCGGCGGAAAATGGTCTCTGCACCAACTGGCTTGCCATGAGGGGCAGCCTGGATGTGATATTCAGCACCGCAAGTGCGTCAAGGCCTAGAAGCTTGGTTACGATCATCCCTTGGGTGGCGGCCATCGCCTGCGTTGCAAGCCCGGATACAAATATCGCGCTCGAGTATCCGAAGAGTTCTCTGAGATGTTCGAATGGAACACGGACAAAATGGATGATGAGCCGATCCCGTCCGGTGAAGACAATCAAGAAATACCCGATTTGCATAACTGCGATGGCTGCCACGGAAGCATATGCATAGGCCATGACCCCCTTACCGTGCAGAATCCAGAACCAGAACAATCCGAGGTTTGTCCACGACGATAAAATATTAAAGATATGAACCAGATAAGTGCGGTTTTGAGCGCAGATCACCCCGGGCAGGGCTTTCCCCGGCATTGACAGGGCTTGGAGAACAATCAGCCATGTCCACAACGAACGCGCATCGGATACAAGATTCGCGGGAATTCCAAACCATCCGATCAATGGATCGCGCAGAAGCAGGCCAAGAGAGACAACCACGAGCGCCTGGGCGGACAGCACGGCTGCCGAGAGATACAGCCAACCGCATGTCTCCTTTTGGTCGCCTTTCGAAATCGCATCGGCAAAAAGGCGGCCAAGCGAGTTGGAGACCCCGAAATCGAGAAGAAGAAAGTAGCCGACCGATGAAAAGCAGAACGACCATAAGCCGAGTTCCTGCGCATCGAGGTTCCGTGTTGCAACGCGGATGAGCAGCAGCGACGTGACAATTCCGCTCGCCATCATGATATACGAGGTGGCGGTTGTCCCGATTGTGCGTTTGATGGAATGCAATGTTTGTGGGAAGTGAGACGGCGTGCCGCTTTTTTGAGGAACTCAGGCGGTCGGACGAGGTCTCCCTGAGTTGACAATTGAATTGTTAGCAGCTACCAAACAGCCAATGCAAGAGATAGCTGTGATCGGTTTGGGATACGTGGGCTTGCCCCTCGCGCTCGCCTTTGCTCGCCGTGGGTGCCGGGTTGTCGGGCTCGATGTGGACTCGATAAAAATTGAGAAGCTGAACTCCGGGCAAGGTTATCTGCAGCACGTGGATACAACCGATGTTGGCTCATTGGTCTCGGGGGACAATCTTCGCGCCTCGACAGATTTTTCCGGGGTTTCCGGATGCGATGCGGCCATCATCTGTGTGCCAACCCCTCTTGATCGGCACAGGGAACCGGATCTTTCTTACGTTTTAGACACTGGCCGGGCCATTGCCCCTCACCTTCGGAACGGAATTCTGGTCGTCCTCGAGTCAACCACCTACCCCGGCACCACCGATGAGGATCTTCGGAGAGTTCTTGAGGAGGGATCCGGGATGAAGGCCGGGATCGATTTCCACCTGGCATTTTCGCCCGAGCGCGAAGACCCGGGAAATCCGCAAAGCAAAGTGTCAGAGATCCCGAAAGTTGTCGGCGGGTTCACCCCGGCTTGTCTGGAAAAGGCCCTTGCCCTCTATTCGATCGCTGTAAAAACTGTTGTTCCCGTCAGCAGTTGCCGTGCGGCAGAAGCAACGAAACTCCTGGAGAACATATTTCGCTCCGTAAATATCGCTCTCGTCAACGAATTGAAGGTCGTCTATGGAGCGATGGGCATCGATATCTGGGAAGTCATTGAGGCCGCCAAGACCAAGCCGTTTGGATTCATGCCGTTTTATCCAGGCCCAGGTCTCGGCGGTCATTGCATCCCGATTGACCCGTTTTACCTGACTTGGAAAGCACGCGAGTTCGGCCAGCATACGAGGTTCATTGAACTGGCCGGCGAGATCAACACGGCCATGCCAAAATACGTGGTTGGCAAAGTATCCGAAGCTCTCAATAACAAAAAGCTGGCTCTCAATGGAAGCCGGGTACTCATCCTGGGCCTCGCCTACAAGGCGGATGTCGATGACATCCGGGAGAGTCCGACATTTGTGTTGATGGGACTGCTGGAAGAGAAGGGGGCAACAGTGGACTACCACGATCCCTATGTCCCCGAGATTCCCCGCACACGCGAGCATTTGGAATACGCCGGGAGAAAGTCCGTCGATTGGACGCACGAATGCATCGCAGCCTACGACTGCATCCTCGTCGCGACTGCCCACAAATCCGTCAATTACCGGCAACTCGCCGAATGGTGCGGCTGTATCGTGGACACACGGAATACCGTTCCTGGAAGTAAAGTTACAAGAGCCTAATTTTGCCGCCCGCCTCGGTAATGAGGCGCAGCCAACGCCTGGAGGATACCTTCAGAAAAAAGCTTGGCACTTTTCTCTACAGTATATTCGGGGGCAGATAGCCGGCACCCCTCAACAAGTTTCATGCGTCCAGTTTCGTTCTGAAGCAACCGAGCTGCGGCATTTGCAAAATCATCGACAGAATCCGGGTTCGGAACCATCAAGCCATTACGCGCATCCTCCAAATAATCAATTTCAGGCCCGTGTGTGGTAACTGCAGTCGTGATCATCGGGGTTTCAAGGGCGAATGCATCCAAGATCACCAATCCCACCGCTCCAGGCATAAGAAAAAGTTTGGATATTGCCCAATAGGGCACTTTTTCCTCATTTTGTCTAAAGCCGATGTAGTGAATCCAGGGTTTGGCCTCAGCGGCCTTCTGGATCAATGAAGCATCTTCGCCACCCCCGATAAAAATCATCTCAAAGTCCGGGACGAGCTTGCGAATCAAAATGCAAGCTTCAAGAAGAAATGGCATGCGCTTATCGGGATACATTGCACCTGTATAGACCGCCACGTTATCCGAACTGATTCCAAGCGACTTCCTAACTCGGTCTAAGTCCTCATCGGTCAATCCGGCCCTGGCAGTAGCAAGCGCCGTGGTATCGATGGCATTCATCATGTTGGTGATTCGCTCAGCAGGAAATCCAATATCCTCCACAACTTGAGTGCTGAGGTTGTTATAGGAAAAAAACCAATGGGCGCGCTTGGTCATCCATCGTTTCAGCTTCTCCTCGATACTATCCGCGTTACGGGCCTGAAAGTTTTTTCCGTGGCCCCACAATGCCAGCTTTTGCCTGGTCAGCATGTGGCGCGCGAACATCGGGTAAAGACTAGCCTGCTTTACTGCCTGCGTCATGATAACGAGATTATCATCCTTGGTGAGATGAAATATGTTTTGAAAAACTACATTTCTGAGACTCAAAACAGGCGCATAAACAACATGCGAAGACTGTTCTCGATGCGGTTCTGGAGTGCCGGTGATCAGTCGGTATTTCACCCCTGCCTGTCGCAAATTAGTCGCAAGCAGATAATGAAAACTCCACCGATAAGGGAGCAAATAGTGTTGGACCATTGAAACCGTATTCACAGTTATTTGGTCAATTCGTCCGACTTCAGCGAAGCGCCTTGGATCTTATCACTCCAGAACCCTGGGTCGTAAACCGACCACGCATGACATCCAAAAGGAAGAACCCGGTTGTTCAACGAAAAGCATTTTTGAGGCTGGGTTTCAATTGCGAAACGTGCTGCTACGCGGTGGTTTGGCCTGGTTATGCGTGCTCCCAGTGCGGGTGCCAGATGACACCAGAATATATCTTGTGAAAGAAAGCGCAGTTTTCTAGCTATGGGATTCAAAACACGACTATATTTTAAAAATACGGAGGTCTTCCACAGTGAAAGTCCACCGTTTCCAACTTTTGAACGAAATAGCCAATGCCATGGAATCTTTGCATACCATCTATGCGAGGATTTAATCCACTCTGCATTAAGCCAAGGGGCGCCCACAAAATCGTAGTTCTTCTCTACCCACTTCATCAGTTCATCCCGGAACACATAAGCGTCGAGTTCATGAATGAGCATGAACGTATAATTTTGAAATTGTTGGAAAAACTCCGGCATCATGTATAGATACTGGCATGTCCTCTTGGAGATGAAGAGGCCGGCTGGAAACTCCACAATCCGAACATTCGGAGCTTCTTGTTTAATGTAGTCTGTATTTAGGCCGGCTGGCACGACAAAATACCAGTCGTAGCTGCCAAGTATTTTTTTGCATTGCTCAAACCCGATCCTGGATACCGCGTCGAAGTGGTCTTTGTAGTAAGGGGTTACAATGCAGACGGGTTTCATAAAGTATGCTTTGTCGCAACAATGCACGCAGCGTATATCTTAACCTGACGGAAAACGTGCGCGGCTACTCGGAAGCGAAATGCTTTGCGACAATATCGCCACCGCATGGGTAATATGCATATTTCTTCGAAAATAGGAGATCGGGTATTTGTAAGCGCTCATCAGGGTTTAGATGCGAGCACTCAAAAATGAGCAGCTTGGGCGCAATATTTGCCTCAAACATCATGCGGACAAGTTTGAAGTCCATGCCCTCGGCGTCTATCGCCACAAGATCAAACCCTCCGCCCTCGCCTGTTGCCAGGTCTGCGAAGGAGAAACTGTCGACCCTGATCTTCTGGGTGAGACCTTCAGCTTCAGATTCAGTATGCCCCCATGCCACAAGCTTGGCGACAACCTCATGTCTAATTGTCGAGGATATCTGATCACAAAAAAGCGGGTGCTTCGACTTCATCGGGGAGCCAACGACATAAAAATCAATTGTTCCCGTTTGGTTTGAGACCGCGGCGTTTTTTGTTGTCCACTGGGGTCGACGGTCCAAATTGCTCTTCAATCGCTTGTACGTCTTCGGTTGTGGCTCGAAGAGAATACCCGAAAACCCAGGTTTATCATAGAATGGAGCAATTGGATCCCACTCGGACATCCCATCATTAGCTCCAATTTGAAGAACTCGAACTGCCTTGCAATCTTTAAATGCGTCCTCAATAAACACTGGAACGCTTAATTGTTCGATCTCTGAGCTGCGCTGAATGCGGATTCCAAACCTAAACCCGATGCGCCGAATTATGCGGAATAGTAACGATCTCATATTTATGTCTAAAGGTAGTTATCGGAGACAAAATATCGATAAAAAAATGTTGTTTATCCGAATTAACTAAATGCCATTCACGTCTTGCACAGATCTGTGTAGGAGTCCGCGATCCGGCAGGCGATGTAATCCCAGCTCAAGATTCTGGATCGGCGAAGAGATCCTTCAGAAAGTGTGGCCAGAAGTCCAGCATCGGATATGATGCGTTCGAGGGCGTTACGAAATCCTGCTATGCTGCAGGTCGGGGATTGCAGAGGGATTTTGATGCCGCACGACTCGTCGACGACGACACCCATGCCGCAGGCATCGTGACAGACAACAGGCAAGCCGAACGAGAGGGCTTCAAGGACCACGTTGGGGGTGCCCTCGGTCAGAGCCGTATGCACCAAGACATCATATCGGGCCATTTTCTCATGCGCTTCGGCAATGGGAAGGCGACCGTGCCAAACGATTTGAGAGCATGAGATCTTGAGACTTACGGCGTCATTTTGCCACTGGGAACGCATCGGGCCATCGCCAAGAATATCCAGGCTCCATTTCATCTCTGCGCAACCGATTTCAGCGAGCGCACGGAGTAGAAGAGGCAATGCCTTTCTTGGGACCATCAGTCCGCTCCATACGATGCGCAGCGGTTCACTCATTGCTCGCCGTCGGATTCTCGCATGTGTTGATTCCGAGCTTCCGGCTGCTGGTAGCAACTCAGGTTTGATTTTCCACACGCGCTCCGCCTGCCGCTGGTCCTCTGGAGTTGCGACAAAAACTTTTGCGGCTGAACGTGCCACGCGCGGAATATGTCGGGACAATCTTGCTTGGAGCCTGTTTAGAAGATCTCTGGTGACGGGTCGAAACGCGCCGGATAGGCCGAACATTCCGTAAAATGAGGGTGGTATAACTGGTGCTCCACTTACCGGTCCCCACACAAATGGGATGCCGAGTTTCCAGAGAAAACCAGGCGTGCGTGCGCTTTGGATCGTGAATTCATGGGCGACATCAAATGGGTTCATCTGGTGCATTTCCGCTGCACAATGAAATGCCTTCTTCTGCCACCTGCGATAAGCCAAGTAATAAATGGGCCAAAGTCCTGGCAATCGGTGGACGAGTTCCAGCAATGAGATGGATGCATCCGGCGGCACGTAACAAAACCGGACACCATCAAGCTGCGGATTAGATGTAAAAAACTTCTCCAAGTGAGATTTTGTCCGCAATTTGCTTGAGACATCACCCACCAAAACGGTCACGTCGTGATATCTCCCAAGACGCATTGCCACATTCCACCCGATTCCGCTCTCAGACCCCTGGTAAGGAGAGCAAGAGAATGCTGAGATTAGCACGCTAAGCCGGCGACTTGGAAAGTTGTCTGCTGAGTTATTTCGTTCCGTCATTGGGAAGAACTTTTAGAACTCGTCAACAGTAATACAATTCGAGAGCAATCTTTCTTTTTGAACATCTCCTTTGCTTTGCCCATGTCGGAAGCGAGATGCCACAATCGGCCGGCTTGGTTTGTCCCCAAGGGCGGCTCCCCACCATGAAAAAGAGCTGTTGGCAATGATCCCACCCTTGCAGGCTTTCATCAAAAACATCTCTTCAATCTCGCGATGCTGGGAATCAAAGGTTACAAACTCGGCATCTTTCAGGAAGTGGAGATTATTTCTACACCACTCACGATCCTCGGAAAAGATAAACCATTTGGGGCTGTGAATGCCCGCGCTGCGAATGGACCCGGCTGCCACTCTATAGAAGTCGGGAGTCATCATACTTCCGGGCCATTTGGAAAAATCTCCTCTTCGGACATGCACAAAAACAGAATCGCAACTGGAGATGCGTCGGAGCCAATTCAGAAATCCACTCGAAGTCTCAAATGCAGGCTCAAGGTTTTGGAGGGTGTCACGGACAGCTTGAAAATGGTCTGCTGTCTGCCAATACCCACAAAGCATGATGTTCCCGTTGGTGGTTTTGCTGTAGAGTCGATTGTCAACGCGGTGAGGATTAGTCTCCTGAATGATTTTGATCCGGAGCAAATGCTCGACGAACCTGGTGGTTCTAGGTCGATTGCGTGTGAGCTGTGCAGCCAAAATATGCACGAACGAGCGTTCAATGGAAAAGCAACGGGCCAGTGGTTCAATGCTTCCAAGCTCGCCGCGAATGCAAAAACGGTCGAGAAGAAATGATCTTTTGGGACGATAGTTCTGAATTGCATACCAAGCACGATCGAGGATGAGCCGATAGCCGAGACGATCGGCTAGCGCCAGGCCAGCGGCAAGCTGGAAGAGCTGGTTTCCGAGACCAGCACTGATCTGAACTCGAACTGACCCGTGCCTGCAGGGCGAATTACTGAGCGGTCGCTTTTCTGTAGGCACGCAGTTCAATTGTGGGATTCTTCCGATACCAATTGGAATCCGATAGGGCTTTCGTGTTGCGATTTGGAACTTGTGCCGGCCCGGAAACTTCCCGCCATTTTCCTCCAAGAGTCGGGACTGTGGCTTCGAATGTTTCTCTATCCATGAGCAGAAGCGTCAGCTTATCCTTCTCGGCTGAAGTCATCCGGGGATAATACCAGTCGATCAGATAGCAGGACTTCGATCCCCGTTTAGACGCATAATATGCCGGGCGCTCATATAGCACAATATCATCCGGCTTGACGATACCCGCGACAAATGCCTGCATTTTTTCCTGCTGCTGGTCTGCTCTATGATTCCATGTGACGGCGAATGACCAAGGAGCGCCGAAGACACAAGCCATGGCAATGATCAAAACCAAAGCAAGTCCGGTCCATCGAGGGAAGATGCGTCCATTTGCGACCGCATAAACAATTACCGTGAACGTCGGAATGACTGAGAAAAAAGAGTAATATGCGGGCATTTTTGATAGCCCCACAAGCACAGCCGGGGTTCCCAAGCCAAAAGCAAGCAAGAGGGAGGAAAGGCGAATGGAGGCAATATTTTTTTCCCGGAACCAATCGAGCAATGTGACGATTGTGCAAGATCCCATCGCGAGGGTTGCAAAGAGAAATGACGGATCTTTGAGCGCACCCAGCCGGTTGCTCCAGGGATTTAAACCGGGCGAGCGCGAAGCGGATGCATGAGGCAAAATCGACGCGATGAAACCTGCCAGCGCATTTTCATAAGCATACAGGAAAACAAGAAGTGCAGAACCCAGGATCGTCCCCGCAGCGAGTGCCAAGACGACTTTCCATTGGTGCTTAAAATCAAATACGAGCAGAAAAAAACCGAAGCAGGCGGTGACAACGGCTAACTGCAGCCCGGCCCAAGGCGCCAGTAATGCCATGGTGCCCAGGCATGGCAATCGAATTGAATCTGGAGCAGTCGTGGTCCACACGCAAAACGCGCCACAAAGCAACATGAGCGTGATACCATCCGGCCTGCCCCAGACCGGCATGAGTCCGATACTGAACGTTGACAGGCAGGCGATAACCAACCCGATCCGCCAGCGCGACGATGGAAACCATTTGCTTTGAACAAGTCCGATCCAGAAGAAAACCATCGAGATGCACACATAAAACAAATTGACGAGTCGCGTGGATTCCAATGTGAATCCGAAGAGCCGATACCAAAATGAAAGCGCAACTTCGTGGAGCGGAACATTCCCTGCCCAGAACTCATCTGCCCCCTGCGCATACCATGCGCCCGATGTGAATCCTTTCCCCAGATACGAGCTTGCAGCAGCATCCGTATAGCTTGGCTCATCCGGATGCGTGGGAAAGTGATCCAAAACGCCGATCACGGCAATCGCATATACTGCCAGGATCAAGCACAACGCAATGCCTTCACCTGTTCTGAAATCTGATTTCATGGCCGTTTTGACTCTTTAAATCTTTCTGTTTAGATGCCTGATGAGCTCAACGGCTTTGTTGCCGAACATGCCGAGCCGAACGCTTGGCTCGCCACCATATCGTTCACGAAAGCGGATGGGGACGTGGCCGTGGCGGATGGAGCGGTCTCTCTTAAGAAGCACGGCGAGACCCACATTTGCTAGGAAAAAATCATCCGGAAGGCTCCCGATATGAGCCCGGATTTTTGCTGTCCTCATCAGCCGGTATGGAACATTCGCGTCGAGGCACCAGCATCGGGAAAACACCAAAAGCGTAATTTTCAAGATCCAGCTTGCAAGAACTCGTCGCCAGCCATCGTCGCGTTGGGTGCGAACGCCGTAGATGACGTCGTATTTTTCCCGGTCCCGCCAAAGTCGGAAAAAATACTGGGGGTCGCACTGACCGTCAGAGTCGATCTGCATGACATAGGGGGTTCCCGTTTCGCAGGCCACACGGTAGCCCTCAAGGCACGTTTGGCCGTGCCCTTTGTTTTTGCGATCCACGATTTGAAGACGCTCACCCAACTGCTCGCGCAGTCGGTTCAAAATTGATATGGTATCGTCTTTGGATCCATCATTAATCGCGAGAAACACAAAATCCTCAGTCCAGTTTTCCACCTCGTGAAACCACTCGGTCACCACTTTGCGAACGGATGCCTGTTCGTTATACACGGGCATGACAATCATCAATTCAGGAGAAGAAATCTGTTGATTTTGCATCGGCGAACTGTTGGTTGGCTGGATGGATTTACACATATCGCGAATTTGTTTATATGAAGGGGTGCTTGCTACGCCAGCAGTTGATCGAGCTTTCGCAAGAACGCTTCTTGATACTTTGGAACGAACTCGCACGCTCTTTTAGAAAGAATTGCAATAGACTCGTGATTGGCACAGAGATCGAAAGCCGTTTTGACCGCTGACTCTGGATCATCGGCAACAAGGCCACCCGAGTCTTTCACGATGCGTGCGGCTCCTGCCGCCACGGTTGTCACGCACACAAGGCCGGAGTTGATCGCCTCAAGAAGAACATATCCAAATGGTTCCTGCCGCGTCGGCAGGACAAGAATATCGTGGTCCTCAAGGAGTCTGCGATGTTCGGGCGTGCCCGAATGGATGTCCCTGAGAAAGCGAACTCCCTTGAGGTTTTCAATGGGCGGGTTTGGACACACGAAAGTCAGTTCCGCATTCGTCGGCCTCGCTTCGGTCCACATCTGGAGAAAAACATCCCCACCTTTGCGTTTGTAATCGCCGCCAATATACAGAAGTCGAACGGTTGATTTTGCGGCTCTGGGACAGGCAACATAATCCGGAAATGGCATGGGATACATGCAATCCCGAATGGGAACGCCCATTTTCCCGAAATACTCGCGAAAGCCTTTGACCGGGCTAGCCGTGACCTGGAGCCGCTTAAATGCCTGGCAGTAAAGCCAATCATAGACGCCCATTTTCATCCCAACTCGCCCCGAAGGGTAAGTCTCAGTCCAGTCCAGAATGCCAATGCGTGGGGGATTCTTGCGAAACGATGCCACGGCTCCGAGTATCACAGGGGCGTTGAACAGGCAGATGACTTTCAACCCGTCGCGTTCTGCTCTGGAAACAAATCTCAGAGCAGCAAGCAAAACCCTGGGCCCGGATCGGCGGAACCCCATCGGCATAAACATCGTTCTCTCGGGCTTAAGCGCGAGTTCGAACGCATGTGAAATGCTGCGCGTCCCATGATCTGCTGTGCTGGCCAGTAGCACGATGCCGGAACCTCTGGTTTGCGGTATGAGCTGTTGTCGGAGTTCGGGCACGATTTGTCAGAATGGGAAGTTCGGGAGGTTGAGTATGCGGATTCAGCACCAGTGGCTAAACATGGAGAGCGCGAGATTTCGTTTTAATGATATTTAGCTTTTGCGAACGTATCAGGATCGAACACCGGAGATGAATGTTTCATTATTGTTTACGGCGATCGCGAGTCGGTTCCACGAAATATTTCTAGAATTGAAAGTAGATAAATGGTGAAGAGTGGACGGCTGCAAACAAAACTATCACCAGAATCGCAACAAAGCATAGAACGCCGTGAATTTCCTTCATGTTTCCATATTTCATGAGGTATGGAACATAGGAGCGCCGCAGTCCATAGAGAACATGCCAAAGCGCTAAACCAGTCAAAAGTATAATGGATTGTGTGTGCCACCAGCGAATCCCGTCTGCTCCTGAAAATAGCCTTGAAAAAATTAAAAGCATAGTTTTCCAATCGGGGCTACGGAAAGGAATCCAAAGGAGGATGACGGCGAGGAAAGTCAGAAGAAAGGAGAAAGAACCAACAAACCAGTTCGGCCAGCGCGCAACTAAATGTGCCAACGGGCTCGCTTCCCATTGTTTGTGTGCAATCAAACCTGCGCCGTGGAGACATCCCCAAAGAAGAAAAGTCCATGAAGCTCCATGCCATAACCCTCCAAGCGCCATGGTCGCCAAGAGGTTTGCCTGGGTTCGCCATTTTGTGCCGCGTGAACCACCAAGTGGGATATATAGGTAATCTCGGAGCCATGAAGAAAGACTGATGTGCCATCGGTGCCAGAATTCACTTAACGACCTGGAGATATATGGCATCCGGAAGTTCTCGGGTAAACGGATCCCAAGACATAGGGCGAGCCCAATAGCCATCAGCGTATACCCGTGAAAGTCGCAAAAGATCTGTGCAGCATAAGCAACAGATGCGAGCGCAAGGGTATCCCAGGAATAAAGGGATGGATCCTGATAGATTTTATCAACAAAAGGCGCAATGTTGTCTGCAACAACAAGCTTAAGAAGCATTCCGGCCAAAAACCAGCGAGAACCCCGCTTCAAATTCTCCGGCAAAAAATGATTGGGGATTCGATCTGGGGCAGGAACTGTGCAGGCCGTATAATAGGCCCGGCAACAAGACGCGGGAAGAAGGCCATGAACAAAGCGTATTTTCGGAGAGAGTGGGTTGGCGCTACCGTCCCGCGATAAACATCAACAATGTAGCTGATGACCTCAAATGTTGTAAATGAAATGGCAATCGGGAGAACGATGCCTAATGGTTTGATATTCTGATCCCCCAGAAAGGAGAAGATGGTGGTATGAAGAAGTTCTGCATATTTGAAAAAGAATAGACCCGAAAGAGAAATCGCGACAAAAACGCCAGTTAAGAATAAACTCCTCTGGGGTGGATGCTTTCGGCTAATGAGAAGCCCGCCAATCCATCCAAGAAGAGTGTAGCCTCCAATGAGAGCGAGAAAGCGAAAGTCCCACGCTGCATAAAACACATAACTCGCACCTAATAGCAATAACTCGCGACCGGTCTGGCCTCGAACTAACGCAAATAGCACAGCTAAGGCCAGAGCAAATACAAAAAATGTGGACGATGTGAAGATCATCAGTCGCTTTTGGGTATCTCAGTTGCAATAATGTCCGATATAGCCTTGGCGGCAATGCGGTGTCCGCGCAGATTAAGATGACCGCTTCCAATTTGAACATTTGCAAATCCATGCCCCGGCTGTCCGTCTTGAAAATAGGCGTTGATGAACATCGAGTCCAGAACATGGGCTGTCATGCCGACCTCTTTTGCTGCTTCGCAAATAAGACGTGCACCGAGCGCTGAGCTTGCTTCTACTGAAGCTATTCTGTTCCTTCCGTAGTCGATATATGGGATATACACAACTGTCACGGGCTTGTTGATTTGCATTTGTCTTAGGGCAAAGGCAATAGCCTCAATTCTGTTTTTATCAAGGTCAACTTTTGTGGACGAGTTTGGTCGCGGTGAAGCGTCCCCCTCTTTTGTATGGTGACTTCTATACAAAGCATTGATTCGTCGGGATAGTAGCGTGAGAAGCGCAGACTGCCTCAGTAAAGGCTCAACCTGTCTCTGCCATTTTCCTTTGCTTCTGCCGGGTGGTAGTATGTGCTCGGGACAGCCGTCAGGGCCACGTTGAATACGCGAGAGCGACTCATCGGTATCGCGTATGTCGCCAGGAGTCAAAATGACGAGTATGCGATCAGGGTGTAGCAGTGGAGCATAGTAGTCAAACAGGGCAGGATAATCCAGCGGACCGGCATCAGAACGGCCGGCATTAACAAACTCAATATCCGGACGCATGACACGTAGGTTTTCAACAAAGTTTTTATTCCTAGGAACTTGGCTTGCCATGGTAAACGAATCGCCCAGCACCAGCACGCGGGTTCGGCGCTTAGGTGAATCTGCTTCGGGGCTGTTCAGGCCGAGGCTGTTCAGGCGCAGCCTTGCACCTCCTTCCTGAGTATCGAAGACGACCGAGTTCGGCCGATATCTGAATCCAACTGCCGGATCTGATATTTGGGGCGAGGGAGAAGTCACGAAAAAACGGATCAGCACCTCCCCCAAAAGAAACAGTGTGGAAGCAAAGAATATATACCGGAGCACGCCGCGTCTATTCATTCAAGAGGGGAAAGAAGAGTCCTTCCGGACCCTTCGCGGTTCCGGAGTTGTTTTGTCGAACAAACAGTTTTTGAGGCCCCTTCAACTTTAGAATCACATCAAGTATTTTAAAGATGGAAAATATACCTGATCATCAAGATGAACTTGTGAACGAATGATTCGCTTTTAAGGGTTGGTTTCAGTGGGTTATCACGTTAGGAGAATCGAGAACGACTATTGAGATTATATCGTTTGTGACAGCAACCTCGGCAGATGTAGTCTTCTTTGCAATAAAGTCTTTGAGTTCGCGAATCGTCGGATAATCCTTCTCGGTCCCAAAGCACCGGGCATCATCGATGAGAACAACAAACGGAACCGGGCATTTATCGAAAATGGATTGGAGTTCCGCATAGATCGGGCAGTCGAGTTCCCCTTGGGCTGTCACCCCTGCGGAATAATGGCCGTCGAGCCAGAACAGGGTCTTTGACTTCAAGGTCGGAAGGAGGGAGGCCAACTTTTCGCCGCTATCACCTTCGACAACTTGGATATGCGGATATTTCCGGAATCTGTCCCGGGCGATCCCGGCAAGCCTGGCACTCAACTCGATCGTGTAAATCGATTGAAACC
>Ga0194060_10001652_pt1 | contig 15994 bp, 14 predicted proteins | sample SepL225m_MetaG_FD_163427 | JGI IMG/M metagenome (GOLD analysis project Ga0194060, IMG submission 163427) | Anoxic zone freshwater microbial communities from boreal shield lake in IISD Experimental Lakes Area, Ontario, Canada - Sep2016-L222-5m | ecosystem: Environmental > Aquatic > Freshwater >...
TCGCCATTCCGATCCCTCGAAAGCATAAAGCGCCCGTTGTTAGTTTCCGTATCAACCGAAACAAAAGCATCGGTACTATCCTTGAGATAGTACTCCCCAGCCCCAGCATCTACTGAAAGAGAAGCCTTTTCCACACCAGAAGTATAAGGTTCTGTCAATGTTTCTATAACACTAGCTTTTTGCACGTCTCTCGTGATCCAAGGCAAATACCGTGGGATAACCACAAGTACACCCGCCAACGCCACTGCACTCAGCCCAACAGCTATCGGAACACGCTTCCCCGTTTCAAAAAGAGAAAAAGCCCCAAGAGCGATAAGAAATAAAGGCCAAAAGCGCCACAACACAAACCAGTTCAGTACCAAAACATTAAAATTAGTCAGTAAAAATAGGCATCCCAAAAGCACTAAAAATACACCCCACACCAGACGTTTATTGCTCATAAAATAAGTAACTTTCTTGTTGGAAATAGTAAAAGGCACACCATGGCCATTATAAAGAAATGACAATACAGGAAGTAAAGTGTTTTTTTTAGAAGCTATTTGCTACGGCTTTTTATCATCAGCCCAACGCCAATAGCTATCAGAATAACTGGCCAAAAACGGTTAAAACCGAATCCTGGAAAAAGGTTTTCCGCCAAAAAGATAAGCCCTAGTGTTACGAGAAGAACTCCTCCCATAATACTCGTTTTTCTTCGCTCTTCACGTGTTTTTGGTGCAGTTAAAACAGGATCTTGATTGTCTGAATTACTCTTTTCTTCTTTTTTAGAAGATACTGTCATACTATTTTCCTCCGTTGCTTCTGGTAACACTGCCCAGAGGATAAAGTACAGGAGAATACCCATCCCACTCGCTAGAGCAGTTAAAATAAAGAAAATACGAATAAGTGCCGGATCAATAGCAAAATATTCACCAAGCCCACCTGCGACTCCTGCAATCATCACATTTTTTTTTGACCGATGCAGTTGTATTGCCATAATTATGCAGTCCTAATAACTACCATCCTAGCACCCCTCGTGAAAGTTACAAGCGGCTGATTTATCCCCTATAAAAAAGCCATTTTCCTAGTTCACGTAAGGTAATTTTTTTCCCATACATCAGGATTCCAGTCCGGTAAATTTTCGCCGCCATCCACGTTGCCCCAATAAATCCACCAACCAGCAAAGCCATTGAAACGCCAATTTCCCATGGCGGAACACCAAACGGAATCCTTGCCAACATCACCACTGGTGAAAACAGTGGTATAAACGAAGCCCAGAACGTCACCGGATTGTTCGGATTCTGTATTGTTGAAAGCATAATAAACATTGCAATGATGATCGGTATGGTGACAGGAAAAGATAGCGACTGCACATCCCCTTCATCATTCGCAGCCGACCCAATCGCTGCAAAAAGTGAGGCATACAGCAAGTAGCCAAACACAAAATAGAACAGAAATAACCCCAGCATCATCGGCAAATTGATCGCTGAAAGTGACGCAAGAAGTGAATTAGTGACCTGAGCCTGTTGCCCAGGTGCAAGCTGCGCAGCAGGGGAAAGAGTAGCCGCCCGCTGCATCAAGATGGGACTAACCAGTAAACCCACTCCAGTAGTCGCCAAAAAGCCAAGCACAACCCAAAGAATAAATTGCGTGATTCCTACCGCCGCAATCCCCAATATTTTTCCCATCATCAACTGAAACGGTTTCACCGAGGAAACAATAATTTCCACAATCCTAGTAGTTTTTTCCTCGATCACACCGCGCATCACCATCACGCCATAGATGATCAACACGATATACATCAGAAGTCCCATCCCGTAGCCAATCCCCGTTGCAACACTCGTGTCACCACTTTTTTCCCCATCACTACCGATGATAACCGTATCCAGCGATACCTCAACCGAGAGCTTTTTTAGATCATCTGGGTTGATACCTGCTTTTCTTAGTTGTTCATTTTTCAACTCCTGATTCAGCTGTTGTGCCAACAAACTTTGCGCGATGATACCGAGCTGTCGGTCAGAATAGTACGTAATCCCTGATGGGGATTCTGGTGAAAATTTTGGAATCAGTAACAGGCCTGAATATCCTTCTTTTTTATAATCCGCTTTCCAACGGTCAGTATCACCATCAACAAAAGTAAACGTAATAGTCTCATCACTCACCAGCTTTCCTTCAAACAACCCACTCAGATCGACAACCGCAACTTTTTCCGCAGTCCCACCAGAATAGGTACTCAAAAAAACAGGAACCGCCACCAGTAACGCCATGCCAATAGGCGCTAGAAAGGTGGTGATCCAAAAGGATTTCTGTCGCACTCTGCTAAGATATTCTCTTCTGATGACCAGCAAAATTTTACGCATGCTCATCTCCCTTCACCAGGCTGATAAAAATATCATGAATGCTCGGTAGCAATTCATTGAATCCCACAATCTGTATACCATCATTGATCACTGCCCGAAGAATATCATTAGGTAGTTTCCCTTGACTAACATTGACAATAACCTCACCACTGTGCGATTCCTTTACGTGCAACCACTCCGGTGGAACAAGTTTCCACATACCAGCAAACCGAATCGAAAACTCTTGTTTTTTAAACTGCTGCCTGATGTCTATAACTTTTCCCTCAAGAATCTTTTTTCCATGATTGATCAAGGCAATGTTGTCACACAGCTCCTCAACTTGTTCCATGCGATGCGTAGAAAAGATGATAGTCGCGCCATTATCTCGCAAACGATGGATTTCCTCGGTAATCAGATCGGCATTGATCGGATCCAGTCCTGTAAACGGCTCATCCAAAATCAGCAACTTGGGTTCATGCAGTATTGTGGCGATAAACTGCACTTTCTGTTGCATACCCTTGGAAAGCTCTTCGACTTTCTTTTTCCACCAGTTCTCCATCGAAAACCGTTCAAACAGCTCGCCAATCTTTTTCCGTGCTGCAACAGCGGACAGACCTTTCAACTGCGCAAGATAAAGCAGTTGCTCCCCAACGCGCATCCGTTTGTACAATCCCCGTTCCTCCGGCATATACCCAATCTGACTGGTGTGCTCTGATCGCAGTTTTTCACCATCAAAAAGGATTTCTCCAGAATCTGCTACCGTTATCTGCGTAATGATACGAATGAGAGAAGTCTTTCCCGCCCCATTGGGACCCAGCAATCCAAAAATCGACTGACGAGGGATTTCAAGAGAAACATGATTCACCGCCAGAGTATTTGCATACTGTTTGGTAATATCGCGTAAAGCCAGAAGTGTAGGCATATTTTTGTTTTCTTTCGACAACTTACAGTTCTTGTCCATGGTACCAGAAGGGAAGGAGGAGGGCTATCAATTGAACTTCGTCAAATTTATGAGACTATTAATACCGTACGCAGTAGGGAACAAAAATCTTTGTTCCGTACACAATGCAAGATACCCAACAGGAAAATCACGCGAATTTACTTTTCAAAGGAGCTGACATGTTTCGTATCGTAAAAAACATTTTCACCTGGATACTCAGCTTTTTTCTAATAGCTGCAGTTGCCGGATTGCTCGGTTTTCTCCTCATGCAGTCGAATCAAGAGCAAGCCAGATTGACCACGGAAAATACGATTCTCTCCGCCATCAACCGCAAGCTTCTCGGTAACGAAACCATTCTCAACCTGCGTGAATCGGTCAGTTTCCAATTCGAGAAAGCTTATATTTTTCCACCATATACCTCCCAAAACACCATAATCACGGCGTTAGGATTTGATTCAAAAGAAAATACCGGTATCGAGAAACGCGACGATGTAAACCTAGTTATCTTCGTCGAAAAAAACAACAAAACGAAATACGTTCTTTTTCCTCGTTCCTATGGAGACTTTTTTCAGAACCAGCAGGATAAGCGTTTTATTTCTGATGTAACACTGTTCAAAATAGTTAGAAATGAAGGTGGGTCGTTGCAGTTATTACCTGAAGGCGCTACACCCGATCAGCAGCCAGTATCATAAAAAAAACAGACGCCCGTTTGGGCGTCTATTTTTGGTCAACTTTTATTAGTAAGCTTGTTGTTTGTCCTTCACGAAATAATCATCGTTCTCTTGATTAGCCTCTTTACTGCTGACCTATTTCTTTTCTTCCTTGTAATTTGCTCTGGCGAGCTAGGATTACGAGCGGACGGCTGAGACGGGCTTTGGTTGTTACGCTGATATGGCCGTCGGCATTTTGATTGCGGTTCTTTTCGTTGTTTTTCTTGCCGTCAAAGAGGCTGTTGTCATAGAAGAAAAAGTCGCGGAGTTCATCAACTAGTTTTGTGTACTGATCGTTATACTTAGGTTTTTCCCAGTTAAGTTTAGAAGTAGTGCTAAGCTGTCCATAAGCGATGCTTTGGGGAATTTTAAGTGCGGTGCTGAAAGACACTTTCTGGCAGATAGCATCGTTTTTGCTGGTTGGTTTGGTGGTACTCTTCTCGTTGCCTTTTCTTTCTTCTTTGTCATCACCAATATTGTTTCTTCGGCGGGTTTCGGTGTCGAGGATAGTTGTGTTAGGGATGAAAGGTGCTTTAAATTTTACGGTTACTGAACTTGTGCCGTAACTGCTTGGATCTTTCGGATAGCCGGGTTGAGGTTGGTCGTAGAGAGGAATGGAGAAACTAGTGTCGGCAAGGTTGTCATTGTCGGCTAGGGTTCCATCTTTGTTGACGATGACGAGACAGATGGTGATACCGTCAGTAGGAGTGGATGTTGAGGTTACTGTGGACGTGATTGTTCTGGTTGGAGTATAAGTTATAGTCCTGGTTGGAGTCGGAGTAAACGTATTCGTCGGCGAGTTTGTTGCCGTAGCTGTTGCGGTGAAGGTGTTTGTCGGCGAGTTTGTTGGTGTAGCTGTTGCGGTGAAGGTGTTTGTCGGCGAGTTTGTTGGTGTAGCTGTTGCGGTGAAGGTGTTCGTCGGCGAGTTTGTTGCCGTAGCTGTTGAGGTGAAGGTCTTTGTCGGCGAGTTTGTTGCCGTAGCTGTTGAGGTGAAGGTATTCGTTGGCGAGTTTGTTGCCGTAGCTGTTGAGGTGAAGGTATTCGTCTGCGAGTTTGTTGCCGTGGCTGTAGAGGTGAAGGTATTCGTCTGCGAGTTTGTTGCCGTGGCTGTAGAGATGAAGGTGTTCGTCGGCGAGTTTGTTGCCGTAGGCGTTGAGGTAAAGGTACTGGTCACGGTATTGGTTGCAGTAGGTGGTGCAGCCAAATACCTCACAGTTGGATGATTATTATTTAGTGAGTCAAAGTAAGCAATGTAAGGATTATTATCTGTACCAATTGCAACGCTAGATTGGTTAGTACCAGGCGCAAAAGCAACTCCTCCGTACTGAGTCCAGCTAGTATTTTGAAGTTGAAAAAGCTGCATACTCTGCGAAGTTGTTTCTGAAAAAGAAACAAAAATATTTTGCAGATTATCAACTGTTATCGAAGGCCACAACAGAGACTGTGATGGTGAACCGATAACTCCACCCGCAAAATCCCAAGTCAACTGGTTCAGCATGTTTACCGCAACCTGCGTGTAAGACTTTGAAGGGTCATAAAAACTATACGCAATATACGGGACAGAATTTATTACGGTCATACTTAAATCAGCGACTCCATTCATCGAGTATGTTGTCGGTAAAGAAGGTAAACGTGACCATGCTGAACTATACCCCCAAACATCAATTGTGTTTGTATTGTTTACAGCAGCAAGGAATATACGACTACCTGGCTCTCTAATATCGCGTTCAAGCTTAATAAATTGGTAGAAACTACCAGGGACTTGTATTGGAATTTCAGTATAGGTAGTAGCTGGTGGAGTAAGCTGAAGTAGTACCAGAGGTTTAGTACCAGTGCCTGCTCCTGCAACGTAAACTGTCGCATTATCTACAGCAATCGCACTAATTCCCTTGTTGCTGATAGAATTGCCAACCTGCACCCAAATCCCTTGCGTTTCATCAAAACGCTTAATCGTTGAGACTACCCCATTATTGCAAACCACATAGGGTCTTCCTTGATCATCCAAAGTCATTGCTTGGAGATAATTCCAAGACGTTGCTGTTACAGGGACAATATCCGGTAGACGTTGCCAGGCATTATTTCTATACCTATACACAGTTGAATACCAACCACTGCTTGGTATAGCCTGAAACGCTGCATACGCTGTCCCATCCTGAGCATATCTCAGGGAAATAAAGTTTGAGCCAGGTGTATTAGAAAAATCACTTGCTCCCAAATTACTCCATACGCCCGTTGCGGCATAGGTTTTTGAACACACTGGTGCTAAAAGTAGAATAACTCCTAGCACAACTCCCCACAGTTTTGGTCTTTTCATACAATTTTCTCCTTTGTATATTTAGTACTACGAATGTTTATTTTTTCTATTACATAACGCAAGAATAAAATGTATTTTTCGTTTTAGAACAGGTGATGAGGCACTATTATTGGACATAAATCTTCTAACTCTTTACAGTTGAACTACAGAAACACATAGCTTGTCAGGGTGCACATAGAATTTCTCAGTAGATACATTTGTCACAAGTAACTTTTTTTACTGATATTGATTCAAGAAATGGAGTGGGTATGAAAAAATACAATATTACAGTCTGGGGAAGAGTCCAAGGCGTTTACTACCGTGCAAATACAAAGAAAAAAGCTGAAGAAATCGGAATCCTTGGTTTTGTTCGCAATCAAGAAGATGGCAGTGTATACATCGAAGCCGAAGGCGACGACCAGCAGCTCCAAGAGTTTCTTACCTGGTGCCAAAACGGACCAGAAGGAGCGAAAGTGATAGAACTCAAAACCCAAGAGTCCCCCCTAAAAGGGTTTTCAACGTTTACAATTCTTTATGATTAGCAATCTTATCTTATCAATGTCATTTGCTCAGGAGTTCAGTGTGATTACCAAACATGTTATAAAAATCTGCAAAGGCCCAGCTTGTTCTCAGCGATTTGCAAACGACATAAGGCGCGCTGCCGAAGAAGCCACAGGTGAAGACGAAACCATCGAAATCCGAACATGTGGTTGCCGAGGATTTTGTGAGGATGGACCGACAGTTGTTGTTGATGATGTTGTGCATTCGCACATGAGTGAGGTGGCTATTGTAGGAATTATCACTGGGATAAAAAAAGAAAAAATTACATAAAAATCGGAAGCGGCAGCGTACTTGACAAAAAAATAAATACTTGTTAGGATGGTGAAAATCATAGAGGTGATAGTTATGAGAAAGAACCAGAAACGAAATTACATTGCGCTTGCAGCTCTTTTCTCTTTACTGATCATCCAACTCAGTATCAATGTTGTGCAGCATTATTTTCAGAAAGATCCCGTTGCCCGAAGCAACTCAGCCTTCACCGTAGACGCAAACTCCCAAACTGTGTTAAGCACCCAGGGAGCAAGAGAAAGCCTGAAAATTGCCCTTGCCGAAGATAGTGCACTGTTTGAAAAAGCTGGGTATGCCGACCCATACAAAGTCCTTTCCTACGCCAATGATATTGAGATTACTCCAGATCAGCTAGGAAAAATTCACGGTATAGTAACAAACCTCACAGAACAGACAAAAGCACTGATAGAAAAAGAAAATCAGTTTACCCAGCAACTTTCAAACAAAATCACCAGCCATTCCACTACACCCTTTGAAAGCAAGCAAATCATAGAGGCCGATGAACAAGTGCATGTGCAAATCAGATTTCTCCTCCAATCAGCCTACCTCAGCATTGCCGATGAACTATCAGCAACACAGGTAAAGAAATACTTTGAAATTGTAGGAACACAAAACTAAAAAAGATTGGTATAATAAGCCTGTCATATAACTAAAGGAAAACAAATGACCACATCAGCGATTTTCAGTCACGACACCTACATGATCAGAAAAAAAGTTATGAAGCTTTTTGGCGGTGCATTCCACATATACGATCCATCCGGCAACCTAGTTTTGTTCTCAGAACTCAAAGCGTTCAAACTCAAAGAAGATATCCGCATTTACACTGGTGAAGATAAACAAACCGAAGTGCTCAAGATTGCTGCACGCCAAATCATCGATTTCGCAGCCACATACGATATATACGACAGCAAAACAGAAAAAAAACTTGGAGCGTTGAAAAGAAAAGGCTTGAAATCAATTCTCAAAGACGAATGGATCATTCTCGACGCAGAAGACAAAGAAGTCGGACTCATCAAAGAAGACAGCACTCTTATGGCTTTACTCCGAAGATTCATCAATCTGATTCCTCAGACCTTTTACGCATTTATCGGTGAAAAACAAGTTGCCAGCTACAAACAAAACTTCAACCCGTTTGTTCTCAAAATCACTATCGATTTTTCAAGTGATACTGAGAAACAGTACGACAAACGCCTTGGACTTGCCGCAGGAATACTTCTTTCCGCTATCGAAGGCAGACAAAAAAGCTAGAGTTTTTGAATTTTTAAATAAAAAAAGACCGCTTATGCGGTCTTTTTTTATGGCAAAAAACAAAGCTGTAAGATCAAAAATGGAGGCGACGGGCGGATTCGAACCGCCGCATAAAGGTTTTGCAGACCTCCCCCTTAGCCACTTGGGTACGTCGCCGAGCTAGTATTTTGACGGACGCACAAATTGCCGTCTCTCAACACAGAATAATACTACTATGGAAAGGGAGCGAGGACAAGCATCTCGGGAGCAAACTGCAACCCCAGCCTTCACAAAAACCTCATGGCACTACATTTTCAAACTGTAGAGACTCGATTCATCGCGTCTCAGGGGCGCGTGGTAGCAGAAAACCGATGACCCGTACTTCCCGTGGTAGTTGTCCGCCCACGGACAACACTCTCGTCACCCCAACCGCCTGCCGTTGTCCGTAGGCGGACAACGGGCACAAGATTGTTTTTTTAGCCAGTTCTCTTCACACTGCATTGCAATTTAGAAATTTCATTCTGCGAGCGATGGTCTTGAGCTAGCGCAACACGCTGTTGCTCGGAGATAAGCTTGGCTACTCGATCAGGTTTTGGCGTATCATTGATCACAATACTGGTAGTAGAGTTGGAAACAAACATCTGAATCGTGCCATAGTTCACTACATTCTGCCAAAACCCATGCATATCAATAACAATTTCCTTGATATCTCCTAACCTCGCTTCAGACTGAACACGCGAGAACAGGTTTACATACGAGACATCCAAAACTCTTCGATCAGTAATCAACGTAAAGTCAAAGTAGTATTCCAGCCAATTGATAAAAAAAGCTGTTGTAAGCATGATGAAGTACTGACTTATAAACAAGGTGAAAATGATCTTGTCGGCATCCGTACGAATAAGAGGGAAGGGTAGAAAAAAAGTCACCAGCCAAGTTATCAGAAAAGGTCCAGGAAGAAGAAGCAACAATATTGCAACAGTGGTGAAAAAAGTAAAAGGTGATTTTCTTGCGATGTCTAATATTTTTTCTCCCTGCTCTTGGCCTTGGAACGGCAAGTAGTTGGAAGGAGTCTTATGGAGAGTCAATGTCTCTATGGAAGAATTTGCAGTGGTCATAGTATAAAACCCTCTAGCAGAGAGGGAGTAGAAGCCCAATCAGCAGTGATCAGAAAATAACCAGTTACTGAAAGGATCGCCAGCAAAGCCATAGAATACAGAAAAATACTGAATTTGGTTTTATCATTCCAAAGTGAAAACTGACGCAAATGCCAAAACACAAAAGCCATAAGAATCGACAAAAGAAGTAGAAGGAGCATGTAGACCAGCAATGCCACTCGTAAAATCATAGAAAGTGTTTGTTATGTATGCTTAACAATAACACCACTTGGAGAATCTTCAAGTACAACACCATGCGTATTTTTTAGCTCATCTCTAATCTCATCAGCTTTCTTCCAGTCTTGTGTCTTACGAGCAAGATACCGTTCATTGATCAATACAACAACTTCCTCAGAAACAGGTTCATCACTTATCACTGGAACTTCTTCGTCAGAATGCGGTTTATCAGCATCTGAAGAAGCGTGAGATTTTGAGACTTTTCTCTGAAAAGAGAGTAAGTTCAATCCCAGCACGGAATCAAAGTCGGCTAATGTAGAAAGCTTTTGCTCAGGTGAAAGTGTGGTTGATTTCAATACTCTCCCTACCACATCCATTGCTTGAGGCATATTCAAATCATTGTTTACAGCCACAAGGAAGGATTCTTTTGCAACTGGATCAATCAGTTTTTTTTCCACCAAGGTAGACCAAGGTTTCCCTTGAGGAAGCACGGTATTAAGTCGGTTTTTTAATGTTTCGACACCGTTCTTCGCTGCTTGCAAAGAATCCCATGAGAAATTGAGCTTTGAACGGTAATGCGTCATCAAACAGAGATAACGAAAATCAACAGGATCAAATCCGTGCTCTTGCACAGTTTTTAATGTAATAAAATTACCAGAAGACTTCGACATCTTGTCTCCAGCACTTCCGATCACCAACCACTCGCCATGCACCCAATACCGAGCAAAAAGCTTTCCTGAAGCCGCTTCAGATTGTGCGATCTCGTTAGTATGGTGAATCGGTACATGATCAATCGCACCACAATGGATATCAATAGTCTCGCCCAAAAGTGCCATTGCCATTGCCGAACATTCGATATGCCAACCTGGAAAACCCATGCCCCAAGGAGATTCCCATTCCATCTGTCGTTGCTTATCTTGTGGGGAAAATTTCCACAGCGAAAAGTCCGTTGGGTTCTTTTTTTCATCATTCCGAGTTACTCTGGCACCTTCCTGCAATCCTTCAAGATCAAGCCTTGCCAAATCGGGATACTGAGGAAATTTTTCCGTATCAAAATAAATACCATCAGAAGTTGTATAGGTAAATCCCTTCTTCTCCAATTTTTGAATCAGCTTGATCATCTGAGGTACATAGTCTGTTGCACGCGGTAAATGCTTTTCATCAGGAAGTGTGCAGTTCAGCGCTTTCAAGTCATCAAAGAACGTGTTGGTGTAAAATTTTGCGATATCCCAAACCGTTTTCCCTTCCCGTTGTGCACCTTTCTCCATCTTGTCCTCACCCAGATCCGCATCAGAAGTTAAATGCCCTACGTCGGTAATATTTAGAACCCGTTCAACTCGGTTACCGTTATACTCCAACACTCGTTGCAAAATATCTTCAAAAATGTAGGTTCGTAGATTGCCAACATGCGCGTAATTGTACACTGTCGGACCACAGGTATACAGCGAAACAACCGAAGGCTTCTGGGGTGTAAAAAGCTCTTTCTTTCTGGTTAACGTGTTAAAAAGAAATACAGTCTGTTTCATTAAGTTTTCTGATAGGGTACTATGCGTTGATTATAGTGTTAGTGAGGCCAACAAGGAAAGTGCTATTCATTTTGGAGTGTCTGTACTGCTATGAAATGAGCCTTAAAAGCAATATGCAAATTTTCCCAAAAGTTATGTTGGTTTGAACGTTGTTGTTCCAACAATGAAAGCTCTTTTGAGTATTGAGTAAGCCAACTATCCCAAGATGAACTAGTAGTGATAGTCCTATATTTTTTGTCAATTATTTCTTGCAGATCAGCATCCAAAGCAGCACTATTTTTTAGAAAAAAAAGAAGATTAGCATCAAGTGTGGGTTTTTGAAGAAGTTGCAAGATTTTTTCCCTGACATCTTTAGCATTATTTCGGTTAGTAATAGAGTTAAAGGCCACAAGCAGCGTAGGATCAAAAGCCGTAATCGGTCCTTCTTCAGGAATGAGCTTCATAAGGTCATTGTATTCGGTGAACGGTGTCCACCAGATAGTCGGTTGCCTTATCATAAGGTAGGGAAGGGGGGCTATTTTTTCATGTCCAGGTTTTGCCCGTTGTTTAGGGATGATGTGGGCCGTTAAGGAATCCACCAAGCCCAGTGTATCGAGAATCGTAATATTGGGTCCTGCATAGTATCCTAGATATCCGATTGAACCTCCCAAGATAGTTATCTGTTTGGAACTCCTTTTTGCCAAGGCATTCAGACGTAAGGCTGTTTTTGCAGGATCATTTTGAGGAATGAAATTCCAGTCACTTAGATGCTGGTTATCAAACATCATGTACCATTCCCGTTCATTGGAAATATTATCCGGTCTACTCATCCCTTCCTGTATCGAATGCAAAGGCAGCAGCAAGGTACAAAAGACAAGCAGTACCAGCACACGCAGAACCGAAGCGAACTGTCTCTCAATTCTTACAAAACGCCACGCAAGAAGCTCTCCGATTCCAGAAAGACCACAATAGCAAAGCACCAAAGGTGCGATAAAAAAACGCCCATGCATAAAATCCCCCCCCACCCAAACAACATAGATGCTATGTAGAATTACTCCAGTGACGAGATACAATCGTGACCAAATCAATTGTGATCGGTTGTTTTTGCAGAGAATAGCAATAAGAAAGGGACTAAGTAGTACAGCAAGTAGTGGTATGTAGCTGTAGTAAGAATCAAAAAGATCTCGAAGGTACAGAAAACCCTGGCTCCAATAACTTCCCAATGAGGCTTTTGTGTAGTAGGTATTTGGCAGTAATGCTGCATAGTACCAAACTCTAAAAAGTTCATACAGAAATATTGGCGTAATCGACAGCAGAACCATTTTAATAAGAGTTGAACGAGAAACGGTCCCAAGACGAGCAACCAAGATAAGACATGAAAACAACACAAGATCATTACGGATCAACGGTGCAATGCCAGCCAAAAAAATGCATAACCACAACTTTCTTGGTTGCACCAGCAATTCATACCCCACTAATACAGAAAAAAGGATTATTAATGGAGTTTCAAGCCCTGAAGTGAAAAAATCAGTTACCACTGCAGTGCAAACTACAAATAGCAACGGTGTAGAAAAGTTATACGTAGCAGCTGAAATTCCTGTTCCGGCAAATAACTTTGACAAAACTGCACGATTAAGGTGCCCCAACAAAAAAAAAGTAAAAAAAGCAACAATCCAGCAAATAATAAACGTCATATGGCGAAGCTGCACAAATGGCAGGAAAAAGCGGCACAAGCTAAGGATTCCTACCCAAAGCGGACTGGTAAATCCTTCCACAAACTCACCTCGGTTATAGACCAGCCCAATTTTGTGGATCACAAGATTATCTACATAACGAAAATTGATGTACCCATCATCGCTAATCCACTGCTTGGAAATAACCAGAAAAAGCCCAAGGACTATAAGTAAAAATTCACTGAAAGGAATACGAGATAATCGAAGAAAAACAAAACGGCAAACGTGTGAAATTATCGACACTATGGATTTGAATTCTGTTTTGATTTTCAAAAACTGTTGAGCCACGTACTCATATCTTTCATTTGTTTTATTGGAACGAAGAATCAATACTATAGTACTATGGAGTTAAACGAGATGCATCTTACTTCTCGCCATTCTTCAGGGGTGTATGAAAAACAAAATCACACAACAATCAAAATTATTAGCGAAGAGTAAAGTGCTTTTTATAGCTCTTCTTGCAGTAGTATTCATCATTGTTTTTCTCCAGAACGCTTGGGTTGTTGATGATGCCTACATTACCTTTCGCACCGTAGACAATGCAGTTCGCGGGTATGGATTTACCTGGAATACCTTCGAAAGAGTGCAAGTATACACACATCCGCTATGGATGTTACTCATGACGGTTATTTATTTTTTTACAAGAGAGGCCTTTTACACGGTCTTAGTGATTTCACTCATCTGTTGCTTGGGAGTTTTGTTTGTTGCATATAGAATTTGGGGACAGAAAGAGCTTTTGAAGCTGTCATTCTTCACTCTCGCACTGATTGCCTCCAAAACCTTTATGGATTATACCTCTTCAGGATTGGAATACCCGCTGCTCTATCTGTTGCTTGCTGTGTTTTACGGCTCATTTTTATTTCGCAAAAAAGTCACATGGAGCGGGAAAGATCTCAGTTTCTATTCCCTGATTGCCTTTCTCTCATACTGTACCCGTCAGGATTGCATCCTCCTTTTTATCGCGCCAATTTTTTATATAGTGCTAAAAGTTGCACAATCTAGAGGGAACTATGAAGCCGGAAAATCCTTGTTTCTTGGCATGGTACCTGCGATCTGTTGGCACATCTTTTCAATCATTTACTACGGATTTCCCTTTCCAAATACAGCCTATGCCAAAAGTATGACACAAGGGGTTACTTATACTGCCTATTTGCAGACAGGATACGAGTTTATCAAAACCAGCATATTTTGGGATTCATTTGCCTGGATCGTTATTATAACTGCAATTGTCGCTTGCACAGTTAGTAAAGACCGCAAAGCCCAAATTGTAAGCATTGGAGTAGTCTTTTACCTTCTCTACATCGGCTTTTTTGCTGCAATAGCCACCCACATGAGCGGTCGATTTATTGGCATTCCTTTTCTTTTAGCTCTTTTTATTCTCAATAAAACCATTAGATCAAGACGGCTGCTCTCCGTTTACCTAGGTGTCATCTTTATCTTCACGTTCACCAGTTCAGTTGCACCGATAAAGGCAAACACCTTTTGGTACAAAATAAAACCTGGAGGATTTGATACCCGCGCGGTAGTCTGTTCAGAAGGTGCCTGTTTGGTAAATATAGTTCGAGGAAAGCCACTGCCTGACCACCAATGGTTTCTAAAAGGCGAAACCTTTCGCTACTCACAAGAGGTTATGCAGGTTGGAGGAGGTAACAGTGCTGGTGGAATCGGATATTTTGGGTACACTGCAGGGCCGAAAAAAATAATAATTGATCCACTTGGGTTAGCCGACCCGTTGCTAGCTCGAATTGCAATAGATTTCGATACTATTTGGCAACCCGGACATTTTTCTCGGCATATTCCAGAGGGCTATTACGAATCTGTACGTAGACAAGAAAACCTGATTCATGATTCAGATTTGCAAGAGTACTACGGTAAAATTAAAGAAATAACTCAAGGTGATTTGTTGAGTTGGTCACGTATAAAGACAATTTACGAAATGAACACAGGTAGATACAGTGAAAAAATAGAAAAATATAACAAACGTCGAAAAATTCAAAGACAAGCTGAGCTCATACAATCTAAAGGTAACGTCAAATTTTTTTGATTTTCAAAACATCTTACAACCATAAAAATAAACTCAACAAGAAGTATTATTTCTTAGAATACCGAGTACTCAAAAGCACACGGAGCACAAACCTCGGTAACACCAACATTCTTCTCCACCTCCATGGTTGTAGCAATAGCCGAAAAAACCATTCCAATCCCAGTACTCTCACCCACTTTGGAGCTCTCTTTACCGTTCCAGCAACAAAATCAAACGCCCCTCCCACACCCATGACAACTTTGCACCCCATGAGATGTGAAAGATTTCGTCTGATCCACAGCTCTTGAGCTGGGGCACCATAAGCCACGAAAATCACATCAGCCTGGGAAAGCTGCTTTTTTACATGTTCTGGTAATTTTGAAAAATCATCATCTCGACTTCCGCCAAACATTCCCGCAATGCGTAGATTCGGAAGCCATTTCTGGATAGATTGTGCAGCAAGATGTGCGACTCCTTCACCAGCTCCCAGAAAGAAAACAGAAGCACCGTGTTTCGCAGCCATTTCGCAGATTTCTGGCAGGAAATCAGATCCAGTGATTCTCTCAATTGATTGGTTGAACAGTTTTTTTGCTGCCCAGACAACACCTACACCATCTGCAGTTTGAATATCAGCTTGGTTAAGGACTGATTTAAATTTTTCATTCTTCTGAGCCAACATAATCATTTCTGGATTCACCGTAGCGATAACCAACGGTCTTGCTTTTCCAGTCGGCAAAACATTTAGTCGCTGAGAAACTAGGCTGAGCAGCTCATCTTTTCTCATTTCCGAGATAGCAACAGAGAGAATAGAAATGGTCATAGTTATCGCATTCAGTTATGCAAATATGGCATTGTAAGAGCAAAAAACAATGTTTATGAAAAATAGACCTACAACTTACAGCTTACAGTCAACAGCTCCTTTACGCCAAGCTCCCTTTTGTGGTAGGGTAAAACCATCATTATTACTATTCCTCTGGTCAATGCCATTCGGCACCACTGGAGAATAAGCGAACCCCAAGGAGAAAAACACCCATGGCTCTCAAAAAAGACGACAAAACAGTTGTGATC
>Ga0194060_10001654_pt1 | contig 15987 bp, 12 predicted proteins | sample SepL225m_MetaG_FD_163427 | JGI IMG/M metagenome (GOLD analysis project Ga0194060, IMG submission 163427) | Anoxic zone freshwater microbial communities from boreal shield lake in IISD Experimental Lakes Area, Ontario, Canada - Sep2016-L222-5m | ecosystem: Environmental > Aquatic > Freshwater >...
CTCCCGTGAGCGCCGACAGGATCCACGCGAAGATCCGATAGCCGCCATAGATGACCACCAGAATGATGATGCCGGCCCACGGCACGCCATCCGAACTGGAGGTCCGCCGCTGGCGGACCGGCGTGGATCGCCGCACGCCGCCCAGCGACACGCCTCGCGCTTCGGCGATATGGAGGGCGAAATACTCAACCCCGGCCCGCAGCCCTTCGCCGAAGGCGCCGCGCTTGAAGCTGGGCGCCATCACCTGCCGGCTCGCGCTGCCCGCATAGCCGTCGGTGATGATGCCTTCGAGGCCATACCCCACTTCGACCCAGACCTGCCGTTCCTTGATGGAGAGCAGCACCAGCAGGCCGTTGTCCTTGCCTTTCTTGCCGATGCCCGCGCCCCGGTTCTCGAACATCTTGATGGCGAGTTCTTTCGCGTCGGCGTAGGGGACGATGGTCGGGACCGTGGCGACGATGATCGTGTCGCCGGTGGCCGCCAGCAGATCGCGAATCACGCGCTCCATCGCCGCCTTGCTCGGGCCGTCAATCACGTTGGCGAAGTCGTTGACGGGGGCCGTCAGCGCCATCGGCGGCGGCTGCGCTCGGCCGTCGCGGGCGCCGACCAGGCTGGCGCCCGCCGCCAGCAGCCCGATCAGGCCGGCTCGTGCCACTGTGCCGACGCGAAGCGCCAGATGCCTGGTCATCTCAGGCCTGCCACGCGTCGATGTACTGTGCCAGTTGTTCGACCGCGCGAACATACGCCGGGTACACATCCTGCGCCTCGGTGGCGCCGAAGCTTTTCGATCGCTCTGCGGCGAGCACCTGCTGGGCCACACCGGGCGCGACGCCCACCCGCTGTTCGAGATGGCGTGCGAGGGCGGCCGCGTCCTTCATGTCGGCGCCTTCGAGGCGGGCGACGCTGGCGAGCAACAGACGAAATGGACGGGCAGATGCCTGGATGATCGACGCCAGCGCCCGAGGCTGGGCCCCGGCCTGGATGTAGCCCTCGCGAAGGTGCAGCAGGTGGCTGCGCACTTGTGTTTCGCACGCCCGACGCGCGTCGGCCGGCGCCACCGAGAGTCCGGCCAGCACGTCGGCGCCGAACACCACGCGGTGGTGGGCGAGAATCTCTCCCAATTCCAGCGGAAACGCGTCCAGCGACCGGCTGAGTTCCGCCGTCGTCAACAGGAGGGGAACCGCCAGCCGTTTCCGGTTCCACGACGCCGACAAGCGGGCGCACGCGCGGAGGTCGTCGGCCCCGATCGACGCCGCCACTGCCAGCGTGTGGATGTGGTCGTGCGCCTCGCCAGCCCCGCCCCCGGTGAGCGCCTCAGCTTCTCCGTTGGCGCCGTAGATCGACACCGACTGCAGCCGCGCGCCAAAGATCGCGCCGAGCTCGTGGAGCAACTGGGAGACAGATTCGGGAAGCGCGTCGGGATCGGCCATAGGCCCTATTCTACCGAGATTATGAGAAAAGGCGCCGGACTGGTTCAGGCGACCCGCAGGACTGGTAGAATCCCGGCTATGCGCCTCCGGGTCATCAAAGTCGGCTGTTTCGGCGGGGGAACCGGGTTGCCCAGTGTGCTCGGTGGGTTGAAGCGCAACCCCTGGGTTGCTCTCAACGCCATCGTCACCATGTTCGACAGCGGCGGCAGTTCGGGCCAGCTTCGAGACGAACTGGGCGTCTTGCCGCCGGGCGACATCCTGAAATGCGCGCTGACGCTGGCGCGCAACGAACGCGAAGCGCGCCGCGTGCTGCTGTCGCGTTTGCCGACGCTCGAGGATTCGCGGCTCGGCGGGCACACCGGGGGCAATCTGCTCCTCTCAATGATGGAGCAGTACAGCGGCAACTTCATGGCGGCGGTCGAAGGGCTTCGTTCGTTGCTCGGCTGCCGGGGCCACGTGTGGCCGGTGAGCATCGACCAGGCGTCGCTCTGTGCCCGCTACGCAGATGGGCACATCACAAAGGGTGAGAACCAGATCGATGCGCGACAGACCGCCGGGCACGTGATTGAAGACATCTGGCTGGAACCGGAAGTCAGCGTACACGGGCAGGTGGCAAAGGCCGTGAACGGCCTGGATGCCGTGGTGATAGGGCCGGGCAGTTTCTATACCAGCCTGCTGCCGGTGCTCGCCGTCAAGGGCATGGCCGGCGCGCTCGAGTCGGTACCGGGCCCGATCGTGCTGGTGGCCAACCTGCTCACCGAAGGGCGCGGCATGGCGGGGTTTACCGCGGCCGACGCGGTCAGCCGCATCGAGTCGTTCATCCGGCGCCCGGTCGACGCGGTGGTGTTCAACGACGGCAGGCCGTCGATTGAGGCGTTGGCGCGCTACAGCGACGAGCACAAGCATCCGCTCGAACTCGGTTCGCTGCCGGCGCACTGCCAGTTGGTCAGCGGCACGTTCTGGCGCCGCGACATTGCCCGCCACGATCGACCGAGGCTGGGTCACGCCCTGTGGGCCGTGCTTTCGGGTGCGCTGGCCATGGATCGCTCCGCCGCCGAATGCAGGACTGTGGCCATCGATGGATGACGAGACGCTGCGCGCACTCGGGCTCTTGCTGGCTGCGGTCGGGGGGGCAGCGGTCGGCGTGGAGCGCGAGCGGGCGGGACACTCCAAAGGACAAGATGGCCGGTTCGCCGGCGTCCGCACCTTTACGCTGCTGGGCGGGCTGGGCGGCGGCGCCGGATGGCTGTACGCGGCCAACCTGACGTGGCTCGGCGTCGTGCTGCTGGCCAGCGGGGCGGCGATTGCGCTGCTCGCCTATGCGGCCGCGTCCCGTGAACACGACATCGACGGCACCACCGAGGTCGCCGCGTTGGTGACGCTGATGGCCGGCGCCTTTGCCGGATCGGGACAGGCCAGACTCGCCGGCGCGATCATCGCCATTACCGTGCTGCTCCTCTCGGAGAAGTCGCGCGTCCACGCGTTTGTCGATCGGATGGACGAAGGGGCCGTGCAGGCGGCCATCCGCTTCACCGTGATGGCCATCGTCATCCTGCCGCTGTTGCCCGAGGGGCCATATGGGCCGTTTGGCGGGTTCCGTCCGCGCGAACTCTGGATGCTGGTGCTGTTTTTTTCGGGCCTCAGCTTCGTGGGCTATATGGCGCGGATGCTGGTGGGCGCGAGGCAAGGATATCTGGTGGCCGGATTTCTCGGCGGCATCGTGTCGTCCACCAGCGTCACCTTGACGTTTGCCCGGGCGAGTCGCACCGAGAACGAGCATGTCGGCGCGCCGCTCGCGTACGGCGTGATTGGCGCGTGCACCGTGATGTTCGTCAAGATCGTGGCGGTGACGGCGGTGCTCTCTATGCCGCTGATGCTCACGCTGTTGCCGATGATTGCGGCGCCGTTCCTGGTCGGTCTGGCCGGAGCGTTGATCGGGCTGCGGCGTCCGCAAGAGGAACGACGGGAAATTCAGACGACCCAGAATCCGCTGAACTTTGCCGCCGCGCTGCAAATGGCGGTGCTCTTCCAGGTGGTGATGTTCGTCGTGCACGTGGTGCGCGCTACGTATGGCGATCTCGGCGTCGTCGTGTCGGGCGCGCTGCTCGGGCTGGCCGATGTCGACGCGTTGTTGCTCTCGATGGCCAAGACCGCGTCGACTTCTGGCCTGGCTGCCACCTCGGCGCTGGCCGTGGCGGCCGGAGCGTTGTCGAACACGCTGCTCAAGCTGGGCTTCGCGCTGGCCGTCTCACGCCCGCCGTTCCGCCGCATCGTCGGCCTCGGCCTCGGTTCCATGGCCGCGGTCGCGCTCGCGTCGATGCTGCTGATCAGATAACGGGTGTAATCTCCCGTGTTTCTCTCCCCAGTGCGTTGGATTCGGGCGGGGCGCGCGTCTGCGACACCCGCCCGCGCCTCACCTCGACTCGCCAGCCTTAGTAGTGGTACCGGGCTTTCAGGAACGTGATGGCATCGTGCTGCACCAGGTAGATGCAGCGATGCTCCTGAGTGAGGCGGCGAGACCAGATCCCGGGCCCAAGGTGCTTGAGCCCTTCGGGTTTTCCGATTCCCGAAAACGGATCGCGCATGACCGACTCGACCAGGGTCATCAGGCGAAGAGCGACCCGTCGGTCGGACCCGATCCAATGCCGCAGATCGTCGAGAAACTCTGGCTCGAATACCGAATGGCGTTGCGAGGCCACAGCCTACGTCGACTTCGGGAGGCCGAATGTCTTTCGGACGGCCGCCACCGTCGTCGACTTCGTCGTGCGCTTGCGGGCCCGGTTGAGGGCCGCCTGCAGGCGTGCCGCGTTGCGGGGCGAGCGAAGTTCGTGCAGCGTCTGCTCCAGACTCTGCCATTCGGCTGCCGACACCAGCGCAACGTCTTCGGCCCCCCGGCGATGAATGACCACCGGTTCAAGGGTCGACGTCGCGAGGTCGCAGAGTGTCGCGAACTGGGCTCGTGCGTGGGAATAGGTGGTTTCCATCGAACGGTGTCCTGTACACGACTACGGTACATGTCGTGGTCGCGTCGTGTCAAGAAGTGAGGAAGCACGCACCAGCCCCGGTCGTGCGTGAAGCTCCGGCAAGCGCGACCAATCACCTCGACCCGGTTCCACGCTGCACCGGTCCGAGATACTTGTCGAGCCAGTCCAGCGTTTCGCGGATCTCGTCCTTGCGCGCGATGCCGCCGTGGGTGGTGTCGTAGAACACCTGCCGCTTGTCGCCGGGCGGCGTGCCGAGAAGCCGGAACATGGTGCTGCTCGATTCGACGGAGAAACTCACATCCAATCGGCCGTTCAGCATCAACATCGGGACCCGCACCCGGGGCGCGAAGTTGACGGGGTCCGCCTCAGGCAGAGGCACGACGCCGTGGATGCCGCCATCCATGGTGACCGCCGCCTTGAATCGTTGCTCGATGCCCAGCATGACGGGCGCGACGGCGCCCCCGAAGCTGAACCCGAAATAGGCTATCTTGGACCGATCGACGTCCGTTCGCGTTTCGAGGTAGTCGAGCGTGCGTCCAATGTCCTTGGACCACATGATCATTTCATCTCGCCAGAAGGCCGGCGGGTTCGTCAACACGCCGCCCGTCTTCAATCCGTTCGGCCGGTCCCACGTGCCCTTGTAGGCCGGCAGTACCATCATGCGGCCGCTTTCCAGAAAATAGCCTATCGGTCCGACGAATCCGGCGAAGTCGAACTGGCCCCCGGAAAACGGCCCTGCAGCATGAAAGCGGACGACCGCCTGGAGCGGCGGAGAGGCGTGCTTCGGAATGACGACGTAGACGGTCATGCGCTCCGATGCGTACGCCGCGTTGAACGTGACCCGCTCCAACGTCCAGTCGCCGACCGATGTCGTCTCTTCCACCTTCGGATCGAGTTCGCTCCGGTCGTAGCGATACTGACTCCGGAACGCGGCAAACACGTCGTCCGACACCGGGACCGCTTTGAGGAAATCGCGTGAGCGTACTCCGAGCTTGGCTTCCCACCCTGGAGAGGGGGCCGACAGCAACTGCATGCACCGGAAGCCCAGGTTTGGCTGACGATTCCAGGGGGATTGCCTGTCTGAGTTGATGAACATGTAACTCGGCTCGCCAAATCCCCCCCCGAGGGTCACGCGCTTCTCGTCTTCCGCCTCGTTCCAGCACCACTCCTTCACGTTCCCGGCCGCATCCACAGTCCCCGAACCACCGAGCGTTCCTGGGCGGCCAACCTCCTGGGGGGCCTTCCCTTCGAAATTGCTGCCCTTGGTGATCCAGTCCACGAAATCTGGCCTGACGGCGGCGCCCCAGTGGTAGGCGGTCGGAAGCCGCTTTCCGGCGAAGTTCGCGTAGGCCGCGGCCTCGTACCAGCTCACGCCGGCGACGGGATATCTTTCTTGCCCTTTCGGGTAGCTCCCGACCTCCCAGGTCGAGGGCCCCGGCCGACCTGTCGAGTCCTTGAGCAAGGCCATCGCTTCGTCCCACGAGAGCGTCCGGCTGTCCCTGACGAAGGGGACCTTCCAGTACTCGCGATGCTGATAGCCGCCGGCGTCCACGAACTTCTTGTACTCCTCGTTGGTCACCTCGGTTCGGTCCACCAGGAAGTCATCGACAACTTGCCACGGGTTGGATTGCAGTGGCTGGGCCAGCCTGACCTCTCCCCCCAACACGGGGACCATCCCGGCGGGAACAGTCGATGCCGAAAGCAGTTTCAGCTTCAGCTCCGCTGCGGCGGCGGTGATGGAGGTGACCATTGCGAAACCGGGCTTGGTGACTCTCCAGACGTACCTCCCGCGGGGAATCCGGACTTTCTGGATCGGCGTTTGTCCAAGATTTCGCCACACGTCTTCCCCGGACTCAAGAGGGCGGATCGAGGCGTCGGCCCCTGGTGGATTCGTCACGACCGTGAATTCGGCGGTCGCCAACAACCAGAGTTTTTCGAGGGCCGGATCCTTCGGGAGGACCGCCCGTGATTGGTTCAGCAGCGCGACGGCGTTGACGAAGTCGCCCGACTCGACGAGCCGATTGATTTCGGGCACCTGGCTGAGCGCCCAGCGCTCGCGCGAAGAACTGCGAAGATACCAGCCGGCCGCGGCGACGAGCAGAATGAGCCCGGCGGCGATTCCGACCCAGGCCGCCCGCGAGAGGCCGACGGTCCTCACGGGACCGAGCGATGCCTGCAAGGCCGCGAGTTCGACGCGCAGTTCCTCGGCGCTTGCGTAGCGTTTCGCCGGCTCCTTGTGGAGCAGCTTCTGGATAATCGGCTGGAGCGTGTCGGGAATCGGCCGACCGGCAATGGTTCGGGGCTCGGCGTGCAAGATCGCGTCGGCCACGTCGAGCGTGCCACTTCCCTGGAACGGCAGCTTCCCGGTGGCCATCTCGTAGAGGACGACCCCGAGCGAAAAGAGATCGGATCGTTGATCGAGGTGCCTCCCGAGCAACTGCTCCGGCGACATGTAGGCGAGCGTGCCGGGCGTCGTCCCATCCGCCGTCAGCTTCTCCAGCGTCGAGCCCTCGGCATTGGCTTCCGCCTCGATGATCTTGGCTAGTCCGAAGTCGAGGACTTTCACTTGTCCGCGGGAGGTGAGTGCGATGTTGCCGGGCTTGATGTCCCGATGCACGATGCCCGCGCGGTGCGCCTCCGACAGCGCGTCGGCCATCTGCACGGCGATCGGGACGATCTCGACGAGTGCGAGCGGTCCGCCCGCAAGCGCCGCCCGGAGGGTCTTGCCGTCCACCAGTTCCATCACGAGAAAGTACTTGCCGCCCGACTCGACCAGATCGTGGACCGTGCAGATGTGCGGGTGATTCAGCGCTGACGCGGCCAGGGCCTCGCGGCGAAACCGTTCCCGCCGCGCCGAGTCTTCGGCGAACGCGGCCGGCAGAACCTTGATGGCCACCGGTCGCCGGAGGCGTGTGTCGCGCGCCCGATAGACCTCGCCGAACCCGCCGGCCCCCAGCTTCTCGAGCAGTTCGAAATGATCCACCGTCGTGCCGCTGAGCGCGCCGGAGACCGGAGCCGGAAGCGGATGGGCAGACCCGGACGGAGCGACCGTCATGCCGCCGGACGTATTGGAAGGCGCGGCACCCTCGGGCGGCGCGTTCTGCGGGGTGTGGTCGGGATGTTCGGCCATCTCGCTCGAGTCCTCCGGTCCGGTGATGCCTAGATTCGAATGGTTCCACATCTGATACGCCAAGCATGATGGCGAGCCTTGCGGGCGCGCTCCACGGGCGTCTCGGTGTTGCTGGAAGTGGTTCCGGGCCGAATGATACACGATTTCAGAATCGCGGCGACGCGGGTGATCTCCACGCGGGTGCTCTCCGCGTGGGTGCTCTCCAGGGTCGATGTCGTCACGTGGCGCCCCGTTCTTGACTTCGCCACAAGCCGCCACTAGCCTTGAGCCGCATGGGCCACGCCACTTCGCCTCCGCGTATCGACTTTAACTGCGACATGGGCGAGAGCTTCGGCGCCTATCGACTCGGCCTCGACGACCAGATCATCAGATCCGTCACGTCGGCCAATATCGCGTGCGGGTTTCACGCCGGCGACCCGGCGTGGATGCGCCGCACCGTCGCTCTCGCCGAGCAGCACGGCGTTGGCGTCGGCGCGCATCCAGGCTTTCCCGACCTGCGGGGCTTTGGCCGCCGCAATCTGGACTTGTCTCCAAGCGACGTGCGAGACGACGTCCTCTATCAGATTGGGGCGCTGACCGCGTTCACCCGCGACAAGCGCCTGCAGCATGTCAAGCCGCACGGCGCCCTCTACAACATGGCGGTCGAGCACGACGCGTTGGCGTCGGCGATCTGCGACGCGGTGGTCGAGGCCGACCCGCACGCGATTCTCGTCGTGCTGGCCGGCTCGCGGTGGGTCGACCTCGCCCGGCGTGCGGGCCTGCGCGTGGGGCGCGAAGTGTTCGCCGACCGCGCCTTCACGGCCCAGGGCACGCTGGTGCCGCGCTCGACGCCCGGCTCCGTCATTCATGATGTCAACGCCGTTATCGAGCGCAGCCTGCGGCTCGTGACGGAAGGGCAGGTGACGGCCATCACCGGAGAACGAGTCGACCTGGAGGCCGATACCATCTGCCTGCACGGCGACACGCCGGGATCGGTCCAGTTGGCGGCGGCCCTTCGAGAGGCGTTCGAAGGCGCGGGCGTCGAATTGGTGCCGTTGGGCCGGATGCTCGGCGCGTAGCCCCTGCTCGGCGCGTAGCCCCTGCGCGGGGCGGATCGACTGCTCACCGTCGGCGACCGCGTCCTCGCTATAGCCGCCTTGTCCCGCGCTGTGCCAGAATCGACAGGTGAGCGTCGTGCTGCTCTCTACCTACGAACTGGGTCGTCAGCCCTTCGGGCTCGCCTCGCCGGCCGCGTGGCTGCGCCGAGCCGGCTTCGACGTGCTCGCGCAGGATTTGTCCCGCCAGCGCCTCGATGACCCCGCCGTTCGCGCCGCCGACGTGATCGCGTTCTACATGCCCATGCACACGGCCACGCGACTGGCGCTGCCGGTGGTGGACCGCGTGCGCCACCTGAATCCTGCGGCGCGGTTGTGCGCCTTCGGGCTGTACGCGCCGCCCAATGCGGGCGTGCTGCGCCAGCACGGTGTGGCCGCCACATTCGGCGCGGAATTCGAAGCCGACCTGGTGGCGTATGTGCGTGGCGGAGGCGATCCCGCCCCCGCGGTGTTCTCTGCTGAACCCGTCGCGGATCCCGCGGCCAGCGCGAATCACGACGGCCCGGCGACCGGATCGGCAGGGCCCGATCTGCGTGGGGAGTCGGGCCGGGCTCACTCGACACCCTCGATTGCCCGTCTCGAATTCGTCGTGCCGGATCGCGCGGGGCTTCCGGAACTGGCACGCTACGCTTCGTTGCAGCGCGGAGACGTGCGCACGGTGGTGGGCTACACCGAAGCCAGCCGAGGCTGCCTCTCCCTGTGCCGGCACTGTCCGGTGGTGCCGGTCTACCGGGGCCAGTTCCGCGTCGTGCCAACCGACGTCGTTCTCGCTGACATCCGTAATCAGATCGCGGCCGGAGCCGCTCACATCACCTTCGGCGATCCGGACTTCTTCAATGGACCCACGCACGCCAGGCGCGTGGTCACCGCCCTGCACGAAGCCTATCCGAGCATCACCTACGACGTCACGATCAAGATCGAACACCTGCTGCGGCACCAGTCGCTGCTCGACGTGCTTCGGGAGACCGGGTGCCTGTTTGTGACGACGGCGGCCGAATCGTTTGACGATCGCGTGCTGGCCGCGCTCGACAAGGGGCATGCCGCCGCCGATATCGACCGTGCCGTGACGCTGTGTCGGCAGCACGGCCTCGACGTGATGCCGACGTTCGTGCCGTTTACGCCGTGGACCACCCTGGAGAGCTACATTGATCTGCTGGCGGGGATACGTCGCCTCAGCCTCATCGATCATGTGGCGCCCATCCAACTGGGGATTCGGCTGTTGATTCCAGGAGGATCCCGCTTGCTCGAGCTGCCCGATGTTCGCGGCATGATCGGGCCGTTCGATCCGACTGCACTCGCGCATCCCTGGGTTCATCACGACGGCCGGATCGACGTCCTCCAGCGCGAGGTCGTCGAGACGGTCGGGCGTCACGTGGGCGCCAGCCGGGCCGACCTGTTCGGGAGTGTGTGGCAACTGGCCTGCGAGGTGGCAGGCGTGGATCCGGCGGCGGGTTCGTGTCCATCGGTGCCAGACTCCGGCTATCAACGCACGTCGGTGCCGTTCCTTAACGAGCCCTGGTACTGTTGAGCGGAGCCGACCGAAGGGCAGGTGGCTCTTCTTTGAATGCGAAACGCGTCCTGATTCTTGCCGCCACGACAGGCTATCAAACGCGATCGTTTGGTGAAGCGGCGTCGAAGCTCGGCGTCGAACTGGTGTTCGGCCTCGACCGATGTCGCGGGCTCGACGACCCGTGGGGCGACCATTCGCTGGCCGTCCGGTTCTACGACGATCCCCGATCGGTTGAGGCGATTGTGTCGGCGGCTGCCGACGGCCCCGTCGCCGGCATCATCGCGCTCGGGGATCGACCGACCGAGTTGGCCGGCCGGGCCGCCATCGCGCTGGGGCTGCCGTTCCATTCGCCCGAGGCTGCGCGCATCAGCCGGAACAAACTGGAGACCAGGCGGGCGATGTGCGCCGCCGGTCTGACGGTGCCGGCGTTTCTGTCGGCCGATATCGACGACGACGCCGTCGCGCTCGCCTCGCGGGTACCCTATCCGTGCGTCGTCAAGCCTCTGGGGCTGTCGGGCAGTCGCGGCGTGATTCGAGCCGACGACGCGGCGGCGTTTGCCTCGGCCTTCAATCGTATTCGCCACATCTTGCGGTCGCCGGATGTCACCGCCATGAAGGATCCGGCGCTCTCGCAGATTCTGATCGAGGGTTTCATTCCGGGGATGGAATTCGCCGTCGAAGGCCTCATGCACAACGGGGCGTTCGACGTGCTGGCGATCTTCGACAAGCCGGATCCGCTCGATGGCCCGTTTTTCGAGGAGACGATGTACGTGACGCCATCGGAAGGCGACCCGTCGTCGCAGCAACGGATGGTCGACGCGATTACGGCGGCCGCGGTGGCCATTGGTCTGTCGCACGGGTCGGTGCACGCCGAATGCCGCGTGAATCGGGCGGGCGTTTTCGTGCTGGAGGTGGCGGCCCGGCCCATCGGAGGCTTGTGCGCCCGGGCGTTACGGTTTGTCCGTGCCGGCGCGGACCTGATGTCGTTCGAGGAGCTGCTGCTGCGGCATGCGCTGGGCGAAGACGTGCGGGCGTGCCGCCGCGAGCCGTGCGCGGCGGGCGTGATGATGATTCCCATCCCGCGCGCCGGCGTCTACCGCGGGGTGGCAGGTGTGGACCAGGCGTGTGGCATCGCCGGAGTCGACGAGGTAATCATCACCGCCAAGGCCGACCAGCATCTGGTGCCGCTGCCGGAGGGCGCCAGTTATCTGGGCTTCATCATCGCCAGAGCCGGCCGTCCCGGTCTTGTTGTCGACGCGCTGCGCAGCGCCCACGGCAGGCTGCGCTTCGACATCGACCGCGAATTGCCCCTCGCCTCACGTCAGCGGTAGCGGCCTATTTGTGGCGTGGCGGCACGTAGTCGGGCGGCAGCGACTGGCTCTCGCCGAAGAAGAACTCCTCCATCTGTTTGGCCACCAGTTCCTGGGCTTCCTTCTGGAAGGGCAGCAGCCGGTACTCGTTGAGGATCATCTTCATCCGCTCTTCCCACATCTTCCACCCCTCGGCCGACACGTTCTCGAACACGCGCTGACCGAGTTCGCCGGGCCACGGAGCGGCATCCAGGCCTGGCAGGTCTTTTCCCAACTTGACGCATTTCACCGTGCGGCTCATGTGGCTCCTCTGTCGTAAACGTTCTAGTGCGGTCTGAGGGGCGACGGGGCGGTGGGCGCTGCCGCCGCGGCGTCGTGAAGTTGTTCCACCTGCACGCGCGAGTCGTTGAAGCAGGCGCCCGCGCCGAGGTCCGACAACGAATCGGGCGCCAGGGCGTTGGAGGTCGATCCGTTCTCGGTGCTGCGGCACCACAGCCCCTTGACCAGCGAGACGGTGCCGGGCCGGACCACCGGCGACACATTCACCAGGCAGTGCACCTCGCCGAGCTGGTTGAAGACGCGGACCCGATCGCCGTCCTCGATCTCCCTCAGCCGGGCGTCGTCAGGATGCAGGTGAAGGGCGGCTGGCTGTTCGCGCAATTCGCCGAGCGTCGAACTAATCGTCTTTTCGCTGGCGGGCGAGATAAGCGCGAGCGGATGCTGGTCGGTGGCCGGATCGTCCTGATACGTGTAGAGCCCGAGCGGCGCTTCGTGCTCGAGGGCGTCGGGAAACAGGTGGACCTTCGCGTCAACGGTGAGAGGGAACACGTCGACGAACTGCACCGGCTCGAACCCGCACGGCGGCACGGGCTGGCCCTGTTCCTTGAGCGCCTCGGCCGTCGCGGCCGGCAGAGAATTGAGGATCGCCAACGTCATCTCGATGTCGTCCATCGGATCGCCATCCCGGGTCAGGCCAAGCCGCTGTTCGAGTTGGGCGAAGACCTCGACGTTGGGGCGGGCCTCCCCGATGGCGTCGATGGCGGGCTGGGTCATCTGCAGGCTGATCGGGCCGTACGCTTTCGCGAAATCGTACCCCTCGAGAAACGTGGTGGCGGGCAGGACGACATCGGCGAACCTGGCCGAGTCGGTCATCACCTGGTCGAAGACCACCGTCGTGAGGTCGGATCGCATCAGGCCGCGGCGCACCCGATTCTGGTCCGGCAGCGTGGCCACCGGGTTGCAGTTGTACACGAACAGGACGCTCACCGGAGGTTCGGGCGATTCGGTCAACACGCGGCCGAGGTGATTCATGTTGATCACGCGAGTGGCGGCTTCGTCGGCGCCAATCCACGATTTGGTGAGGCCCCACGCCGCCGAGTTGCTCATCGAGTAGCCGCCGCCGCGGACGCCGAACTTGCCGGCCACCGCCGGCAGCGCCAAAATCGCCATCGTCGCGTTGCCGCCATTGCGATTGCGTTCGAGGCCCCAACCGCAGCGAATCACCGCGGGAGACGATTCGGCGTACATCGCCGCGAAGCGGCGCAGGTCGTTGGCCGGCACGCCCGCCACCTCGGCGGCCCGTTGCAAGGTCCAGGGCGCCGCGCGCTCGCGCAAGCGGTCGGATCCGGTTGTGTGCGCCTCGAGAAAGGCCGTGTCGGCCAGGCCCCCTTCGAACAGATAGCGGTGCAGCGCCAGCGCGACGGCGACATCGGTGCCGGGCCTGACTGGCAGGTGTAAATCCGCGAGCCTCGCCAACGGCGTATTGCGAGGGTCGATCACGACGAGCCGCGCGCCCAGGCGCTGGGCTTCGCGGATGTGCGGCACCAGGTGGATGGCTGATGCGGACGGGTTGGCGCCCCACACCACGATGAGCCTGGCGTGCGGGTAGTCCTGGTACGTCACCGACGGCATCTTGCCGTAGAGCGCCTGGCTGGCGGCACCCGTGGCCGAGGCGCACAGCGTGCGTGCCAGGCGCGAGGCGCCGAAGCGGCGGAACAGTCGTGCGTCAGTCGTATCCTGCGTCAACAGGCCGTTCGACCCGCCGTAGTAAAAGGGCAGGACCGATTCGGCGCCGAATCGGTCGCGCGCGTCCTCCATCTTGCGGGCGATGAAACCGATGGCCTCGTCCCACTGCACCCACTCGAATTGTCCGGCCCCTTTCGGGCCCGTGCGGATGCCGGGTCGCAGCAGCCGATCCTCGCCATACACGCGCCTGGCGAAATGCCGCACCTTGGCGCACATGAATCCGCCCGTCACCCGATGATCGTGATTCCCGTCGAGTGCGCTGATGCGACCGTCTTCGATCGTCGCGGTGAGACTGCACGAATCGGGGCAGTCGAGCGGGCAGGCGGTGTTGACCGAATGGGCGTGCTTGGGAGTCATTTGGAAACCTGGACGCGCAGGGGTTGTCCGTCCTGCAGATCGCGCAACGCCTGGAACGGGCCGACGACCACCGACGTGTTCTCGGCCAGGCCGGCGACTTCGATGTCGAGGCCGCCGATCAGTCCGGTCTTCACCTGACGAAACCGGGCCACGCCACCTTCGGGCACAAACACGCCAGCCTGTTCCTGCCCCGGCGCGGTCTGCCGAATGACGACGGCCTGGAGGGGAACCGTCAACACGCCCTGTCGTTCGGCTGTCAGGATTTCTGTGTCACAGGTGAGCCCGGGGCGCAGGTCGCGACCGGGCCGGTCGAGCCGGACTTTGACCTTGAACTCGCGCGCGGCCGCCCCGGTGCCGACCACCGGCAGGGCGCTTGCACCGATTTCCGCCACGCGTCCGGAAAAGGCGGTGCCGGGCATGGCTTCGAGCGTGACCGTGGCGGTCAGCCCCACATGCACCCGCAGCACGTCGGCTTCGGCCACCCGCACTTCGGCGTCGATGGCCGACAGGTCCGAAATCGTCATCAGCGTGGTGCCCGGCTGGTTCTGGATGCCGATGACCACCATCTCGCCTTCCTGGACCGGCAGGCGCGTCACCACGCCGGCCATCGGCGACAAAATTTCTGTCTTGGCGAATACGTCGTTCGCCCGGCTGTGATCGGCGCGCGTTTCGGCCAGCCGCCGCGCCGATCCTTCGCCGGCTTGTCGCACACGGCGAACGGCCGCCCGGGCGGCCAGGACCTGAGCTGCCGCCGAATCCGACGCGGCCCGCGCGGCATCCAGCTGATCGAGCGGCACCAGGCCTTCTGCGCGAAGGTCCTGCATCCGCTGCAGCGTTTGCCGTGCCTGCTTGGCGCGCGCCTCGGCGGCGACCGCATCCGCCTCGGCCGATTGCGTCTGCTCGGCGGCGGCGCCGACGTCAGATTCCGCCGCGCGAACTCGCGCCGTGGCGGCCGCCTCGCCGGCTGCCGCCTGCACCCGATCGATGCGGGCGAGCACCTGGCCCTGCGCCACCACATCGCCTTCCTTCACGCGCAGCTCGACCAGGCGTCCCATCGCGCTGGCGCCGACATCGGCATAGCGGCTCGCGACGATTTGTCCCGACGCCGCTACCATCGAGCGAAAGACCGCCTTCTTCGCGACGGCGCCCACGTCGACCGCTGTGGCGGATCCGTCCCGGCGAGCGAGCAGCGCTCCACCCACGACAACCAGAAGGACGACGGTGGCAATCCACCCGAGAGTACGGCGACGCATCGAGTCCACTTTATCACGCCGGAATTCGAATCATTCCGGCCCCGCGTTGTTCAAGGCGGTCCTGCCGGATAGACTGGAGCGTGAGACGCCGATCCCAAATGTTCACCCGCGTGCGTTCGTACCAACAAGCCGTCCTTCAAGGTGCCGCCTCGGCGCTGGGCCAGCCGCTGCGCGCCGGCCTCGGGGCGCTGGCCATCGCGGTGGCGGTGGCCACGATCGTCGTGGTGGTGACGGCGCTCGACGGACTCGGACGGTACGCGCGTACCACCAGTTCGCGCGCGTTTGGCAGCGACACGTTCCTGCTGGCGCAGATCGCCACGGCCGGGCAGACCAGCCGGCGGGATCTGGCGGACAAACAGCGGCGCAATCCCCCAATCCAGCGCTCCGACCTCCGTTTTCTCGAACACTACACCGGCGCCGACCTGCTCTACGCATCGACGGTCCAGCGGGTCGGCGACGTCAATGCCGGGTCCCGTAGATTCGAGAATGCCGCCATCAGTGGCGCGACCGCGACGCTGGCCGATCTGCGCGACATCGGTCTGGCGCGCGGCCGGTTCCTGCAGCGAGACGATGAGGGGCGGGGTGCGCAAGTGGCGGTGATTGGGGCGGACGTGGCCGACGCGCTGTTCCCGGCTCGCGACGCGCTCGGATCGGCCATCCGCGTCGGCGGCCGCCGGTTTGACGTGGTCGGCGTGCAACTGCGCCTCGGGTCGTCGGGCGGCACCTCGCTCGACAAGTTCGTCTGGATTCCGATCACCACCTACGAACGCCTGTTCGGCGCGGCGCCCACGCTGAATATTTTCGCGAAGGCACGTGACGTGAGCCAGACGCAGGTGGCGGAGGACACGGCGCGAAGCGGCCTCAGAGCCCGCCGGCAACTGCAGCCGGGGGAGA